>JACCED010695899.1_pt1 | contig 12038 bp, 9 predicted proteins | sample 7455021 | NCBI WGS metagenome assembly JACCED01 (sample SAMN15323456, study PRJNA562643) | freshwater metagenome | isolation source: river surface water | place: USA:Blue River Watershed | collected 2017-08-19
CAGCCTGGGCTTTGTGGTGGAAACAGAACGTCAAGTAGAGGCGCATCTCCAGTCGCACCTGCGTCGCCTACCGCCAGCCGATCTGGCCTCACGTGCGATCGTGGCGCACATGAAAGCCGATGAGGCCCAACACGCGGCAGATGCCCAAAAAGCGGGAGGACAACCTTTGCCCTCCCCCATCCCTGAGATCATGCGCATGGCGGCATCGGTCATGACCACCGTGGCGCATCGCATTTAGGGTATTGCTTTGGCCTTCGGCCTCGCAATGACATGTGTGCTTCGACATATCGTCATGGCGAGCGCAGCGAAGCCATCTCAGGCCTCCAATACCTCAAAACTGGTGGTGATGTCTGCGGTTTTGCCCAACATGATGCTGGCCGAGCAGTATTTGTCATGGCTCATGGCAATGGCGCGCTCCACCACGGCCGGCGGGATGCCTTTGCCGCGAACGGTGAAATGCATGTTGATCGTGGTGAACACCTTGGGGTCGGTGGTGGCGCGTTCGCTGGTGAGTTTCACGGTGCAGCCCGTCACTTGGTGGCGACCTCGCTTCAAAATCAGCACCACGTCATAAGCCGTGCAGCCGCCTGCACCCGCCAACATCAACTCCATCGGGCGAGCCGCCATGTTCTGGCCACTTTGATCAGGCTTGGCGGGGTCTGGCGCACCATCCATGGCCACGATGTGGCCGCTCCCGGTTTCGGCCACAAAACCCATGGCCGATCGGGTGCCAGTCGCGCCAGTCCAACTCACAGTGCATTCCATGTTGTCTCCTTGTGTTCAATATGAGCATGTGCGCATTGTCTAAAGGTCAATTATTGCAGCGCAGCAAAGCATGCGCTATTATTCGTTCCATGCTTTGAATTCAAAGCATTGTTTGTCTCCTCCACCCTCTGAAAAGGTGGATTCACAGCCCCACAACGCCAGTTGTGGGGCTTTTTTTCTGCCCTGAGTCACATGCGGGACAATCTGCACAAACCAGACAAAGCTCTCCCTATGACGAATCCAGCCCGACCTGCGCGCAAAGTGCATTTGAAACCTGCCGATTACCTGAAAAAAATCCTCACCGCCAAGGTGTATGACGTGGCCACAGAGTCGGATTTGGACGTCGCGCCCATCCTCAGCAAGCGCCTGAAAAACCAGGTGCTTTTGAAGCGTGAAGACCAGCAGCCCGTGTTCAGCTTCAAGCTGCGCGGGGCCTACAACAAAATGGCGCAATTGAGCCCAGATCAACTCAAAAAAGGCGTGATTTGCGCCTCGGCAGGCAACCACGCCCAGGGTGTGGCCTTGGGCGCTCGCAAATTGGGCACCCGCGCCGTCATCGTCATGCCCATCACCACCCCCGCCTTGAAAATCGACGCGGTCAAAGCCTTGGGTGGCGAAGTGGTGCTGCACGGCGACAGTTACACCGATGCTTATGCACACTCGGTGAAACTTGGTCACAAGCAGGGCCTGACCTTCATCCACCCGTTTGACGACCCCGAGGTGATTGCCGGCCAAGGCACGATTGCCATGGAAATGCTGCGCCAGCACCAAGGTCCCTTGCACGCGGTGTTCGTGGCCATCGGTGGTGGTGGCTTGATTTCAGGCGTGGCCAATTACATCAAGGCCGTGCGTCCCGAGGTGAAAGTGATCGGGGTGCAAACCGTGGACTCGGACGCCATGCTGCAGTCGGTGAATGCAGGCAAGCGTGTGGCCCTGAGCGACGTGGGCTTGTTCGCCGATGGCACAGCCGTGAAACTGGTGGGTGAAGAAACCTTCAGGGTGGCCAAGCACTTGGTGGACGAGTACATCACGGTCGACACCGACGCGGTGTGTGCCGCCATCAAAGACGTGTTTGTCGACACCCGCAGCATCGTGGAACCCTCTGGCGCCATGGCAGTGGCCGCCATGAAAAAGTACGTGGCACAACACAAAACACAAGGCGAAACCTATGCCGCCATCTTGTGTGGGGCGAACATGAATTTCGACCGATTGCGCTTTGTGGCCGAACGTGCCGAGGTGGGCGAGGAACGCGAGGCCTTGTTTGCCGTCACCATCCCGGAAGAGCGTGGCAGTTTCAAGCGGTTTTGCACCCTGCTGGGCGACTTGCCTGCGTTTGGTGGCAGCAAATCACCACGCTCGGTCACCGAGTTCAATTACCGGATCAGCGATGCATCACAGGCCCATGTGTTTGTCGGCTTGACCACCAGCGGCCCTGGCGAAAGCAGCAAGATCGCGCATCACTTGAGCAAAAACGGTTTTCAAGCGCTGGATCTGAGCCATGACGATTTGGCGCAAGAACACATCCGTCACATGGTGGGCGGCCACTCGGCCTTGGCACAGAACGAACGCTTGCTGCGTTTTGTGTTTCCCGAGCGGCCCGGCGCCTTGATGAAGTTTTTGTCGGCCATGCGACCCGGTTGGAACATCAGCCTGTTTCACTACCGCAACCAAGGCGCAGACTACGGCCGCATTTTGGTGGGCCTGCAAGTGCCTGACAAAGACCAGGCCAGCTTTGAGAAGTTTTTGCACACCGTGGGCTACCCGCACGTGGATGAAACCGACAACCCGGTGTACAAATTGTTTTTGAGGCAGTGACTCAAGACCTGCGCTTGCTGTGCAAGAGCTGAATGTTCATTTCTGCTGACAGCGTCGAGGCGTAAAACTTCTCGATCATCTCCACCGAGGTGCGGGCGTTTCTGGCCAAGGTGAGCAAGTCGATGTTGCCGCCAAAGATCAAGCGAAACGTGATGGCCGTGTGGCGCAGGCTGTAAAAGCTGCGGTCAGCGCCATGAGGACCTTCTTTCAACCCCAGCGAATTCATGATCCAGTTGAACAACCAACCGATGGTGTTCAAAGCACGCAAGCGGTTTTTCTCCTCTGGAAAAAACACATAGTCCTCGGGCTTGCCATAGCCCTGCGCGGTGTGGTGTTGCAAGATGGTTTTGTAGATGTTCACCGCCTGCGGCAGGCTCACCGTGGGGGCCTTGTGACGCTTGATTTCAGGCGGTGTCAGACGCAGGTAGTTGAACTTGCCCGAGATGATTTCGATGTGTTTGTTTTTCAGTTGACGGATATCACCTGGGCGCAAAAAGGTGTAGACCATGAAGCGCAGCAACCAGTTCATCTCCATAGGCATGCTGCGGTACATGGGCTTGATGTGAAAGCGTGTGTCGGGCTTGTCCCACACATACACATGGTGGCGCAAGGTTTTGGCCTGGCGAAGAATGGCGGCGTACTCGGTGACGGTGAACGCACCACGCGGTTTTTGCGTGACCTTCATTTTGGGAAACAAAGGCATTTGGATCAGATCTTTTTCCACCAAGTAGCGCAGCACTTTGCGCAGCTGCGCGATGTAGCCCACGATGGTGGGCGTGGACAGCTCTTTGTCGGACAAAAAATTGATGAACCGCTGAATGCTGGCGGTGTTGATGCTGCGCAGATCGGTGTCGAAAAAAAATTCACTGATGTTGGTTTCTAGCCTCACTTTGGTCATGCGGTAGGTGCCTTCGGTCACCTCGTTGCGGGCAACTTTGTGTTTTTCCTGCGCCAAGATGATGGCAACCACCTGTTGGATGCCCACAAAAGAACCATGCATCTGATCCTGCAAAACAGTTTGCTTTGTAGTGATGTGATTTTTGAAAGATGATTGATTCAGGTTAAAGACTGGCTCTGTTTGTTTATTTTGTGATGACTGAAATACACCAGGCATCCAATTGAATACATCTGAAGTGGCATGTGGATGAATTGGGGTAGCAAGAGTGCTGAAATGCTTAATTGAATAGTTCACGTTTTGCGCTGACATGGTGCTGTGTCCAAAGGTGGTCAAAATGTTGAATCGTCAATCAATACTAACGATATTTATTCAAAATAGTTAAACAACCCTCGTTGCAGTAGCATCTTTGTTGTCAATTAGCGTCACTTACGCTGATGTGACCTTGTTTGGAACCATCGACCAGGCTTACTCAAAAAGTGAGTACACCGACAACACCGGAACCCTTGCCAGCAAAACCACCATTGCAGGCGTGCAAAACGGTGACAGCGGCATCGGCTTCAAAGGTGATGAAGACCTGGGCAACGGCCTGAAAGCTTCTTTCCTGCACGAACTGGGCGTGAGCACACAAGGTGCAGCCGCCACCAGCGTGCGTCAAGCGTTTGTGGCCTTGGGCGGTGGCTTTGGTCAGGTCCGCATCGGCAAGCAGTATTCACAAGCCTTCATGAACACCGTGTCGGTTGACCCCATGGGCGCCACTGGCGTGAATGGCCACAACTCTTACATTGTGTTGTTGAGTGGTGGCGGTGATGCGCCTTTGCGTCAACAAAATGCCGTGCAATACAGCTTGCCCGCATTTGTCGATGGTTTGGGCATCACCTTGACCAAGACTTATGGCGGTCAAGACACAGCAGGTGGTGCAACTGCCACTGACGGCATGGGCGCAGCCATCATGTACAGCAGCGGTGCCCTGTATGCTGGTTTCACATGGGACAGAACCGCCAACACTGGTGTCACAGCAACCCTGCCAGACGCTACCGTTATCACTTTTGTGGATGCTTCCACCACCACAGACAGAGACCTGAAAACTCTGAGTGCCAGCTATGACCTCGGCATGGCCAAAATTGGCTTCAACAATGTCAAAGCCAGCGTGGGTTCTGAAAACTTGGACAACACCGCGTTCACCGTGGGCATTCCCGTGGGTTCAGCCGTCATCGGTTTGAGCACCAGTGCCGGCAATTGGAAGTCAACTGCTGATGGTGACATCAAGCACACTGGCTATCAATTTGGTTTGGACTACAACCTGAGCAAGCGCACCGTGGCATACGCCCAAATGGGTGCAACCAAGCTTGACAATACCCTTCAGCAAAGACTCAGCAGCAGCGCGTTTGGCATCCGCCACTCCTTCTGATCTGACACTGGCCAACGCCAGTTGACGGTCTGAACACCCGAACCCCCGCTTTGGCAACAAGGCGGGGGTTTTTATTTGTACAGGTACAGCGAATAAGCGTTTTTCATCTTGGAGAGCGCCTTGTCTGCTTTGATGTTTTGCTCTCGCGTGATTTGCAAGGGTTTGATGTTGCCAATCTGGGTGATGCCAGCCAATTTATTGTTGTTGGCCGCGATGAAATCAATCCCTTTAGAAATATTGGCGCTGGTGTCCCGAATATTCAAGTAGTACGCCGTGTCATATTTCTGAAAAATCGCCGCGAGTTTTTGGCTTTGGTCCACGTTGGCCGTGATGGTGCCGCCGTCAATCGACTCGATGCCTGCCAGCAAACCTCGGTCGTCCAGCGCTTTGATGGCCAGGTAGTTGTTCGCCAGCGATTTGGAGATGTCCACCGCGCCAAACTGCGGCGTGGTGCCTGTCGTCACCACCCCACCGGTCTGCTGGTTCGTGCTGTTGGGTTTGGTGGGGGTGCCGCCACTGGTGGTTTTGGTGGAAATTTCAAACCGGCCGTTGACCGATTTGGCCCACAACTGACTGTCATACGGGTCGATTTTTTGCTTGGTGCCAGCTGGCGAGGGCGTGATGACGATGGTTTTGATGTTGTCTTTGAGCTTGCGCAAACCGGAAAGATTGCTGTCCAGTGCCGCGAAACCGTCGACGATGGTGAGTGAACTGGTCGGGGTTTTGGTCAGCAACTCGGCGTATTTGCCCGCCTCGGTGGCATTCACGCTCAAGTTGTCGCTGGCATTGGTCAGGCTGACCGACTTGACTTGGGCGCCCCATTTGGCCAATTCGGGCAAGTTGGCCTTGATGTTGGCGGCACTGTCAGCCAGCGCAATCGTCAATTTGGGGTTGTTTTTCAAGGTGGCTTGGGCTTGCGCCACGGTCAGCACCCGGGGCTGCGGCACGACCCGGCTGGTTGAAGCACTTGATATGTTTTTGACTTGCATGCACACCTTTCTGACAGCCCAAGCGGCAAAACCTTGCCGCACGGCCCACTGAAACCACCCCATCCGTGGTCAAACCTGACTGAAAAACCCTATTTATCCATCAAGCACCGAACATGCCAAGTCGGCGTTGCCGCTGCCCAGGTTGCAAATTCAGGTGGTCGACGCCTTCAACTTGCGGCGTTCAAGCCGATCTATGCATGGCAATCAAGGGAGAACATGGTGAAGATGCGCAGCTTGTTGGGTTGGTGGTTAGTGGGGATGGGTGCCGCTCAGGCCCAAGCACCCAACTTTGAAGGTCTGAGCCTGCAAGTGGCCGGTGGCTACCAAAGCCACGCCCCTGTGTTTTTCGATTACAAGGACAGTGGCGCTGCCAATGGTTTGTCCACCCAGACAGATCGCACCAAGGGCATCCCACTGATCGTGTCCGCGGCCTACACCTGGTCTTTCACCAAGCAGGTCAGCTTGGGTTTGACCTACGACCACCATGTGTTGAAAACATCTGCCGCCAGGCAGAACCTTTATTTGAATGGCAGTCTCCAATCGAGTGGCACCATACGGTTCAAGAACCAACAACAGCTGTCCCTCGTGTCGGGCGTGGTGCCCGACGCCAGCACCATGGTGTATGGCAAGTTGGGCATCGCCAAGGCCAGCACGGACGCAACGAATGATGACGGCTCTGCCGCTGAAAACCTGAACTTTTCCGGCTGGGCTTGGGGGGTGGGGGCCAAACGGTTTGTGTCCCTCAACCAATTTGCCTTTGCCGAGTACAACCGGGTGCTCATGAGTGATACATTGCGCAGCAGTGATTCGTTGACTTATCAAACAAGTTCCAAAGGGTCCGTTTTGGTGGTGGGCATGGGCTGGCAATTCTGACCAGGCTTGAAACTCGGCTCACCTGAATCATCAGGGAGCTTTATCTTTTGGCAAGTCTGGACGGCAAATTGGTGGTGGCGATCTCCTCACGCGCCTTGTTCAACTTCGAGGAAGAAAACCAGGTCTTCGAGCAAAACGACGACCGCGCCTACATGGACTTGCAACTGCAACGTCTGGAGCAACCCGCCAAGCCGGGTGTGGCGTTTTCCTTGGTGAAAAAACTCCTCGCCTTCAACCAAGCCGGCGACGCCCGGGTGGAAGTGGTCATCTTGTCGCGCAATGACCCAGTGAGTGGCATGCGGGTGTTTCGCTCGGCGCAGCACTACGGCTTGGACATTCAACGCGGTTCGTTCACCCGTGGGCAGCCCCCGTGGCGCTACCTGAAGCCCTTGCATGCCAATTTGTTTTTGTCGGCCCACCTGAGCGATGTGCGTGCCGCGCTGGACGCGGGTGTGCCCGCCGCACAGGTCTACCCGCACTCGGCCCATGCGTCTGAAGCCCACCCGAATGAGGTGCGGATTGCGTTTGACGGTGACGCCGTGCTGTTTTCTGACGAGGCCGAGCGGGTGTTCCAAGCCCAGGGCTTGAACGCGTTCCAGCAACACGAAAAAGACCGCGCCAGCCAACCGCTGTCGGCAGGTCCGTTCAAGCCCTTGCTGGTGGCCTTGCACCGCTTGCAAGCCGAGGGTACACCGGCCATGCGCATTCGCACCGCATTGGTGACTGCTCGCAGCGCGCCTGCGCATGAACGCGCCATCCGCACCTTGATGCAATGGAACATCCAGGTGGACGAGGCGCTGTTTTTAGGCGGCTTGCCCAAAGGTGAGTTTTTGCGCGAATTCGAGCCTGATTTCTTTTTCGATGATCAAACCGGACACATTGAATCTGCCGCGCGGCATGTGCCCGCCGGACATGTGGCCAGTGGGGTGCAAAATACCCCCCCGACCACCGATTTCGACCCTGCTCCCCACTGATTGTTCATGCGCTCGTTCAACCCCTTCCGTTCCATGTGGCAAAAAACCAGTGTGCACCTGCGCAATGTGTGGTTTTTGTCCTTGCCCTATTTCCGCTCTGAAGAGCGCTGGTCGGCTCGCTTCTTGTTGCTGGCATGCATCGCCTTGAACCTGGGCATGGTCTATGTGCTGGTGCTGCTCAACGACTGGAACCGTGTGTTTTACGACGCCTTGCAAAACCGGGATGCGCCCGTTTTTTGGGAGCAACTGCAGGTGTTTGCCATGCTGGCAGGCGCCTTCATCGTGGTGGCGGTTTACCGGTTTTATTTGACCCAGTTGTTGCAAGTGCGGTGGCGGGCTTGGATGACCCAGGACTTTTTGAACCGCTGGACCACCCACCAAATTTTTTACCAACTCGAACTGCGCCAGACCACGCAAAGTCATGACCCCCTGGCGGGCAGCGACAACCCCGACCAACGCATTCAAGAAGACATTCAACTGTTCACCGCAGACACCGTGGGGCTGAGCTTGGGTTTGCTCGATGCCTTGGTGACGCTGGGCAGTTTTGTCGGCATCTTGTGGATGCTGTCGGGCGGCTTCAGTTTTGTGGCGCATGGCTATGAGTACACCATCCCCGGCTTCATGGTTTGGATGGCGCTGGCCTATGCTTTCTTGGGCAGCATGCTGGGCCACTTCATTGGCCGCAGCATGGCGCCACTGAACTTTGCCCAGCAACGGCTGGAGGCGCATTTCCGCCACCACCTGATGCGGGTGCGTGAATACAGCGAAGCGATCGCCATGGACCGAGGGGCGGCGTATGAAAACGTGTCGCTGCACCACCGTTTCAAGCATGTGGTGGGCAACTTCATGCAACTGCTGAAGGTGCAAAAGCGCTACACCTGGTTCAGCTCAACCTATGGCCAAGCGGCCGTGGTGTTTCCCATCTTGGTGGCTGCACCGCGTTACTTTGCGGGCAGCATTCAGCTGGGCGAATTGATGCAAATTTCCTCGGCCTTTGGGCAGGTGCAAGAGTCACTCAGCTGGATCGTGAACAACTACAGCCGCCTGGCGTCTTGGTCGGCCACCACCCATCGCTTGAGCGTGTTTTTCACCCAAATGGAAACCCTGCGGGCCATTTCATTTGCGGTGGTGCAACCCCCAGGGCAAGACAGCCCAGCACCCAGCGAGCTCAAAACCGCGGCCCTCACCATCACCCTGCCCGACCGCACCGTGTTGCTGGACGAGGTGGTGTTGCAGGTGCGCGCTGGGGATTCGGTGCTGATCCGGGGTCCTTCAGGCAGTGGCAAATCCACCTTGTTGCGGGTGTTGGCCGGCATTTGGCCCTATGTGCGTGGCTGGGATGCCCAACACCAACCTTTGCCGATCTCCGAAGCCATTCAACTGCCGCCCAATGCGGTCTTCATCCCGCAGCGTCCTTATTTCCCCGAAGGCACGTTGCGCAATGCCCTGTGCTACCCCAACGCCGACAACAGCTACACCGACGAACAAATGCACCAGGCCTTGTCACAGGCCTTGTTGCCCAATTTGATCGCGCAACTCGACCAGGTGGGTCAATGGAGCCAGCAACTCTCGGGGGGCGAAGCCCAGCGCTTGGCCATGGCGCGGGTGTTTTTGAAGCAGCCCAGCTGGGTGTTTGCAGATGAGGCCACCAGCGCCTTGGACGAAGCCACCGAGAAAGTGATCTACGAGCGGCTGCTGTTGATGGTGATCCGCCAAGGTGGTGCTTTGGTGTCGGTGGCGCACAGACCGAGCGTGGCGGCTTATCACCAACGCTTGTGGCAGTTGGTGAATGCATCCGAAGGCAGCATCAAGAGCCACGTGCTGCAGGTCAGTCACTGACCCACCGCTTTTTGCGCGAGCGACTCAAGAAACCAAGGCTTCGCCCGATTCTTGTTGGGCAGGGGAAACAAGTTTTGGTTTCAGACCGTCCTCGCTCATAGCCCCGGTTTGAGGGGCGCGCCTTTGTTGCGCCGGGGACGGTCGCCTTTTTTTCTCTGAACCACGGGTCAATAGGCTCGGCGGTAAACGCCTGGTAAGCCTTTGGGCGACATGACCATCTGCCATATTTGTCGGCTGCGAGCCCGAAAACTGCCAGCGCTGCTGAGCAGGTGGTAGCGCCACAAACGGTAAAAACGCTCGTCATGACTCAGGCGCAACTGCGGCCAAGCCAATTCAAAACGCTGGTGCCAATGCAACAAAGTGCGGTCATGGTCCGCACCCAGGTTGTGCACATCTTCCAACACAAAATGGGCTTGGGCTGGTTCGGTGATCTCACCGATGCTGGGCAAGCTGGCCTTGCCAAGGATGTGTTTCTCCATCCAAGGGCCCAGCAACCGATCAGACTGGTGGTTCCCCATGGCTTCGATCAACAACAAACCGTCTTTTTTCATGCTGCGTCGGACCGTGCTGAAGAAGGCGGGGTCTTTGAGCTGAGTCACTTGGTGCAGCATGGAAGCTGATACCACCCGGTCAAACTGGCTGCGGCCATCCGTGTTGAACTGGCGGTAGTCCATCAGTTCGTATCGCACCGACAAACCCTTGGTCATGCGCTGCGCAAGTTGCATTTGCGCTTCTGAATGGGTGATGCCCAAAGCCGTGACGCCATGGTATTTGGCGGCATGCCGCATGAGCGAGCCCCAACCACAGCCCAAATCGAGCAAACGCATGCCGGGTTCGAGCTGCAGCTTGCGGCAAATCATGTCGAGCTTGGCGGTTTGCGCCTGCTCCAACGTGGTGGCCCCGTGTTGCCAACAAGCGCTGCTGTTGTTCATGCCGGTGTCGAGCATGGCGGCGTACAAGTCGTTGCTGAAGTCGTACTGGGCGCGACCCACAATGCGCCCCTGACCCACGGGCAGTTGCTGGGTCCAGTGGGACCAGACGCTGTGCCACCAGGCCTGCGGGGTGCCCATGTGCCGCTGCAAGCCTGCGCGCAAGGCACGAGTCATCATCTGGTCAATGGCCTGGCATTCCCACCAACCGTCCATGTAGCTTTCGCCCATCCCCAAGCTGCCCTCGCGCATCCAGCGCTGCAAGGTGAGGGGGTGCTTGATGTGGATGTCCCAAGGTCGGCTGCCGTTGAGGTGGATATCTGCCCCGGCCAATAATTGTGCAAACCACTTGCTGTTGCCGCCTTGCGCCTGATGACTGGCTGATGGCGTGCCGATGACGATGGACATGACCTGAACCCTCTATAAATACAAATATATTACAAAAAAATGTAATTTTGTCAATATAAATGACTAACTACAGGTGATTTTGGGTCCATGGTTGCACACAGGGGTGGGGGATTGCTTCGCTTCGCTCGCAATGACGGCGGTGCGCGATGACGCGGTGCTCAATGACGCGTCTAGCAACCAAGGCGGTCGCGGTACAGGGGTCAGGGTTTGAGGCGCATTTCCGCAGCCCGCGCATGGGCTTGCAAGCCCTCGCCGTGGGCCAGCACCGAGGCAATTTGGCCCAGTGTCTGCGCACCTTGCTCGCTCACCTCGATCAGGCTGGAGCGCTTTTGGAAGTCGTACACACCCAGCGGCGAGCTGAACCTTGCGGTACCTGAGGTGGGCAGCACATGGTTGGGACCAGCGCAGTAGTCACCGAAGCTCTCGCAGGTGAACGCACCCAAAAAAATGGCGCCGGCGTGTTTGAGCAAAGGCTCCCATTGGTGGGGCTTGTCGCTGGACACTTCCAAGTGTTCGGGGGCGATGCGGTTGCTGATGTCGCAGGCCTCTTGCATGCTGCGGGTGTGGATGAGCGCACCCCGGCCATTGAGCGAGGCCAAGATGATGTCTTTGCGCGGCATCTCGGGCAGCAGCTTGTCGATGGAGGCTTGCACCGCGTCAATGTAGGCCGCGTCGGGGCACAGCAAAATGCTTTGTGCCAATTCGTCATGCTCGGCTTGACTGAACAAATCCATGGCCACCCAATCGGGCGGCGTTGAGCCATCGGCCAACACCAATATCTCTGAGGGACCTGCAATCATGTCGATGCCGACCGTGCCAAACACGCGGCGCTTGGCCGCTGCCACATAGGCATTGCCAGGACCCGTGATTTTGTCGACTGCGGGCACCGTGGCCGTGCCATAGGCCAAAGCCGCCACCGCTTGTGCGCCGCCGATGGTGAAGGCGCGGGTGACACCAGCCACATAAGCGGCAGCCAGCACCAAGGGGTTTTTCTCGCCCTGCGGAGTTGGCACCACCATGATGATCTCGCCCACCCCAGCCACATGGGCAGGGATGGCGTTCATGAGCACGCTGGAGGGATAGGCCGCTTTGCCACCTGGCACGTAAATGCCCACGCGATCCAGTGGCGTGACTTTTTGG
>JACCED010361320.1_pt1 | contig 12037 bp, 8 predicted proteins | sample 7455021 | NCBI WGS metagenome assembly JACCED01 (sample SAMN15323456, study PRJNA562643) | freshwater metagenome | isolation source: river surface water | place: USA:Blue River Watershed | collected 2017-08-19
CGGCATCCGGAAAATGAATTGTAATTATCAAACAGCATAATCTCGCCGATTGCCGATTGCCGATTGCCGATTGCCGATTGCCGATTGCCGATTGCCGATTGCCGATTGCCCATTGCGATGCAATGCGCCCAATGCACGTTACAACAGAATCATGCCAATCGCAATCAATATGAGTAGACACCACACATTTTCATCATTAACCAGGGTGTCTTGAAAAAGCCCTTTGTGGAAATGGATAAGTTCATTTTCTGGGTCAATCTGAAATTGCTGCATAATCTGAATAATGAAATCTAGCAAATGCTTCGCGTGTTTTTCGTAATTGAGGTTGGTTAGCCCTGTGACCTTGCCTTTGAGGAATTCTTCATAAGTCTATTGAGTATGAGGATCATCCCCTTAGCCTGGGGGCGGGAGCATTTCAAACACGTCATAGAGGTGCAGTAGTCGGGCTCGCGTTTTGGTCTTTGCCGTCACATTGGCTGAATTATCCATAGCAACCCCTGCTTCGATCAAGATGCCAGTTATTTGTTGTTGCTCAATGCGTTGCAAGGCGGCTATCAGTGCTTCCAGTTTCCCGGGGCGTCCGCAGAATTTTAAGCCTAGGGCTAGTAGCGCTTAAAATACTTTTTTCATCGACACTTGCCTTATGCAATCGTCACGTTGATGGGCAATGCATGAATACATGTATTGGATATTCGTCGGGCCTCGCTTTACTTCACTACAACTCTCAATCTTCCAACCAACAGATGTAAGAAGTTCCTCAAAATCCCTTTTTGAGTAATCGTTGACCCACCCCAGACCCCTACGTCCCGCAGTGGCTGCTCCAATATTCGCACAATAGGTCACGACAAGTCTGGAGGCAGCATTAAGTGCTTTTCTCAGTGGCCAGGTAATGTCATGCACATATTCCAACACCCCTAGAAACGTAACCCAGTCATAATACCCTGTTGGGAATTGTTGCTTGTTTAAATCCACGACCTGGCAACTCGGACAACGTTCCACGACATCCGCTGGTGTGTATGTACAGTTGTTCGGGAGAAGTGTTCCTAGCGCCATCGCTCCCGCACCAATATCCAGAACACGCTGATTCTCACCAATGAGCTTTGCCGCCATTGCGGCTCTTTCATCCCATTGTGTTGCCAGATTGTCGAACTCACGCCAGCGATCAACATCAGTTTCTCGATTGCGCATCAGCTCTTCGGTCTGCTTGGCACGCTCTGAAGTCGGTAGGGGTGGCAATCTGTTTTGCATTACAACGGACTAAGCAGTGGAGCTAAGTGGGTAAAATGATGTAACATATTTTATACCATACGAGAATGTAGCTGGTTTCAACGGCTCCCAATTACTAAAGGGCATTTATGTCGCCAAACATTCTGGTCCTAGGGGACGATTACCCTGGAATACAGGGTCAAGACCAAATACTTATAAGAGGTTCATTATTTATATTTAAATTTATGAATCAATATTTAACTAGATGCTAAATTATTATTTAGCATAAAATTTTTCCAATACTTGTAATTCTTCGCTATTTACATCACCTTTAAAGTGGATAAAATATTTTGTTCCAAGATTCTGATTTAACAAATTTTGATCTATTATCTTGGGGTCGTAATTATATTTTTCACAATCTAATAATTTTATTCTAATTTCATCAAGAATGTATTCCTTAATATTTAGCATAGTTACGTCTATGATACTAGCAGCAACACACATTGATATTTGATCGCCCCACCATTTTCTGAAATCAGCTTTTTCAATTGCCTTGACTTTTACAGTCTTATTTATCAATATATCATAAATATTTTTTGTTTTATTCAAAAATTTTATAGCATTTACACTTTCACTCAAATAGAATACTCCAGCATTAACTGGTGGCATGAATCCTCTGACTGTTAGCGAAACATCATGTTCAAATTCTATAATTTCATATGGGATTTTATTAATAAATACGTCCAAGTCAAGGAATAATGACACCGTGTTATTATGTCGTGATTCAAGATACTTAATTTGAGCAAGTAATCTTGTATACATAATTTTAGTCGGATCTGCATCAATTCTTATTATTTTATACGGCATTAAATCAGCAGGTAAAATTGCATCATTTGTAGTTAATAATATTATATTTGAGTTTGGTAAAACCTTTTTACATCTTATGTAGAAATTTTTTAAGAAAAAATCCCAAGAGTCTTTTTTACTCGTTTTGTTATCACTATATTCATGATTTGATGGCACATAAAAAGTTACAATATCGATGTTTTTAGATTTTAAATTTTTAATTTTTTTTATTTCAACAGGTATCTTTTTGCTCAAGTAATAATTATCTTCTAGCATTTCAAATGCAATTGTATGATAGTAAGTACTTCTAACATCGTCCAAATCGTTTTCATTGGCATTAGGCAAGGATTTAATTTTCATTGCATCCCTTCTAGCACCTTCAAATAAGCCCAGTATTCCTTTTATCAAACATCTATTTCTTAATGCTCTAGGATTATTTGGGTTTATAAGTATGTATTTGTCGTACATTTCTAATGCTTTTGTAAATTCATTATTTTGAAAGTAAATTAACCCTAAATTAAAATAAGGTTGAGGAAATTTTTTATCATATATAATAGCATTTATGTAATTTTTTTTTGCTTTTTCTTCCTGATTTATTTTTTCTTGCACTGTTGCGAGATTAAAATATGCCTTGCTAAAATCTGGGCTTATTTTGATAGCCTTTTCAAAATGATAAATCGCTCCAGTATAGTCATTTAATTTATCTAAGCCAGCTCCTAAATTTAAGTTTATGTTAGCTTCGTCTGGAAATTTTTGGTATAGTTGTTTGTATATTTTTACGGCATAATCAAATTCGTTTCTGTTTAACAATAAGTTGGCAATTTTTAATCTAATAATATAATTATCTTTTTTTAATTTATATGCCTTTTCATAATAATTTAATCCTTCGTTTATTTCATCTAAATTTATCAAGCAAAATGATAAATCATACAAGTATTTAACTTCATCTGGTGAATTTTTAATAGATTTTTTCAAATAATTTATTGCATCCTGAAATTTTCCATACTTTATTCTAATTTGCGCCAATCCCCAGTAAGCTTCAGGTTCTTCTTCCGAATTCAGTATAATATTAAAAATCTTTTCCGCCTCAGAATAATCAGTTTTCATTAACTGAAAGGCATTTAAAAGATTTATTTTAATAGATTCATTTGAATTCATAATTAAAATTTTATTGGGTATGACGTTTAATATATTAGCGCCAGTCAGCAGAGTTTTCCATTTTGCTACATACGAACAAAGCCTCGTAAGGTTGAGTTCGCATAAAATCATCAACTCTAAAAAATCCAGAAAGAGTAGCAAACCAATTTGCAAAAGGCAATTGGGTGAGGTGTGCGTTACGTCCATCCGGCAAAATCGCTCTCGCTGGGTAATTTGCAATAGAGCAAATAAAGTGTTTATCTGTCCTATTCCTAATTTGCTGCAACACTTTGTTTACTGTTCCAAACTCTATGTGCTCCATAACATCTAAACAGACAGTCAATTCAAAACGACTATCAGGCAATTTTGTAAACTCTTCATTTGCTATATCGTAACCCTCCACTAGAATGTTTGGATACTTCTCTTTTATTTCTTTAATGAAATTACCCTTTCCACATCCGTAATCTAGTATAGACTTAATTTTTCTGGCCTCAATTATTTTATAAATTCTATTATAGTGTTTTTGTGTTTGTAGTCCTGTTCCAAAACTTGGATTTTGATGTAATTCTTTAAGTTGCTCCGTGTACTCTTTATTTTGATTCATTTTTCACCTTAAATTGCATACGAAAAGCCAAAACCAGCTATTGTTGAATGTACGTGTAATTTTGCATTCAATATGATTTCACCACAATTTGGAGCACCTTCTCTTCCGTAACCTTTTATTAAAACAAAACCCTTTTTAACATTTTCAAAAGACTTAAGACCGCTAGAAACTTCGGCTTCATTAGAAGCATTACAAAATATTATATCTATACTATCTTCTTCTTTACCGATTTCATTCATTTGTAGATTTGTGTTCAGTTGATCTTCAAATCTTTGATACATTAATGAAGCAAATGGATCTCCTGGAATTACTTTTTGTACCCCTCTTGGTGCATGAATCCTAATACTGCTCACCTTGTCACCGATCATGCTACTGACAGCTAGTGACGCCAAAGTCATTGATTGTGACAATTGAAAAACTCTGATATTGTTTTCTTTTTTAACTTTACACAAGGACGCGCTTATAAAGTCCACAATGGCATACATCTCGTACGTCACTTTCTCTGCCCCAAATACTCTTAGGAATGAAGAAGTACTACTGGTTTCACTGTATAAAAAATCTCTTCTATTTATAGCACAAATTTCATTGTCGGAAATTACTCCCTTTGCTTCTGGCAGCTTATCTTTAACCAAATCAAATATTTTCATTTTCATCTCCAGTTGCATTATTCAGAGCTTTGTCAGCAACTTTTTCAAAAAATACATCGTTATTTTCCTGCAAACTTTTTCTATGAATTTTTATGTTCGGATAAACGATACTGTAGTTATCCTTGAGTCCCCAAATAAATGGGGCTCCCCTGTCAGATAAAAGTAAATTGACACTTTTTCCAGCTGCACCTGCAAAGTGCACTAATGCTGTGGATACTGAAATTATTTCATCGCATGCACACATCAAAGCAAACCATGAGTCCAAATTTTTCTTGAAGTCAATTCCATCAATCCACCTAATGTTATTAAACTTAGATGCGAGGTGAGCCTTTTCTTTACTAACCTCTCCGTACTGTAGTGACACAAAGATCGTTTCTTGGTTCCTGAAAATAGGGTCCCACAAATCAATCTCCATTGTCTTGGTTTTCTGCGCCCTTTCCCAAAACCCGCCCTTCCAGGAGAAACCTACAATTCTTTTTGCACCCGTCTTCTCAAGTAATGTTTGTCTAAATTTATTGACCAAGACCTCGTCAGGCTTAAGGTAACTCTGCCTTATGTCCATAAATTGTTCTTTGGTACTTCTGTATGTTTTTTGGATAGATCCAATCGGCATGTATCCGTTGACTAATGATTCGTTCGAAGCGAGCAATGGGCCCGCTCCATAGGGATAGACGGGCATATTAGGAAATGATCTTCTCAATATTGGCATGAATCTTTTCTCTGCGATCAATATTGACTTTGGATAATCGCTTAAGAATCGGGGCATCACGCCAAGGAACATTACCTGGTCACCAATTCCTTGCTCACAGACCGCAAAAGTCCACTTTTCTGGGTCAATCTCGTCCGTGCTGACTATGCACTTTGATCCTTCGAATAGTTTCGGTAAGGGCCGTCCTATCTTACCTACCTCTGGTAGCAGTCCACAGTCGTAGTTGATCCATCCCTCCTGAAACTCGCCAAGTCGCAACTGTACGAGTGACATATTCCATTTGGTTGCGACGTTGTTTGGCTCTTTGTCTAGCGCCGCCCTGAAATATTTGATGGCCTCAACCGGATCTCTTTCAGCTAATGTATCTGCCTTAATTCTTATGATCTCGTGCTTCTCACCGAAATGCTGTTCTGCGATTAGAAGGAGCCTGTCGGCCTCGTCTCTATTGAATAGACTCCGGTAAGCTGAAATTAGACCACTGATGACAGCTGAGTTTGGGTTCACCTCGTCAAGGTGAGGCAATACAACATCTACTGCCTTATCAAAACTTTGCTCTTGTAATAATGCAGCCGCGTAGTTAATCGCAACACTTTGATTTTTCGGAAGCACCTCAAATGCCTGCTCACCAAAAGCTACTGCTTTCTTGAAATCTCTTAATTTGATATAGGTAGGAATCAAGTTCGCCAATGCAAGGTGTTGCTTACCATTGATTTGAAAACTCTCCAACAAATATTTTTCAGCCAATTCATATTCGTCTTTTCGTAAACTAGCGACGCCTAAATATGCAAGCCCGGCTGAACGGTTGATTTTTAGTATGGAATTTGCTGCCTCAATAAGATTCGGTATATTATTTTCTTTAATTGCATCCTCAGCGAGCTTTCCTAACCTATATATTTCATTATTTTTCATATAATCTCTTTTTCTTCATTTTAAATTATTCAATTTCTATCTCTGGAAATGATTTTACAATTTCATCCAATTGTTTAATCTGACTTAAAAATGGCAGCAGTAAATCAAGCGGCAGTGCACTGGGGCCGTCACATTTTGCCTCGTCAGGGTTTGGATGAGCCTCGATAAAGAGTCCTGCTATGCCCACAGCCACGCCTGCACGAGCCAGCTCTATGATTTGAGACCTACGACCTCCCGAGGCGGCACCCAGCGGGTCTCTGGTCTGCAAGGCATGCGTAGCGTCAAAGATCAGTGGCTTGTCGCCAGTCACTTTCTTCATAACGCCAAAGCCCAGCATATCTACCACCAAGTTATCGTAACCAAACATTGTTCCTCGATCACATACCCATACATTTGGGTTGCCAGAGCTCTCAAATTTTTCTACGATATTTCTGGTCTGTGGTGGACTTATAAATTGCGGCTTCTTGATGTTGATGGTCCTGCCAGTTGCTGCCATCGCTACGACCAGGTCAGTCTGCCGAGCCAAGAATGCTGGTAGCTGAAGTACGTCAACGATCTCAGCGACCGGTTTAACCTGATAAATCTCGTGCACGTCTGTCAGCACCTCAACACCGAACTCTTTTTTTACTTTTTCCAGTATCTTCAAGCCCTCTTCCATCCCCGGGCCCCTGAATGAATGAATTGATGATCTGTTTGCTTTGTCAAATGACGCCTTAAATATGTAGGGCATCCCCAGTTTGCTTGTTACCGCCACAAATTTTTCGCATGTAAATAGTGCCAAGTCCAGGTCTTCTAAGACATTCAATCCACCTATCAAGGTCAATTCACTTTTATTTCCGACTTTTATTTTCATTTTGTACGATCCACAAGATCTAAATTATTTTGATTTTACGCTTCAATTTAACCAAGCAGGCCACTTAACGGACTCTCTCCATTTGGCTTCATTGGTACATATTTGAAACATTTCAAGTAATGCGTGCACTTCTTTTTCACTCAATATCAGTTCAATTTTTTTAACTTCATCTGAAATTACTATTTTTGAGTCATTATTTCTAAAGCTCAGTTTTATTTTTTTTGCAAGAAATTGATTGTTCAATTCAATTTTTGCTGTTTTACTTTTTTGTATTTCGTTATTTTCAATGGCTAACTGATGCTGCACTGCTATATCGTTCTTCATTTTTCGATCGGCAATTGAGATTTCTGTTTTTGCATAGTCTTCTATTTTTTGCGCCCATCTGGCAACTAAACTCAATGCCATCGCCCTAGTTATCCACACATTGCTCTCATTGGCACCCTCGATACTCAAGAGCATCCGATCCTCGACCTTACTGTATTTCAGTGCTAGCTTGCTCATTACAAGTAAAACTTTGAGCCTATTCTTTTTTAATTAAAAAAAGCCCCGCAGCTATGCTGCGGGGCTTTGGTGACTTTCACAGTTCTTGGTTGTGAAAGTTGGGCCTTATGGGATCAGCTCACTGTGAAGTCAGCTGCAACCAAAGCGCCTGGTGTCACACCAGAAATAACCGCTACTTGCGTCAATGTCAAGTTCGCGCTTCCAGAGGCCAGTGTTGACAACGACGTAGCAGTTCCTAACCTGAGGCTTGCAACGACCGAGTCAGTACCAGTTGAGTAGACCACCAAGAAGCTACCTTCACCTGCCAAAGCAGTTGTGAATGTGATGTTGCTGTCCAAGAAGTCCAACGCACTTGCGTTAGAGTCGAACGCTGTGGCCAACATGATAACCGAGTCGGATGTGTTCAGCGTAGTTGCTGCAGAGATCAAGACCGAGAGGTCCGCAGTGGTCACGGTTGCACCATCAGCGTCACGCAAGTAACCAGAGGCACCAAATGCAGCAGATGCAAAGTTCAACACATCTGTACCGGTTGTGAAGCCCGTAATTGTGTCAGTACCATCCGAAGCAGTTGTGTAGCGCAAGGTATCGGTACCGCCGCCAGTGTAAAGCGCCACTGTGTCCGCGCCGGAGCCAAGCGTCAAGGTGTTTGTGCCCAAGCCACCAACAACCGTAGATCCCGCAGAAGCGCCCAATGTCAAGTTGGTCACAGCAGAGCTGTTCTGACCGGACAAATCAATCGTCGTAACCTTATCGCCGCTGAAAGTGATGTTGGTTGTACCGCCACCGATAACTGTCAGTGTCGATAGGGCTGTAGCTTCCAAGTCAGTGAACGTCACATCGGCACCGGTCACCAAGTTCACAGTAATCGATCCAATAGCAGCATCTGCTGTACCAACGGCTGCGAATGTTGCAGAAGCATCTCCAGTAGTCAGTGCTACATCGATTGAGCCAATCGTGCCAGAACCAACAGCCTTGAGGTCGGCAACATCAAATACGCCGTTACCGCTGATGGAGAAGCTTGTCAAAACGCCACTAGCTTGGATAGTGCCAACGTCAGCGCTCGCGCCAGAAGCCGCAGTCAAACTGATTGCGCCGATTGAGCTTGCGTTGATGTTTCCAAAGTCAGCAGAAGCGCCAGAACCAACTGCGACGCTGATGCCGGCGATGGACTTGTCGGCAGAGATATTGCCAACTGTCAATTCCGCGTTGCTTGCCAACGTGGCGTTGAACTGGCCCATCGTTCCGCTGATGGCAATGGTACCAAAGTCAACAGCCGCACCTGTAGCAACAGTCAAAGTAACTGCACCAAGACTTGCCGATGCGCTCACGTTACCGAAGGCAGCTGATGCGCCTGTTGCAAGGTCAACTGTAATTGCGCCCAAAGCAGAAGCAACCAATCCGCTACCGCCGATACCAAAGGATGCAGACGCACCCGTACCGACAGTCACGGTGCCGAGGTTGATAGAACCACCTTGTACAGCAACACCACCAGAGCCAAACTCGAAGTCACCATTTTCAGCAATTGTGAGGGAAGTAAAGTTCACTGGCAGTGCTGAGGCCGCAATCGATTCAACTTCTGCGTAGCCATCAACTCCAACATTGACTGACAGAGACAATGAACCCAAAGCAGTTCCACCGTTAGCTCCGCCAGCAGGACCACCAGCGATGGCGTCAATCAAAATGTTACCGGAAGCTTGTGCCTCAAGGCTCAAAGTAACTGGTGTACCAGTCATAGTCACATCGATACCGGATCCCGCGTCGCTCACCAAAGAAGATGCACCAGCAACGATTGAGATGGCAACTGTGTGCGCTTCAGCTGCCGTCATTGTGGCGGTTCCTAGCGTCAAACCGTCCAAATCTACATCAGCACCAGTCGTTGCGTTGATTGTCAGGGTAGTCAAGTTCATGCCGGCAGAGGCACCGCTAAACAAGTTGCCATTCAACACCACGTCTGCCGCATCAGAACCCTCAGCGTTGATCGTGAGTGTTGTGATGGCTGTTGATGTCAGGTCAGCACTTGTGAGGGTCAGTGTTGCTGAACCAGACGCTTTCAATGTCAGTGTCTCAATGGCACTGAAGTCAGCTGATCCAATAGTGAACTCACCTGAACCACCGGCATTGATAGTTGCGTTCTTCAAATCACTGTCAGCGTCGAGCAGGGTAACTGTCTCAGTGCCAGAGTTGGATACCGCACTCAATGTCAAAGTGGAGATATCGTTGATTTCCAACGTACCAATGTCTGCGTTGCCTGTTGCTGAACCAAGTTGAATCGTTGTGGTCGAAGAGGAGTTGGTGTCAATGGAGAGGTTACGAACTGCAGCATCATCCACGACAACAGTCAAACCAGCTGCGTCTGCGTAAACATTTGTCAGGTTGATATCAGTAGTCGCAGAGCCTGAGACGGTGATTTTGCTAAATCCGCTTGTGTTAGAAGACAAGTCAAGATTACCCTGAACTTCAGTGAACGTGAATCGGCCAGTCTCAAAGCCGCTTAGTGCAGGGGCTGCTGTAGACAGTCCAAAGACAGCGCGAATTGTATCAACACCTTCACCACCTGCAACTGTATCTGCATTTGTCAGACCACCAGTGTAGAAGGTGAATGTATCTGCACCCGCACCACCTGTAGCAGTCAATGTAGACAGACCCGAGAATGCAAAACTGTTAGTTCCAACCAAGCTTGACGCGTCAACTCTTGTGATTCCAGTATCGTTCGTCAAGAATGTAACTGCACCTGTGCCAGAGAGGTTAACAGTCTTCAGGGATGCACCACCCTCGAGTGACAAGAAGCTAGTTCCCACCAAATCGATACTGACGGACTCCACGCTATCTACAGTTAACTCACCAGTCAGAGCAAGAGTTGTACCGGTTCCTGAACCGAATTTATCCAAAATAACTGAAACAGAATCTGTGGAGCCCGAAAGATCTCCACGATATGCCAAGGTCACATCTGTGTTACCGCTAGCACGAACTACCGTGGACAACTCCAAACCAGAAACTGAAAGCAAAGAGCCACCAGTAGAACCGGCGTTAGACAAAGTTGTGACACCCGACCACAAAGAGGCATCCAAAGCACCACCTGTTGCATCAGTAGCTTGCACATTAGCAACAACTGTCTCGACACCACCCAAAATTACCGCCGGAGTATCGTCCGGGTCAGCACGCAAAGTAATGTTCAAACGGTCAGCACCTTCACCACCGTAGATTGAATCACCTGCCAGGTAAGTACTAGCAGTTGCTTGGTTTGCAAAGAAAGTATCGCTTCCTGCACCACCGGTGTAAGAGGCAACATCAGTAGTCAGCGTAACTTCTTTGGGCAACAAAAGTGCAGCAGCGGCAGAGGCAGCATTTGCTGCAGCGGCAGCAGCGGCAGCAGCGGCAGCTTCAGCAGCAGCAGCAGCAGCAGCAGCAGCAATTGCTGCTGCCGCATTGAAATCACCACCTGCTGAATTTGCAGTTTGAGACAAAGCCAAGGCTGCTGCAGTCTTTGTGTTGAAAGCTGTTGCATACGAACCGTATGTGGCGTCCGACGTCAAGTTGGCCAAATCATTCAACAAAGATACGATTTTCGCGCCCTTGTTTCCCGCGCCAGCTGCTGTCAACTGAGCGGACACCCAATTGTCCAACCCAGTGATAGAGGACAAGCCCAAGTTAGACAACAAAGTGGTAGCAACTTGGAGGTCAGTCTTGCTTCCAAAGTCACGCACATAGAGGTCGTTTGCAAAAGTGTTGATGTCAGCAGCTGTTTTCACGCTGGAAACTACTTCTGTGTATGTAGCATTGCTAAGCGTTTGGTTGTACAAACCACCCGCCAAGCGAGCCAGTACCGTACCGTTAGAGGAGATTGCCATTTGATATTCCTTATTGAATGAAAATAAACTTTCTGCAGAAAGCCGAACCAACCTTTCGGAGGCTCGTTAAAGATCTCGGTACCGCGCTTCTTGTCGCAGTACTCAAAAGCTTTGACAAACACCCATAGATGCTCGAACGGCTTTAGCAGTACACGGATTGTAAGTGAACAGGAAAGTGTTTTTTTGTGATTTGAGTCACACAAGAGTGGATGAAACTATCTTTTTGCAAAAAAACAACATATTTTTGTTTGTTTTTTACCCACATTAGTCGTTGACCCACCTCAGCCCCACATAAAAACTTGAATTCCTCAAGTTAAACAAGGTGTTATTGGACCTTTGTGAAGTCACTTCAAGGTTCAGTCCAGCTTGCCAATTCTTAAATACCGGCAGCCAGTAACCCAAGCCTAAATCTGTTCTGCGAGTACTAGATTTTAAGTCACCCAACAGGTCGCTGTAGGCTTGCTTGTCTTGACTGTGGGTGTAACGCAACAGCGCAGAAATTTGCCCTGACGCAGCTGGCCAGTTAGGGAAGTTTAGGAGTTGGTCGTGTCGCAAGGACAGGTCTGCTCGTGCACGGCTGCCCCCTGGCCGGCTGGCCTCTTGTGCTTTGTCTAGCCCGCCGCCCAAGGCTATATGAGTTTCTTGGTTTTTGGCGCCACTGCAAACCCAGTCAATTCGGCCATACGTGTAGGAGCCGTTAAGTGTGCCTGACTGGGGGAAGCGCTGCTCTATGCGGCCCATGGCTGGTGCCCATTTGCAAAGGGCGCCCATCGAGTC
>JACCED010202712.1_pt1 | contig 12035 bp, 16 predicted proteins | sample 7455021 | NCBI WGS metagenome assembly JACCED01 (sample SAMN15323456, study PRJNA562643) | freshwater metagenome | isolation source: river surface water | place: USA:Blue River Watershed | collected 2017-08-19
AAACCACGTACTCGATACGCCGAGGTGCACCCTCAGGGTGCCTTGGCAATGTGGACTACGACAAGCAGGTCATCTCCATCGCACTGCGCGATGGGCTTGGCAACACGCTTGACCCCGAGGAGGTGCGCGACACCTTTTGGCATGAGATGACTCACGCCATCCTGCACGACATGAACCACCCACTGCGCGACGACGAGAAGTTTGTCATCAAGTTTGCCAATAGGTTGTCCTGTGCAATTGACTCCGCGCAATTCTGAGGAACAGGCGATGCTCGACATCATGGAGTTGCGGGGGTTTGGGACGGTGGTTGACCACAGAGAAGAACTCTACCTGCGCACGCCTGATGGGTATTCTTACTATGTGCCGAGAATTGAACACACGACAGACATCAGATGTTTCTTCACCATGTTTCAACGACTTAACCAACACTACAAATGAAAAAACCCGCATGGAGCCACAGCTCACTTAAAGACTTTGAAGGCTGCGCACGCCGCTACCACGAGGTCAAGGTCTTGAAGAACTACCCGTTCACCGAGAACGAAGCCACACGCTACGGCAACCAAGTCCACGAGTCGCTCGAACTGTATGTTCGAGACGGCAAACCTATCCCACCAGAACACCTACAATTCAAGGAGGTGGTCGACAAGCTGATCGAGAAGCCCGGGCGCAAGCTGGCTGAGTATGAGATGGCGCTGGACTACGAACTCAACCCCGTGGGGTGGAGAGAAAAGAATGTGTGGGTGCGAGGCATCGCTGACCTGTTGATTGTGGACGACGACAACCTTACAGCGTGGGTCGTGGACTACAAGACGGGCAACAACAAGTACCCAGACAGAGAACAGCTTGTGCTCATGTCCATCATGGTGTTCCAACACTTCCCACACATCCGCAAGGTCAACTCGGCGCTGTTGTTTCTGGTCAAGAACGATATGGTTCGGATGCAGATGCAACGCGACCAAGCCGACCAAGCGTGGTGGAGGTACCGTGAGCGCACAGCGCGGCTTGAAGCATGCTTTGAGAACGATGTGTGGAACCCAAACCAGACGCCTCTGTGTGGCTGGTGCCCAGTGACCAAGTGTGAATTTCACCCAAAACATTAAGGAGAAAGTATGGGACTGCAAACACCAAACGAATTCAACATGACCCCCTGTCATTGCCACATCTGCCACGGCGAAATTAGGGAAGACCAACACGCCATCGAGCACTCAGGGCACGGGCAGATAACGCAGAGTAAAGACCCCCGCTTCGCCAAGCTGTACGACCGAGTGGAGGGCTACGCGACCTTGTGGTTTCACCCCGAATGTGCGACAGTTATGGCGCTACGCCTAGCGCATGACGTGATGAAGATCAAGAACGTCAAAGACCAACCTGCGCGTGTGGTCGACGGACTGCAAGCGCTTTCAAAAGTTAACCAAGTAAGGACCTGATATGCCATACGTGAATAAACCCCGCCCCTACGCCAAAGAGTACGCACAGTATGACGGCACACCAGCAGTGAAGAAGAAACGTGCTGCACGCAACAAAGCACGCGCCATGATGGAGAAAGAGGGCTTAGTACACAAAGGAGACGGTAAAGATGTTGACCATAAAAGAGCTCTCAGCAAGGGCGGTAAAACAGTTAGAAGTAACTTGGCCGTCAAACCAGCCAGTGCGAATCGAAGCTATGCAAGGAACTCAGATCACACAATCAAGGGTAAGTGATATGGCTACAACTATTCACAGCCACACGCCCGGTTCGTTCTACACAAGTAACGCGTCAGTCCAGCCCCAAAACAACGTCGTCTTAAACGATGGGCGAGGCAATGAACTGGCGCGTATCAGTAAGTGGGGGTCTATCGACAGTATCTTGCAAGCGCTTGATTTAGAGAAAGATGTTTTCAAGATACCGATAGAGACTTTGCTCAATCTCTGGGTAACACGTTTTGGTAATGAGTGGGTTGACTTAGAGGCGGTGATAGATAACGACGAGTTCTTTCTGCACGCCTACAAACGACTAAAACAAATGGGCTTGCTAGAACAACACTACCTCACCGATCGAGCGCGATACGTGTGCAGGAAACCGGAATAACACATAGGAGAAAGTAAATGAACACAGCACAAAAAACACTGCAACTAACGCCGACACAAATAGAGGTTGCTAGAAGGTTCGGGCTTACGCCTACCCAGTACGCAGAGCAGCTGGCAAGAGCAAGCATGACAGCCCCGCAAGAAGTCGATAAAGACGACGATGACGATGACGACCCAAACAACAACGAGATTCTCACCGCACCAATCGCTACGCTCAAGAACATGTGGCTGGTGAAGTTTGGTTACCGTTGGATTCCGGACTCAGACCCTGCAATGGATAACACGTGGGACGACATTCTCGGGCGCCTTCAAAGCTACGGGTTAATAGAAGACCGCGACTACTGGTACAAACTGAAGGAGGACCTATGAACAGTTTATTAGGCAACGCCGCGCAGGGTCTCGGTGGTAGCTTGTTGCAACAACAGCAAGAAGACATGCTTGCGCAAAGGTACCAAAACGCACTAGCGCAGTCGATGTTGCAGGCACAACAAAACGCTGCCGCGCAGACACTGCAAGGCGCGTACACCACAAAGATAAGCACCTTCGACCCCAACAAGTCAGAGGCGTTTCAGGTGCCGCTGTCACAACTCGTCACGCTGTGGCAAGCTAAGTTCAACGACACATGGGTTGATATGGGTGTCGAGCATGAGGACTTCTGGCGGCATGCGCACAGGCGTTTGAACAACGCAGACAAGTTCGAGAGCGTTGAAGGTTGGGTTCGGTTACTGGAGGACGCATGAGTATTGTTTTTCACTCCGGCTTCACGGAAGTCATGCGCCTCGATGCGTCAGGCAATCTAGGCATCGGTTCAAGAGCACCTATATGGATACCAATTGACGTGGATCAAAAATACAAAACCCGATTCAAAGATGTGCCCACAGAAGTGCTACGCAACTTGTGGGTTGTTAGATTCAATGGACGTGCGGCGCCGCTAAAAGAACTGGGCGATGTAAGTATGAGCGACGACATCATTGAGATTGGCAAAGAACTCTCTCACAGAGGGCACATGAAGTTCGAAGCGATACACAGACCCGACCGTATGGAGACCGAGCACTACTACATTTTGGAGAGAGACGATGCAGATCATTGAAGACAAGGCGTTGCTGTTACGCACACGCAACCCGCACAAGTACAGCATCATCCCCAAGCACAAAGTTGTTGATGAGAAAGACGGCGTGTATGAGGTTGCTGTTTACTGGGGCTTAGACGAAGCGCGTGTGTTGAAGAACCTCGGCGTGAAGAATGTGCCATCACCAATCACACGCCGCTACGAATGGCCCGGACGCTACAAGCCTATGGCACACCAGATCGAGACCGCTGCCTTTCTCACAATGAATCGCAGAGCGTTTTGTTTCAACGACCCGGGCACTGGCAAGACGCTCTCAGCATTGTGGGCGGCTGACTACTTGATGCAACGCAAAGAAGTGCGCCGTGTGTTGGTGCTGTGCCCCTTGTCGATCATGCACTCAGCGTGGATGGGAGACATCGCCAGTTCAGTGATTCACCGCAGTGCAGTCGTAGCCCACCATAGCCAAGCAGCGCGGCGCATTGAAATGATTCAGCAGAACTACGAGATCGTCATCTCCAACTATGACGGCTTGAACCTGATTGCTGATGAGATAAATGCCAACGGCAAGTTCGACCTCGTGATTGTCGATGAAGCGAACGCATACAAGAACCCAAGCACGCGACGCTGGAAGGCGTTGGCGTCAATCATCAAGCCTGAGACCTACCTGTGGATGATGACGGGTACACCTGCTTCGCAGTCACCTGTGGATGCGTACGGCCTTGCACGATTGGTCAACCCAAGCGGCGTGCCTAAGTTTCAAACAGCATGGCGCGATAAGGTCATGAACAAGATCACGATGTTCAAGTGGGCACCGAAAGCAGACGCACGCGACAAAGTGTATGAAGCGCTTCAACCAGCAATTCGTTTCACCAAAGAGCAGTGCCTTGACTTGCCACCAGTTGTGACCATCACGCGAGAAGTGCCGATGACGCCACAGCAGAACAAGTACTACCGCTTACTCAAAGAGCAGATGCTCGTGCGGGCGGCGGGGGAAACAATCAGCGCAGTCAATGCGGGTGTAGCCGTCAATAAACTCCTCCAAATCAGCTGCGGCGCAGCGTACACCGATGACAAAGAAGTTGTTGAGTTCGATGCAGGGCCGCGCTTGAATGTGTTGGATGAAGTGTTGGAGGAGACCGATAGGAAAGTGATTATTTTTGCGCTGTTCCGTTCCAGCATCGACACCATCACCAACCATCTCACGAAGCACGGCGTTGCCGTGGCACAAATTCATGGTGACGTGACGGCGACCAAGCGTGGGCAGATCATCAATGACTTTCAAAATACTGACAACATCCGCGTGTTGGTGATGCAGCCACAAGCAACAGCGCACGGGATTACCTTGACTGCCGCCGACACCGTGGTGTTCTTCGGACCGCTGATGAGCGTTGAGCAGTATGTGCAGTGCATAGCACGAGCAGACCGCAAGGGTCAAGATTCCGACAAAGTTACTGTGGTACACATTGAGTCCAGCCCGATTGAGAAAAAACTATTCAAGGCCATGAGTACCAAAGTTAGCGACCACGCACTGCTGGTCGGTATGTACGACAGCGAAGTTAAAAATTTATAAGAAAGGGGGTTGCATTGAGTTTTTATGACGCTATACTTGTCAAACACTAGACAAATAACAGGAGAAGCAAATGATTGACGATCTAGATGATGGGGGAGAACTGCCCCCGCAAGAACCAGAAGAACAGGTAACTGTTCCCATGGACAAGTTGGCCAAGGTCTATCGTAAGATGTCGGCCCGAATTCAAGAACTGACCCAAGCGTATGAGACAGAAGTTGAGGCAATCAAAGCCCAGCAAGAGTCCGTAAAGATTGCGCTGAAGGACCAGATGTTGAAGCTGGGCGTGTCGTCTGTGCGCACAGACCAAGGCACCGTAGTGTTGTCTACCAAGACGCGCTACAACACACAAGACTGGGACTCTTTCAAAGAGTTCGTCAAAGAACACGATGCGCTCGACCTTTTGGAGAAGCGCATTGCCCAGACCAACATGGGCACGTTCTTGGCTGACAACCCCGGCCTTGTACCTCCCGGGCTGAACTCGGTAACCGAGTACGGCATTTCCGTTCGTAAACCAACCAAGTAAATACTATGACCAAGAAAACAACCACAGTCGAAGAACTCGACGCAGTACTTAATCCCGTTCAAACCGACGAGGACAAGGCGTATGACCGCGCACGCCAAGAGCAGCGCGACAAAGAGTGGTTGCGCGAATACGCGCTGTCACACGCAATCAGCTTTCACAAAAACAACGGCGGCATGTTGACCGCACCACAGTTGGTAGAGCACGCCAACGTATTTTTGAATTTCATTAAAGGAGAAGCACAATGAGCAACGTAGCAGTATTTAACCCTTCAGCCGTACCCGCGTTCGTCAAGGCGCGTGGTGAGTTGTCAGCCGTAGCCAAAGCCCTCGCGGGTGGTGCAGGTGGTGGCGGCAAGCGCATCTCGATCAAGGGCGGCGTGTTCCGTCTGGTCGCTGGTGGCAAAGAAGTCGCAGCGATTGACGAGCGCTACCTCGATGTGGTGATCGTGAACTCCGCGCCCAAAGTCAGCCGTGTGTTCTACATGGCCAAGTACGAGGCAGACAAAGTGATCGCACCAGCATGCTGGTCGAATGACGGCGAGAAGCCAGCGGCAGACGCACAGGAGAAACAAGCCACAACCTGTAACGAGTGCCCACAAAACATCGCAGGGTCAGGCAACGGCAACAGCCGCGCTTGCCGCTATCAGCAACGTCTTGCTGTGGTGTTGGCCAACGATATGGGCGGTGATGTTCTTCAGTTGACTCTGCCAGCCACATCAATCTTTGGTAAGGAAGTTGGCGAAGACCGCCCCTTGCAAGCCTACGCTCGTTGGTTGGTGGCGCAGAACATTGACCCCACAGAGGTCGTGACACGCATGCGCTTCGACACCAAGTCAGAATCGCCAAAGCTGTTCTTCAAGACCATGCGCTACCTGACCGACGACGAGTACCCAACTTGCACAGAGAAGGGCGCATCGGTTGAAGCCAAGCAAGCCATCACGATGACGGTCGCCAAGATGGACAAGGTTGCCGAGGTGTCTGAGCCCATCCAAGGTACCAAGCCCAAGGCTGCCGCGAAGAAGGCCGCTGCCCCCGCACCTGCGGAGGAAGAAGCTGACGAACCCGTGGTGCGCAAGGAAGAAAAGAAGCCCACCGCAGTGCCAGCCAAGAAAGCAAACCTCGCTGACATGGTTGACGACTGGGACGCTGAGTAAGAAAGGTTTTGGGGGAGAGCGGAGGCCGGGCACATCAAGAGGCACTGCGGCGATACGCCCTGTTATAAGTCCTGTTGGCACAGCCGAAGCAACTCCCCCACCTAACACTATGGCTTATTCAGAACAAATCATCTATACGGTGAAGCACGCGCCAAAGACGCTGGGCAACCAGCTCGGGCGCTGGGCTATTCACCTCGACTTCCCAGTGACCAAGATTGCCAAGGCTACGGGCGCATCGCGTCAGTCGGTCTACAACTGGTTCTCAGGCGGCGAAGTCTTCGTGGCGTACCGACCCGTGGTCGAGTCGCTGTTAACAATACTGAAGTCCTCCAGCACAGCTGACGAGGCGTGGAGAAAAACATGCAAACAATTCAACCTCAATCCCTGACCAACGAAGAACTGCTGCGCCATGTGTACATGCTTGGCAACGAGAACTTGCCAAAGGAGTGGGTCGAGGCTTTGTGTCAGCGGTTTGCTGCGCTGATCGACGAGAAGGCAGGGGCCAACTGGGACCGCGAGGATGTTTACAACGAGGGCTTTGAAGAAGGTTTCGAGGCTGGCATCGAACACGCACAAGACGACTTCAAATAATCAAGGATTGCTATGACACCCGCTGAATTTTTAGCGGTGGTTTTGCCGTCCTCTGGCTCTGGTCAGTACTGCGCGGTAGAACTCACAAACAGAAAAGAACATTTTTACTCGGAGACCATTGATGACCTTATACCGAAGATAGACGCGTGGCATGCAGGCAAGTGCGATGTGTTCTTTGCAGTCGCCACCTTCGACACCAAGCGCGGCACAGAGAACGCCCAGTTCGTTCGGTCTTTCTTTATAGACATGGACGGCTACGCCTCGAAGAAAGCCGCTGCCACAGCTCTTGATAACTTCTTAGCAAAAACTGGCTTGGGTGCCTTGGGCAGCCCATGGGTGGTGGACTCGGGTGGTGGGCTGCACGCTTACTGGCCGTTGCGTGAGGACTTGCAGGTCAACATCTGGCGCCCGATCGCAGAGCACTTCAAAGAGTTGTGCCGCCAAGAAGGGTTCGTGATTGACATGGCGGTGACGGCTGACGCCGCCCGTATCCTGCGCGTGCCCGGCACGACCAACTACAAGAAGAAGTACACGACGCCGCGCCCCGTGCGCATAGTGCAGGAAGGTGACATCTTCGACTTGGCGGACTTTTCTACCATCATTTATGAGCAGGTCGTCGCACCACCAAAGCCCGTGGCTGTGAAAGAAAAGATCGAGGGCACCAAGCCCAAGCGTGACCCCAACGCTGCACAGGTCAAGCTCATGGAGAACAGCATCACGCTGTTTGACAAGCTGCGTCCACACTGCGCGCAGGTGGCGGACTACGAGGCCAACGCACAAGAAGATGGCAAAGAACCTGTCTGGCGTGGGCTGCTCTCATGGACACAGAAGTGCGATGACGGTGTGGAGTGGGCGTTCAAGTTGTCGGAGATGCACCCGTACAGCCCCGAGCGCATGAACCAGAAGCTGTCAGAAATTAAGGGGCCATACCCCTGCACAAAAATGGACAGCGAGAATCCCGGCATCTGTGCGGGATGCCCACATTGGGGCAAGATTACAAACCCCCTGATTCTTGGGCGTGAGGTGCAGACCGACAACACCCAGAAAGAAATACCGCTGACGGTGCAGTCGCTTGAAGAAACCGATGAGGACTTCGAGCACGAGTTCGATGAGGACTTTGACGAGACCGACACGCAGGACACAGCGCCCACAGTCACACGCCCACAGCCACCACGCGGGTACAGCTACGGCAAGAACGGCGGGGTCTACAAGACCATGACGGACGAGGATGCCGAGGGGAAGAAGATCACGAAAGAGGTCCAAATTCTTGGCTATGACTTGTTTGTGGTTGACTTGCTCAAGCAAGAATCCGACCACTTGGTGCACATGGCGGCGGTGCGTCCCGAAGGCGTGATTACGCTGAACTTCCCCCAGCGCTCGATCGTGAGCAAGGACGAGACCTTGAAGTGGCTGGCCAGCCAGAACATCGTGGCCGGGGGCTTCCATCAGAAGAACTTGTACGAGTATGTGCTGGCTTGCGTTGAGCAAGCGTCCATGGAGAAGAAGGCGATCGTTGTGCCGTTCCAGTGTGGGTGGCAAGAGGACATGTCGTTTGTTTACAACAATAGGGTTTTCACTAAGAACGGGCGTGAGACCCGCATCCCCATGCCGGGGCTGGAGAACATCAACCGCAACACAAACAGCAAGGGCACGCTAGACGGATGGCGTGAGGTCTGGGAGGTTTTCAAAGCGAAGCAGATGCACACCATGCTGGCGTTCTGCGCAGACAGTTTTGGCTCGTCGCTCATGAAGTTCACCGAGTACGAAGGCTTCATGTGGCACATCGGCTCACGCGAGTCAGGTACAGGTAAGTCGCTCACGCTGTCAGCCAAGGCTGGCGTGTGGGGTCACCCAGTTCGGTATCGTACTGGCAAGAGTACTTCTCCGGTAGCTATGCAGCAGCGTGCGGGTTTGCTCAACAGCATGCCCTTGTTGATCGACGAGATCACCAGCCGTAGCCGCGCAGACATGGAGTGGGCACCAACTTTCATCTTCGATTACGCGGAAGGTCAAGGCAAGGAACGCATGGAGTCGGGCTCCAACAAAGAGCGTATCAACAACAGCACATGGGCTGCCACGGGCACCATGACCTCGAACGTGCACCTGCTGGACTACATGGCTGGCGCTCGTACATTCAGCTCGAACGGCGAGTTGATGCGTATGCTGGAGTGGAATCCCACAGTGGAGTTGCAGTGGACGCCAGAAGAACGCGCCATGCTCAAGGGCTTGAAGCAGAACTATGGCGTAGCGGGTGAAGCGTGGGTGCGCTGGCTGGTCAAGAACCAAGATGTTGCCAAGGCGATGCTGCGTAAGGTGGATGCGCGGTTGAAAGAGCTTATCGGGTTCACTGACTTGGAACGCTACTGGCATGCTGGCTGCACCACCACGGTGGCGGCGGCTGTGCTTCTTGGCCCCAAGTACGCCAACATCATCGAGCTGCCTGTTCAGGGCATCATGGAATCCCTCAAAGAGTTGGTTCAGAAAGCGCGCAAGAAGTTCTTGAGCAACGTGCGCACGGCAGAGGATGTGCTCAACGCCTACACGGGCAACAACTACGGCGGCTTTATCATCATCAAGGCCAACGAAGAAAAGCGTGTGCTGGCGTCATGGGGCAACGGCGAGACCGTGGACAAGTCGATCACCCGAAGCAAGGTGCTCGGCAGAGTGGAACACGGCGTGCTGACCCCGGGCTACATCGACTACTTCCTTGAGGAACAGTTGCTCAAACAGCACTGCGTCAACATGAGCTACGGCTACGACGAGTTCAAAGAACAGATCGGCCAGATGTTCACGGTGCACTATGTGAAGAAGGACATGCTCTCGCGCACAAACGGCCCGAGCATGCGGGTCAACGTGATGCACATCAGCTGCAAGGAAGAGGTTGTGGATGAAAGTAATCTATCCATTGGCCGACCTAAAGGTGGGTGAAGCCTTCTTCGTGCCCGGACTTGACGTGCAAAAAGTGAGAGAGGGCGGCATGAGCGCCGCCCTCCAGTACCGCTACAAAATGAAAGCGGTTGTTGGCATCAAGGAAGGTCGCTTGGGCGTACTATTTGTCCGGCTGCCCGGCGGGTTGACTCGGCTAAGACGATCTTGAGTTTGCGCAGTTCGTCCAGCTTGGCACGCTTCTCTTGAGGTGTCATGGTTGGGGCAGCACGCACAGCACGTTCAAGCTGGGTGATGTCACGCATGTCACGGGTAAAGTCGTCGGCCATGTCAGCGGCAACATACTCATTGATGCGCTTCTCAAGCAACGCCTTGGCTTCCGCTGTGCGACCCGACTCCATCATGTCGTCGATCGTGGTCTTGACCTTCTTCAACTCAGTCATGCGGTCGTAGGTATCGTTGATGATGCCACCCGCGTCGTTGGGTTGGAAGGCGCCGCCCACAACAGGGGTTTCCGACAAACGTCTTACCGCTTGCTCTGGCGTGTCACCTGTCGGCACACCTGCGCTGAGTGCTTGCAAGAAGGCCATGCCCATGGTGCCGGTGTAGCCCTGCACCAAGCTCTCGAAGACGATGGGGGAGATGCCTATTTTGCCGACCAGCTTCGCCATCTCGGTGGTGTTGGCGCGGAACTGTTCTTCTGGCAACAACATCTTCTCGTGCTGAGACAGGATGTCGCGACCTGTGTAGAACGACTTGCCGAGCCCCGCCTCGATAGCGGGTTTGATTGCTTGGGGCAGGCCGTAGCTTGTGCCGCCGGGGATGGTCTGAAGCAAGATTTGCTTAAACGCTTTGATGGCCTCTTCACCACCGTGCTCGTTGACCATGCTGTTGTACATCGCCTCTGGCAACGCCTTGAAGATGTAGCCGACTTCAAATGGCACAGGGATACGCACAGGCTCGTCAACGCCGGGGATGCGCACAAACCAGTTGCCGTACTTCTGGTCAGGCGTAGCGTTCTTATAGGCTTCGTCGTCCTGCATCATGGCGGCGTACACCATGGTGGCTCCGGCCAACAACGCACCGCGCTTCAAAAGCTTTTCCTGAATCTTCAACTTATCGTTGAACGGCATCTTGCCTGTGAACGACTTGTACAACACATTCAGCGCTTGAATCTGGGCGTTGAAGAAGGGGATCAACGCGCCCACGATGTGCACGCTGGGGTCAGCACCACGCTTGCTAAAGTTCATGGATTCCAACGCCATGAGGGTGGATTCCATCTCCGACAGCCCTTGCTCGATGTAGCTGTTGTACTGCGCACGGCGTGTCAGCGCGTCGGCTTCCATACCGATTGCTTCTGCCTTGGCCAAGGCTTGCATCCAGCCAGACTGCCCGTCACTGATCTGGCGCAGGATGGTGGTGAGGTCTTCTGCCGTGCCTGTGAACTGTTGTCCGCCAACAACACCGCGACGCTCGAGCGTTTCTTTGGTCGGTTTCCCAATCTGTCGCAGTGCGCCCATCACGGGGGTGAAGTCAGCGCCAGTCAACAGCGGCGCTGCAACCGAGTCACGGAACAACTGACGTGCAGCGTACAGTGGAGAAGCTGTCACCGCCTTGCGCAGCAAGCGCGACGGAACCGACATGGCACGCCAGATGAATGGCATCTGCGTTGGGATACCCTCCATGCCTTTGACCAACAAGTCACCGGGAATTTCCTTGGTGCCTGCGACATCAGCGTAGCGGTCCTCGCCGTCGACTTTGAACTTGACCACATTTGGGCCTTCTGTCTTGCCGACAATCTTGGCCATGTCCAGATCAACCAACTCAAACACAGCGTTCTTGGTGGCAAGGTTGCGCAAACCCATCTCCGCCAGCATGTTGGTGTTCTGAACGGAGCTGACCATGAAGTCCATGATGGGCTTGTCGCCGCCAATCAACTCGTGCAGGTATGGCTGCTCGGCAATGCTGCCAATGCGAATAGGTGCTGCGTCGCCAATCAACAACTCAGCCGCACCGTTGCGCTCACGATAGAACGGGATGTAGTCGTTCTCACTGGTCAGTTCTGCGCCGACCTGCTCGGACAAGGCGCCGGTGTTCACCACAAACTCAACCATGTTGCGGTTGTAGGCGTTGTACTCGTTGCGTGCCAAGTCAAAGATTTCTTTCAAGGCGGGGT
>JACCED012178297.1_pt1 | contig 12035 bp, 9 predicted proteins | sample 7455021 | NCBI WGS metagenome assembly JACCED01 (sample SAMN15323456, study PRJNA562643) | freshwater metagenome | isolation source: river surface water | place: USA:Blue River Watershed | collected 2017-08-19
ACTCTGCCGACGGAGGGCACGACGCCGGCGGTGAGCGGCGGCACGACGAGTCCGCTGCCCGCGGGCGCGGCGGTGGACGTGCCGATCTCGGAAGGCGTGATGCGGCAGTCGAACTCGACCGTGTGGATGCGGGCGTCGGGTGTGGTGCTGAAGTGGGGCGTCTATGGCGGCATGGCGCTCGCGGGGTGTTTTGCGGCGGGGAAATACGTGGTGTTTCCGGTGATCAGCGAGCTGCAGGCGAGCCAGAAGGGCGGCGACGTGGTGGTGGACAAGAAGGCGTCCGCGACGGCGCAGGTGCTGCAGCAGACGCGGCAGGTGGTTTCGAAGAACAACGCCAAGGTCGATTATCTGAACGCCATCATCGAGGATCAGCCCGAGGCGGCGGAGAAAGCGGCCGCGAAGGCCGCGGGGGCGCCGAAAGCGGAAGCCCAGCCGGAGGCGAAACCGGTGGCGCCCAAGGTCGTGGCGGGCACGCTGGCGGAGCAGCAGCGCGAGGCGGTCGGCGGCTATCAGATCAAGGGGGCGCTGCACGCGCCGGGAGAGGAAGCGCGGATCCTGCTCGACGGGCGGCTGGTGAAATTCGGCGAGATCGTGGACTCGAAACTCGGGCTGCGGTTCATGGGGCTGGATGCGACGCAGGAGTTCGCGGTGTTCACGACGGGCAGCAACGAAGTGCTGCGGAAGCGCGTGGAGGCGAATCGCGAGCTGCCGGCGAAGCCGTAAGCGGCGCCGGCAGGGGGTGGGGTGCTTTGCGGCGGGAGCGGGATGCTCCCGCGCCGGGGGCGGCTACTTTTTCCTCCGGCGTTCTTTTTCCTGGTCGGACTTGCCGTCGCGCACGCCGGGGGGCGGGGGGACATCGGACTTGGGAAACGATTTGGCGAGCTCGGCCTTGACCGCGGCGAGCTCGGGGCGGGCGGCGAGGTTGGTGTATTCGTGGGGATCCTTGCGCTCGTCGTAGAGCTCCTCGTCGCCGTTCTCGTAGCGGATGTAGCGCCAGTCGGCGGTGCGGGCGGTGTGGTTCTTGTATTTGTAGGTCGTGACCGCGGGCTTGGTCCACGGGGCGGCGGGGTTGGCGAGGAGGGGACGGAGGCTGGTGCCTTCGACGTGGGCGGGGGTGGCGAGGCCGGTGAGGTCGGTGAGCGTGGGGAAGATGCTCATGAAATCGACGGGCCGATCGCATCGGGTGCCGGGTTTGGTGAGGCCGGGTGCGACCCAGATGAACGGCGCGCGGGTGGCCTCTTCCCAGAGGGCGAATTTGCGCCAGTGGCTCTTCTCGCCGAGGTGCCAGCCGTGGTCGCTCCAGAAGACGATGATGGTGTTGTCGCGGTAGGCGGACTTCTCGAAGGCATCGAGCAGGCGGCCGATGTTCATGTCCATGTAGGCGATGGTGGCGAGGTAGGCCTGGACGGCTTCCTTCCAGCGGCCGGAGCGGAGCATCTCGGCGTGGTCGCCCTCGGGCTTGGCCATGCGTTTGCCGGCGGCGGGCACGTCGTCGAGATCGGTCGCGAGGTGAGGCGGCAGCTTGATGGACTCGAGCGGGAATTTATCGAACCACTTCCGCGGGACGTTCCACGGCATGTGCGGCTTGTGCATGCCGACGGCGAGGAAGAAGGGCTTGTCGTGTTTGCGGCCGAGGGAGGCGATGGCGTAGTCGGTGATCTTCCAGTCGGAGAGGTCCTCGTCCTTGCAGTCGAGCGGGGCGAACTTGATGCCGCCGACGCCTTCGCTCCGGCCGCTGGGGACGGACGGGTTGCCGCCTTCGCGTTCGAGGTAGTCGTCCCATTCGGAGGGGCGGCGGTAGGACTCGTGGTAGATCTTGCCGGCTCCGTGGACGAAGTAGCCGGCTTGGCGGAAGGTGTGGGTGAGGGCCTTCTCGGCCGGAATGTGCACGCGGAAGTCGATGTCGTTTTCGTAGACGCCGCTGGTGGAGGGACGGAGGCCGGACATGAGCGCGGCGCGGGAAGGGTTGCAGACCGGCGAGGCGCAGTAGGCGCGGGTGAAGGACGTGCCCAGGCGGGAGAGGCGGTCGATGTTGGGTGTCCGGGCCTGATGTTCGCGATCGATGTAGCCGACCCAGTCGCGGAGATCGTCGATGGCGATGAAGAGGACGTTGGGTTTCTGCGCTGCGCCGGCGGCATGGGCGGGGCTGGCGAGGAACGCGAACGAAAGGGTGAGGGTGAACGCGAGGGCGAGTGTGAGGGCGAACGGGAGGCGGAGGTGGCGGGGTTGCATGAGGGAAGAGGAATTCGGAAGCCGGGAACCGGGAGGGGAGACGACGGGATCGAAGGGGGAGATGCGGACTATTTTGGGGGGAGCGGACGGACGAAGGACGGAGGAGGGAGCAGGAAACCCGGAGACCAGGAATCAAGACAGGGGATGGGAGAGTTTACGGCTCTGGTTGGCGAGGGGAAGAATTCAGAAGCCGGGAAGCGGGGAGACTGCGGGAGGCATGCTTCGTGGTTTCGGAATTCCCGAGCCGGAAACCGGAAGTGGATGAGCTCCGATTCAGGGTTTCCGGGTTTCCTGTTTCGATCCTGAAGGAAGGAGAAATTCAGAAGCCGGGAAGCGGGGAGCATGCGGGAGGCATGCTTCTTGGTTTCGTGGCTTCGGAATTCGAGCCTGTGCGTTTCGCGCTAGGAGGTGAAGCGGGCGAGGAGGGCGGCGAGGGTGGTGTCGGCGAGCGAGGCGAGGCGGAGGTCGACGTGGGCGAAGTCGTGGTGGGCGGTGGATTCGTTGGGGATGGCGACCGCCCAGAGATTGGCGCGCTTGGCGGCGAGGGAGCCGGTGTGCGAATCCTCGAAGGCGATGGCTTCGTGGCCGCGGAGGCCGAAGCGGTTGAGGACGAGTTTGTAGAGGTCGGGTTCGGGCTTGGGGGACGGGGCATCCTCGCGGCAGGCGATGAAGTCGAAGCGGGCGAAGAGGCCGAGGCGGGTGAGGTGGGTGTCGACCCAGGAGTGCGGCGAGTTGGACGCGAGGCCGAGGCGGAGGCCGGCGGCGGGAGCGGCATCGAGGAGCGCGCCGACGCCGGGCAGAATCGGGAGGCGCAGCATGAGCTCGTCCTTCACGGTGCGGCGCTCGAGTTCGAGCGCGGCGCGATCGGCGTGGGGCGAGAATCCGTGCCAGGGATCGAAGGCGTAGTCGGCGTGGCCGACGCTGCGGAGAAACTGGGCGCGGTCGAAGGGCACCCCGTGGCGCGCGTGCACGGCGGCGTAGGCGTCGATGAGCGGAGTCTCGGTGTCGAGGATGAGGCCGTCGAAATCGAAGATGAGGGCGCGGATCATGCGGAGAGCGGAAAAGTGGGAAAACGGAAAATCGGAAAAGTGGAAAACGGTCGGCCGCGCCGGCGGTTTGCTTACGGGAGCAGGTGTGTCGGCAGACCGTCGATGCTGCGGGTGTTTTTCTCGGCCCAGTAGCGGCCGAGAGCGGCGGGGTCTTTTTTCGTCCAGTAGTCGGTGAGCACGTGGCGCGGACCGGTGTGTTCGAAGAACGGCACGGCGAAGCCGCAGGATGTCTGCACGCGCTCGATCTCGGCGACGATGAGCTGGCGCTCGCCGGGGAGCGGCGGGCCGAAGTGGGGGCGGAGGGTGCTCCAGTCGGGCGAGCGCGGAAACACGACGCGGCCGCGGCCGTAGAGGCGCAGGATCAGCGGCGGGCCCGCGAAGGCGCAGAACATGAAGGTGACGCGGCCGTTCTCGGCGAGGTGCGCGGCGGTTTCGTTGCCCGAGCCGGTGGAGTCGAGGTAGCCGGCGGCGCGGGGCGAGAGGACGCGGAAGGTATCGAGGCCCTTGGGCGAGAGATTGACGCGGCCCTCGCGCGCGGCGGAGCCGACGAAGAAGATCTTCTGGGCGGCGATGAACGCCTGGTGTTCGGCGGAGAGTTCGGGAAAGGACTTGGACATGGGAGCGAGGGTCAGGCGGCGGCGGTGGGCTGCAGCGCGCGCCGCGTCTGGAAAACGCCGGCGAGGGCGAGGAGGAGAAGCACGGTGAGGACGCCGTAGCCGGCGGACGGCCCGTGGGTGTCGATGATGACCATCGCGGAGACGAGCACGGTGCGGAGGACGCGGTCGAGGACGTTGTAGAAGCCGCCGACGCGGCCCATGAATTCGTTGGGGATGGTGTGGAGGAGGAGCGCGCTGCGGGCGACGCGGCAGCCGGCGTTGCCGAAGCCGAGGAGCAGGCTCGCGGCGAGGAACGGGAGCGGCGACGGGATGAAGACGAAGACGAGGAGGCCGGCGAGAAACACGAGGAACGTGGCGGGAATGGTGTTGGCTGCGCTGTGGCGGCCGATGAGGCGCGGCAGCATGAACCCGGCGACGATGGCGCCGACGGCGAATGCGATCTCGCCGGCGGCGAACCAGCGCGGGCCGGCCTGGAGTGTCTGCGCGACGTAGATCGGGAAGAGGTAATTGCCGGTCATCACGATGACGAACGGGATGAGGGTGCAGGTGAAGAAGAGGGCGAGCCGCGGGCGGGCGCGGAGCCAGGCGAAGCCCTCGGCGACGGAGCCCCAGATGGACGTGCGGCGCGGGGCGGCGGTGCCGGAGGTGCGGGCCGCGAGATGCGTGGGGGCGTAGGGCAGCGTCGACTGGATCGCGAAGCTGACGAGGTAGGTGGCGCTGTTGACGAGCAGGATGGCCCAGAGCGGGAGCTGGGTGATGAGGAGGCCGCCGAGACCGCCGGCGATCATCATGGCGGTCTGGCCCTGGATCTCGAGGAGGCCGATGAGCGACTGGTAGTGGGACTTGTCGAAGAGCTGCTGGATGAGGGCGAACTTCGCGGGATAGTGCAGCGTGTAGTAGAGCATGCCGGCGAAGTAGACGGTCATGAGCTGCCACGAGACGGGTCCGTCCGCGTGCCACGTGACGCCGGCCATGACGAGGGTGGCGAAGGCGCCCCAGAGTTCGCTGCCGAGGAGGGCGGCCTTGCGCGAGTGGCGGTCCACCCAGGCGCCCCAGTAGGGCATGATGAGGAAGAGCGCGATCGTGGTGGCGATGGTGGTCCAGCGGAAGGCGGCGTTGCCGTCGGGCTGGTTCACGAGGAGCCAGGGCACGGCGAAAATGGTGATGCCGGCGCCGATCGAGCCGAGGGTGTTGGCGACGAGGAGGCGGCGGACGCGGGTGTCGCGGAGGAGATCGGTCACGGAAGCGGGAGAGCGGAGGCGAGCGAAGGGAGGGCGAGAAAGAGCAGCGGAGGGACGGAGAGAGCGGGGAGAGGGAGAAGCGGAGCGGGAGGATGAAGGCGGGAAGGAGAAGAGTTGGCCACTGATGGATTTCGCCAAGGGGCGAAATCTTGAAAGTGCGGCGGCGGCGGAATGGCCACCGCGGGGGGCGGCGGTGATCCGCCGCGGGAGGAAGGTGGAGGTGGGAGCGGGGGAGGAGAAGCGTGGAGGCGGGGACGGGGAGTGTAGCGGTGGAGCGAGAGGACGGGAGACTGTGCGGGTGAAAAAATCTGCGCTGGTCAGCGGGGGGCGCGGGCGTTTGATGAAGACAGTGCTCACGGAAAACCCGACCCACCCCGCGGTGCTGCGCCGACTCGAGGCGCTGCTGCCCCGCGGGCGGGTGCTGGCCGGGGACGCGCCGCTCGTGGCGTATGAGAGCGACGGGTTGACGGCGTTCCAGCAGCGGCCGCTGGCGGTCGTGGTGCCGGAGACCCAGGATGAGGTGATCCGGCTCGTGCGTTTCTGCCGCGACGAGAAGGTGCCGTTCATGGCGCGGGGGAGCGGCACGAGTCTCTCGGGCGGTTCGCTGCCGATCGCGGGCGGCATCGTGATCGCGCTCAACCGGCTCAACCGGATCCTGACGCTCGATCCGGAGCAGCGCATCGCGGTGGTCGAGCCGGGCACGGTGAATCTCGCGGTCACGGCGGCGGCGCAGCCGCACGGGCTGCACTACGCGCCGGATCCCTCGAGCCAGTCGGTCTGCACGATCGGCGGCAACGTGGCCTTCAACGCGGGCGGCGCGCACTGCCTGAAATACGGCATGACCTCGAATCACGTGCTCGGGGTGAAGGCGGTGCTGGCGACGGGCGAGGTGGTGGAGTTCGGCGGGGCGAGCCGCGAGCAGGCGGGGCCGGACTGGACGGGGCTGTTCGTGGGCAACGAGGGGCTTTTCGGCGTGGCGCTGGAGATCACGCTGCAGCTGCTGCCGCGGGCGGAAATGTTTCACACCGTGCTGGCGGGCTATCGCACGCTCGAGGAAGCGGGCGACGCGGTGGCGGCGGTCGTGGCGAGCGGATTGCTGCCGGGCGCGATCGAGATCATGGATGCGCTGGCGCTGGAGGCGGCGACGGCGGCGGTGCACGCGGAGTATCCGCCCGGCTGCGCGGCGGTGCTGATCGTGGAATTGGAAGGGCCGCGCGAAGTGGTGGCGGCGGACCGGGTGCGGCTGGAGCGGATACTGGCGGACAGCCGGCCGGTGGAGGTGCGGCCGGCGCGGGATGCGGCGGAGCGGCTGGCGATCTGGAAAGGGCGCAAGAGTGCGTTCAGCGCGGTGGGGCGGTTGTCGCCGGACTTCATCGTGCAGGACGGCGTCGTGCCGCGGCGGCGGCTCGGCGAGGCGCTGCGGCTGATCAGTGCGTGGTCGCGCGAGATGAACGTGCGGTGCGCGAACGTGTTTCATGCGGGCGACGGCAACCTGCATCCGCTGATCCTCTATGATGGGCGCGAGCCGGGGGCGCTGCAGCGGGCGGAGGCGCTGGCGGGCCGGATCCTGCGCATGTGCGTGGAGATGGGCGGCTCGATCACGGGCGAGCACGGCGTGGGCGTGGAGAAACGCGAGTATCTGCCGGACATGTTTGCGGCGGACGAGATCGACTGCCTGAAGCGGCTGCGCGCGGCGTTCGATCCGCTGACGATCGCGAATCCCGGGAAGATGTTCCCGAGCGCGGAGGCGCCGGCGCTCGCGGCGGGGGCGCATGGGCTGCATCCGCTGGAAAAAGCCGGTGTGATCTCGCGCGAATAGGCCGACCGCACCCACGACGTGAACGACGGGAGCACACAAACAATGCCGGCGCCGGGGAGCGTCGCGGAGCTGGTGGAGGCGGTGCGCGCGGCGCCCCGCGCGATCGCGGTCGGCGCGGGCACGAAGCCGCGGCTCGCCGCGGTGGGGCCGGAGGTGACGCGGATTTCGACGCTCAAGCTCGCGGGCATCGTGGATTACGAGCCGAGCGAATTCACGTTCACCGCGCTCGCGGGCACGCCGGTGCGCGACGTGGTGCAGGCGTTGACGGAGCGCGGGCAGTATCTGCCCTTCGACCCGATGCTGGCGGATCTGGGAGCGACGCTCGGGGGCACGGTGGCGGGGGGATTGAGCGGGCCGGGGCGTTTCCGCTACGGCGGGTTGCGGGATTTCATTCTCGGCGTGCGCTTCGTGGATGGCGAAGGGCGGCTGCTGCGGCTGGGCGGGCGCGTGGTGAAAAACGCGGCGGGCTTCGACGTGCCGAAGTTTTTCGTGGGGAGCGCGGGGCGTTTCGGCGTGATGGCGGAGCTGACGTTCAAGGTGTTTCCCAAGCCGGCGGCGCTGCGGACGCTGCGGCTCGAGGCGAAGGATGCGGCGGCGAAGGCGCGGATCTTTGCGGAGGCGGGGCGGAAACGCTGGGAGCTGGATGCCCTGGAGGCGCCGCTCGAGGAGCCGGCGGTGTATGCGCGGATCGGCGGGCCGGCGGAAGCGCTGGATGCGCTGGTGGACGAGATCCTGCGGACCCTGCCCGGCGAAGCGATGCCGGCCGGCGACAGCAGCAGTCTCTGGCCGGGTGTGGTCGGATTCCGCTGGGCGCACGCGGGCGGGACACTCGTGAAGGTGGTGCTGCGGCCGGCGGACGTGCCGGAGTTTGCGGCGCGGGTGCGGGCGGTGGACGGCGCCCGCGGCTGGATCGGGGCAGCGGGCAACGTGGGATATTTCTCGGTGGCGGCGGGTGGGAAGCGGCCGGCGTTGAGCTGGCCGGCGGTCACCCTGCGCGGCGAAGGTCCGCTCTGGCACGGCGTGCGCAATGACTACGAGATCGTGCGCGCGGTGAAGCGGGCGCTGGATCCGGCGGGGCGTTTCCCGGGAGTGGAAGGCTGAGCGCCCGGCGCGAAATTCGAACGATGCTGCACGCGATCAAAACGGAAAAGCACGGGGCCCTGGGCGAGCCGATGGCGCACGCGGTGCAGACGTGCGTGCACTGCGGGTTCTGCCTCGCGGCGTGTCCGACGTATCAGGAACTCGGGCAGGAAATGGATTCCCCGCGCGGGCGCATCGTGCTGATGAAGCAGGTGCTCGAGGGCACGATGCCGGCGGCAGCCGCGCAGGTGCACATCGACCGTTGTCTCGGGTGTCTGGCGTGCGAGCCGGCGTGCCCGAGCGGCGTGCCGTATCGCGATCTCCTCAGTCCGTATCGCGCGGTGGTGCAGCAGGCGCTGCCGCGTCCGACGAGCGAAAAGTGGCGGCGGTGGATTGCGGCGCGGACGATTCCGTATCCGGCGCGTTTCCGGTTGGCGCTCGCGGGCGCGAAGGTGGGTCGGGCGCTCGGTGCGCTGGTGCCGGAGGCGTTGCGGCCGATGCTGGACCTGGCGCCCGCGGAGGTGCCGGCGGCGGTGGCGCTGCCGCGGGTGTCGCCCGCGCAGGGTGAGCGGCGGGCGCGGGTGGCATTGCTGGCGGGTTGTGCGCAGCAGGTGCTGGAGCCGGACATCAACGCGGCGACGATCGAGGTGCTGACGCGCAACGGCGTGGAGGTGCTGGTGCCGGAGGCACAGGGCTGCTGCGGTGGGCTGGCGTGGCACACGGGCGATCTTGAAGCGGCGCGGGCGGCGGCGCGGCGGAATCTGGCGGCGTTTCCGGCCGACGTGGATGCGATCCTCACGAACGCGGCCGGCTGCGGTTCGGCGATGCACGAGTATCACCTGATCCTGCGGGGGACGGAGGACGAGGCGCGGGCGGAGGCGTTTCGAAAGCGGGTGATGGATGTGAGCGTGTTTCTCACGCGGCTGGGGCTGCGGGAAAAGCCGGCCGGCTGGGGCGGGGCGCGGATCGTGGCGTATCACGATGCGTGTCACCTCGCGAACGCGCAGGGCGTGCGCAGCGAACCGCGGGCGTTGCTGAAGGCGATTCCGGGCGTGGAGGTGCGCGAGCTGGCGAACGCCCACCTGTGCTGCGGCAGCGCGGGCACGTATAATCTGGATCAGCCCGCGCTGGCGGCGTCGCTGGGCCGGCAGAAGGCCGAAGCGGCGATTGCGACGGGGGCCGCGGTGGTGGCGACGGGCAACATCGGCTGCCTCACGCAGGTGAAGGTGCATCTCGGGAAGCTGGGCTCGGCGGTGACGGTGCGGCACACGTTGCAGGTGCTGCGGGATGCGTATCGGGGAAGTTGATGCGGGGTGAAGCGGAGGGCGGGCGGGGCCGACGGATGGAGGGACGCAGCGGGAAATCGGACGGGCAAGCGGGAGCGGCGGCGCGCCGGGGAAAGATGACTTTATGAAAACGATCATGGCTTGGGTGGCGGCGGTCGGATGCATGGCGGTGGCGTGGGCGGCACCGGCGGGGGAGCCGGCGGTGATCGCGGCGTTGAAGTCCGATCAGGCGCGGATCGCGGCGATGGTGGCGGGCAATCCGACGGCGCTCGCGAACCTGATGTCGGAGCAGCTGCGGTTCGTGCACTCGGATGGCCGCGTGGAGTCGAAGGCGGACTACGTGAAGAACCTGATGACGGGCGACACCGCGTATGCGGATGCGACGACGAGCGAGGTGGAGACGATGCAGATCACGCCGGACGTCGTGGTCGTGATGGGCACGCAGAAGATGCGCAAGCGCCTCGGCACGGAGTGGTCGAATGTGTCGCTGCGTTACCTGGCGGTTTACCGCAACGAGATGAGTTCGTGGCGGCTCGTGGCGTGGCAGTCGGCACGGCCGAGCGGGAACAGCGTGGTGCCGCCGAAGAAGTAGCCGTGCGCGGTCGGGCCGGTGCGCGGACCGGCAGGTTTCACTTCGGGCCCGGAATCATGCCCGGCCACCAGTAGGCCTGCGCCATGACAAAGAGGCCGACGAGGATCGCCAGCGTCACGCTGTGCCAGAACACCGAGCGCAGGATCGTGCCGGCGGAGGGGCTGTCGGGGTGGCCGCCGGTGGCGACGCTCGCGACGACGATGCTCTGCGCGTCGATCATCTTGCCCATCACGCCGCCGGAGCTGTTCGAGGCGGCCATGAGCACGGGGGAGAAACCGAGCTGCTCGGCGGTGACTTTCTGCAGGTTGCCGAAGAGCACGTTGGAAGAGGTGTCGCTGCCCGTGAGGGCGACGCCGAGCCAGCCGATGATCGGCGAGAAGAACGGGAACAGCCAGCCCGTGCCCGCCATCGCGAGGCCCATGGTGGTGTCGGTGCCGCTGTAGCGCGTCGTGAAGCCCAGCGCCATCATCGCGGAAATGGTCAGCAGCGAGACGCGCACGCGCCACAGCGTCTGCCCGTAGATGCGCAAGGCACGGCGCGCGCCCACGCCGAGGCCCACGACCGACGCGAGGCCCGCGAGCAGCAGTGCGGTGCCCGTCGCGGAGAGGAGGTTCAGGCTGAACACCGCTTTCTCGGGCGTGGGTGCGGGCGCGACGGGCGGGACTTTGACCACGGCGTTGTGCAGCTCGGGCACGGGGAGCTGCGGGGCGAACCAGCCGTTGAGCACGCCCTTCACCTGCGGGAGGCCCCACGCGAAGACGAAAACGGTGAGGAAAATCCAGGGCAGCCATGCTTTCCATGCCGGGCCGGTGTCGGCGGCGGTGTCCGGGGCGACGGCCGGCGCGGGGTTGGCCTGCTCCTCGGCCGGTTTCCAGAAGCGCATCAACACCACGACGGAGAGCATCGAGATCGCGCCCGCGACGATGTCCACGAGCCAAGGCCCGTGGTAATTGCTCACCAGGAACTGCACGATTCCGAACGACCCGCCCGCCACGAGACAGGCCGGCCAGACTGCGATCATCCCGCGCCAGCCCACCTGGGCCGCCACCAGCCAGAACGGCACGATGAGCGAGAAGAACGGCAACTGCCGCCCGACCATCGCGCTCAGTTGCAGCAGATCGAGGCCGGTCAGCGGCGCGAGCGTGACGAGAGGAGTGCCCAGCGAGCCGAAGGCCACGGGCGCGGTGTTGCCGATGAGCGCGAGCTTCGCGGCCTCCAGGGGCTTGAAGCCAAGCCCGATCATGAGCGCCCCCGAGATCGCCACGGGCGCGCCGAAGCCCGCGGCGCCCTCGATGAAAGCGCCGAACGAAAACGCGATCAGCAACGCCTGGATGCGCCGGTCGCCCGATACGCCCGCGATTTGACGCTGTAGTTTCGCGAACTGCCCGGTCTCGACCGAGAGCTGGTAGATGAAGATGGCGTTGAGGATCAGCCAGCCGATCGGCAAGAGCCCGAAGGCGGCGCCGTAGCCGGCGGAGGCGAGGGCGAGATTTGCGGGCATGCCGTAGACGCCGATGGCAATGCCGAGGGCGACGAGCAGCGCGGCGATGGCCGCGAGGTGGGCGCGCACGTGCCAGAACGCGAGCAGACCGAGGAGAATGACGACGGGAATCGCGGCGATCAGGGCGGACGTGCCGATGCTGCCGACCGGGGCGTAGACTTGGGACCAGGCGAAAAACATGTCGAAAAACGCGGACGCGGGGGGTGACCGGAGTGGGGTGAAACGCGGGCGTGCAACGATCGACGCGGCAGCCCGGGCGCGGCGAGCTGAGCAAGTCGGAGACGAAACTCCAGACTCAAAACCGGATGCAGACGAAGCCGACGTGTTGGGGCGAACGCGTGGTGCGTCCACCGGCGGCCGAGCGGATCGCGGAGAAGATCAGTCGCGCCCGGCGGGCACTGTGGGCGTGGCGGAAGGCGCGCGCCGGCGGCGGCGGTGGGCGGCGAAGGCGAGCACGGCGAGGGCGGAGGCGGCGGCGTAGAACTCGGGCTCGGGGATGGCGGAGGCGGTGAGCTCGAGGTTGTGGAGCGTCATGCGGAAGTCGGTTGTGCCGACGCCGCCACCGCCGATGCTCCAGCCGCCGATCTGGGTGGAATTGAAAGTGCTCGGCCACGTGCC
>JACCED011774639.1_pt1 | contig 12032 bp, 13 predicted proteins | sample 7455021 | NCBI WGS metagenome assembly JACCED01 (sample SAMN15323456, study PRJNA562643) | freshwater metagenome | isolation source: river surface water | place: USA:Blue River Watershed | collected 2017-08-19
TCGACATCTGGCACAGGGATGAAGTCGGCCTCATGCATGCGCGTCCAGAGCCGATCAACGCCACGCTCCGCCGTCTCTGTCTGCGGCGCTGGACCATAAAGCGCAGCCGTGCCGCCGAGCCGGTCAACCTTCACGAAAATAGCGCCCGCCTCTGCCGCGCCGCGCTTGCGCAACATGGCGACTACATTCTCCACTTCGCAGCGGCGGATATAGGCTGAGACGAAGATATCCGCACGCAGACGCATGGAGATTAGCCTTCAGGGAATCGCAATGCCTGTGCGCTGGGAGAGTTCGCGCAGGGTGCGTGGATTGAGTTCCCCCGTCACAGGCAGCTTGCGCTCACGCTCAAAGCCTTCAATCGCCTGACGGGTGCCAGACCCCATCACGCCATCTGCCTTCAAAACGAAGCCCGCCTTGATGAGTGCTTTTTGGGCCGCCAGCACGCGCGCTGAATTTTCAACCGGTGTCTCGCCATTCAGCAGCATCGCAATTGGGTCCTTGCGCGCAGGAGCAGGCGAGGCTGCGGCTGGGGCTGCCTGCGCTGGTGTTGCAGCAGGCGCCGGCGCCTGTTGCAGAGCAGGTGCGGGTGCAGGGACCGGAACCGGCGCCTCCGCGCGAGGTGGAGGGCTGGGCACGCGCGGGGCAGCAGGCATGGGCTGGGCCTGTTGTTGCTGGGCGCGCTGCAAGCCGAACAAGGGGGCTGGATGGGGGCCGCTCTGGAACATGACCGCGTTAAGAACGATGCCCGTCAGCACGCCAGCGGATGTGACAAAAAGGATGATGCGACCGGGGCGGCGCAGCAAAAAGGAAAAGCGGCTCGCTTGCGCCTCTTGCGCGCGGCGGCGCGAGGGTTGCGCAAGAACAAAATCATGGTCTGCACGTGCCAGAGCTTCCCGCACGGTGTCACCTTTCCAAATCTCGCGAGGGGTCTCGCTTCATCAGGCATTATTCCACCTTGCGGCGAGTGACTGAAGCGGCAGCCTTGCCTTTGATCAGGCCTTTGTCGCCCTATCGTAAATAGAACCTTTCCGGCGCATTCACCTTAATTGCGCTCTGTCACTGAGCCTCGCGCCGGCACATGCTAGAAATACAGGCATGTTTTTTCTTCTGCGCCTCGTCTTCTGGCTTGGCCTTGTCTTCGCGCTGATTGAATGGCCGAAGGACGGGTTCATGCCCTCTGCCTCAACCGTAGCGGACAGGGCGCAAGAGGAGCTTCTGGCCCGTTGCAAGGCCGATCCCGCCTCCTGTATCGAGACCTTGCGCAAGGCCGACGAGATCCGTCGCAACCTTGAGAGCCCCGCTGCCCGCGGGCGCAGTTAAAGCAGTGGCGTTCAAGCCAGATCTGCCCCATATAGAGCGCGCGAACTGGAACCGCCCTATGAGCCTTCTCGACGATATCAAAGCTGACTTCGAGCTTCTCGATGAATGGGAAGATCGCTACCGCTATCTGATCGAGCTGGGTCGCAAGCTTGAACCGCTGCCTGATGCTGCGCATACGGAAGAGAACAAGGTGCGCGGCTGCGCGAGTCAGGTTTGGGTTGAGACACAGATTGAGCGCGCGGGTGATGAGCCTGTGTTGAGTTTCCGCGGCGACAGTGATGCGCATATTGTCCGCGGACTCGTTTGTCTGGTGCTGGCACTTTATTCTGGCAAGAGCGCGAAAGAGATCCTCGACACAGATGCGATGGATCTCTTTCAACAACTCGGCCTCACCGCCCATCTGACACCACAACGCTCGAATGGTGTGCGCTCCATGGTGGAGCGCATCAAGCGGGATGCGCGGATGGCGCTCGCAGCCTGATTACGCCAGCGGCAGCGGATCTTGCAGAATGGGGCGATAATCAGTCGTGCCCCAGTGACGCAATGGCAGATGGGCTCGGCCTTTCGCCTCGTTGCGCAAACCATAATGACGCGCGAGCTGTCGCAAGGCGAGTTCAAGCGCAAGCTTGCCTGAACGCGCTGGCCAACCACGTTCGCGTTCGACCAATTCAAGCCCTTTCAGGAAACCGCAAACATCTATCAGGAGATCCGCAAAATCAGGCCCCACTGCCTGCAAGGCAGACCGTGCACGCTGACGCGCAGAGATCATGACATCGGTCATGTCCGCAGCACCACTTATGCGCGGGCCTGAGGCAACCGAAGCAGACCAATTGGCGGTCACGCGCGGCAACAATGCGCCGATGGTCAGATCCCGCCGCAATCGCTCTCCGGCGTCCAAACAGGCGGGCTCGATCAAAGGCTGCCCATCTCTGCCCTTGCGACGCGCCAGCCATGCCAACGGGCTTTCTGCCTCATCGCGCAACACGGTGCCCATGTCGCCGCGCAAATCTTCACGCGCAAGCGGACGATGTTGCGCCAGAAAGCCGTGACCCTGCACAGCCTGCTGCCGCCGCAAATAGGCCCAACCGCTACTCGTCAGGCGCAGGCGATGGCGCGATGCGGCTTTGTCCCAGGCCACCAGATCATCCGCCTCCAAAGCAGCGATGATGCTGCCGGACACCTGACCGATGCGCACAGAGACGCCATTGCGTGCACCCACGAGAATAATGTCGCTCCCCTCACCGGAACAGCCATAGGCATTGGGGGTGGAGAGCAAGGCAAGCGCCTTGTCTCGCGCCTGCTGTTCCCTCTTTTGTGCTTTGGTCATGGTCTCAGCCCTCCCGCTTCGGGCCAAGGGCAAAAAACAGCATCACAGAGTCACTCATGAAAATCTCCCGATCCAAACAAGGGCAGGAGACCAGAGGCGCAGGCGCTCGTCAAGAAAAAAATCTTATGTCTAGGACTATGTACACCTATAGCGACAGAAAAAAAGCCGCTCTTTCAAGCGGCTCTTTCTGATTTCAGCGCTTTCCCCGGCGCTGTTGACCAAGCCCCATCTGCTTGGCGAGTTGGGAGCGCGCTTTCGCGTAATTGGGTGCGACCATCGGATAGTCAGGCGGCAGACCCCATTTCTCACGATAATGTTCCGGCGACATGTTGTACTGGGTGCGCAAATGTCGCTTCAACGATTTGAACTTCTTACCGTCCTCAAGACAGATGATGTAATCATTGGTGAGCGACTTCTTGGCTGGAACAGCCGGGCGCGGAGCCTCAGCGACAACAGGTGCTACGCCCTGCGCAACTTTTACCAAGGCCTGATGCACTTCATGGATCAGTCCCGGCAAATCACTCGCAGGAACAGAGTTATTGCTGACATAGGCAGAGACAATATCGGCAGCCAATTCGATGTAATTAATGGACTTTGAAGCTTCAGTCATGATTTGACCCTCAAATGAAGGTCGCTCGGTGTCGTAGATCTTGTTTGTCCCGATGTCCCGCGCGACCTTGCAAGTCTTTTAGAACTCACATGGCCAAGCAGCAAGCAAATATAATAGATCAACAGACGCTCTTCTCCAGCAAAGCCGTTCAATTGCGCGTCCCTCATTTGCTCACCTTTGCAAACCAATTGTTTAGCTTGCGGAAGCGCAGCGCTGAGCCTAGCTAGAGGTGGTGACTTGACCCAAGGAATCTGCATGAGCCTGCCTCGCTTTGATCTAACCTTGCCTGTGCCACAGCCGGTTGAATGCCGTCGCACCAAAAGCCACCATCACGGCATTGATCTCACTGATGATTATGGCTGGTTGCGTGCGCCAAACTGGCAGGAGGTTTTGAAAAAGCCCAAGGCCCTGCCGGCTGATATTCGCGCTGTGCTGGAGCGCGAGAATCAATTTGCTGATGGCGTGCTACAACCAACCCAGACATTGCAAAAAACGCTGATCAGGGAGATGCGCGCCCGCATCAAGGAAGATGACTCAGATGTGCCAGAAAAAGATGGCGCCTTTGAGTATTACGATCGCTATCGCGAAGGTGGTGAACATGAATTGGTCTGTCGTCGCAAATGGCCCGATGGCGCTGAAGAGGTGATGCTTGACGGCGACGAACTCGCCAAGGGCAAGTCTTTCTTTGAAATCGGCGGCAGTGAGATTTCGCCTGACCACAGGCTGCTGGTCTGGAGCGTGGATGACCGCGGCTCTGAATATTACACGATCCGGGTGCGCGATCTGACAACGGGCACAGATCTTCAAGATCTCATCGAAGAGACAGAGGGTGATGCGGTTTGGTCCGCAGATGGCCGCTCTTTTTATTATGTGCGGCTTGATGACAATCACCGCCCCAGCCGCGTCTATCGTCATCGACTGGGAGAAGATCAATCTCAAGATGAGCTGATCTTTGAAGAGACAGATCCCGGCTGGTTCATGAGCGTGGGCATGACCCGCTCACGCCGCTTCGCTGTCATTCACATCACTGATCATGACTCAGCAGAAGCGCATCTGCTCGATTTGAACGATCCGCAGGCAAAGCCGCGCCTGATCGCAGCGCGCGAGCGCGGCATTCGCTATGATGTCGAACATCATGGTGAGACACTTTTCATCCGCACCAATGCCGATCACTGCGAAGATTTCAAACTGGTGGAAGCACCACTTGATGCACCCCAGCGCGCCAATTGGCGCGATCTCGTGGCCTATCGGCCAGGGCTGATGATCACGCGCTTTGCCGTCTTTGAAGACTATCTCGTACGGCTGGAGCGTGAAAACGGCCTTCCTCGCATCGTCATCCGCGAGATGGCGAGCGGTGCCGAGCATCCGATCTCTTTTGATGAAGAAGCCTACTCGCTGGGCCTTTTTGGAGGGCGCGAATTCAAGACCTCGACCTTGCGCTTTTCCTATTCTTCCATGACGACGCCTGAAGAGATTTACGACTATGACATGGCAAGCCGTCAGCGCATTTTGCGCAAGCGGCAGGAAATTCCCAGCGGCCACGATGTCAGCCGCTATGTCACGCGCCGTATCTTCGCAACATCGCATGATGGCGCGCAAGTGCCCATCACTTTGCTCTACACCAAAGGGGCAAGGCTTGATGGCACAGAACCGCTCTTCCTGACCGGCTATGGCTCTTATGGCAGCGCCTATCCTGCGAGCTTTTCAAGCCGCAGGCTATCGCTGGTCGATCGCGGCTTTGTTTACGCCATCGCGCATGTGCGGGGTGGCACGGATAAAGGCTGGGCCTGGTACACCAGCGGCAAGCTCGACAAGAAGCCCAACACATTTCGCGACTTCATTTCAGTCGCGCAGCATCTCATTGATCAGCGCTTCACCGCACAGGGAATGATCATTGCTTCGGGAGGCTCGGCCGGTGGCATGTTGATGGGTGCAATTGCCAATATGGCACCAGATCTGTTTGCCGGCATCATTGCTGACGTGCCCTTTGTCGATGTCATGAATACGATCCTTGATGCGAGCTTGCCGCTCACGCCACCGGAATGGCTGGAATGGGGCAATCCCATCACGGACCCGGAAGCCTTCAAGGTGATGTTGTCCTATTCGCCATACGACAATGTGCGCGCGCAAGCTTATCCGCCCATTCTTGCGCTCGCAGGTCTCACCGATCCGCGTGTGACTTACTGGGAGCCGGCCAAATGGGTTGCACGCTTGCGCGCTACCATGACTGGTGGCGGGCCGATCTTGCTCAAGACCAATATGGATGCAGGACATGGCGGCGCATCTGGGCGCTTTGACTCGCTCAAAGATACCGCACTCGAATTTGCTTTCGCCATCGCCGCTATTGAAGAGGCGAAGGCGAAGAACTGATCATCCGCGATTTTGTTGCGCCTCAATATGGGCGCGCAAGTCAGCCATAGATGCGAAGTGGAGATGGCCCTCAGCCGTCTCCGCATCAATGGAACCATCCGAGTACAGCGTATATTCAGCGCCACCACTATTGTAGCGTCCGATGATGCTTGGCGGCGCAACTGGCTCGACCGCAGGCGCCGGCGCTGGTGCAGCGGTGGCCATGGGCTCCTGCACCTCTTCCTCCGGTGCAGCAGCCGTCTCTTCGGTCACATCGTCCAGAATGGGTTCTTTGCCCGGCTCGACATTTGTGCGGTTGCGCAACCAGTCAAATTCGGGCTCCGGCTTTTCTTCATCTTCGCCAGAGAGCGCTTTTTCGAGCCAAGCATATTTGTCGGCATCGGAGGGGCCTTCGGGATGCTCCTCTTGTGCCTGGTCAACCGTGTCGAGTGTTGTGGGCTCCTCCGCCTCGCGCATATTCTCGTCCGGCTTGGGCGCATCAGGCATGACGTCGCGGCGCACCAAAAAGTCCGGCAGTTTGGGGGCACTCGTGTCTTCAGGTTGCAGTTCCACGGCTTTCACCGGATCGGCCCGGCGGGCGAAGAAGTTGCGAATGGCGAAAAAGCCACCGGTCGCTGCGGCTGCCGTTGCTGCGGCCGCGACCACAGGAGCCGTTGACGGTGATGAGACAGGCGCAGGCGCAGGCGCAGGCGGAGTGGGAAGGGGAGCGGGCGCGATGGGTGCAGGCTCAGCGGCTTCTGCCTTTTGCGTCTCCGCTTTCGCTGGCTCCAGCGTGAAGGGCGCGACGGGTGGCTCCTCGCGCAAAGCGAGGGGCGGCAGGACCGGAGCGACCGGCAATTTCACCTCTGGCTCGGCCTCCGTTTTTTGGGGCTGAACAGGCGCTTCCGGCTCCACCACAGCAGCGGCAGGCGCAGGGGCGGCCATTTCAGCCGCCGCCGGAGCAAGGCTCAGGCGCTCCAGCGCCACAAGCACAAAATAAAGGGCAATGGTGATGACGCCGCCGGCAAGCAGGACCGAGCCCGAAATGACCGCAGCTGTTCCGCGCTCGAACTCGATCACGCCCAAGCCTTGCCAAATGGAAAGGAGACCCGCAACTGCGAGCACGACGCCCAGCGTCAGGACCACCCACTTCCTCATGCCACCTCCGGCCCTTGTGTCGCGCGATCTGGACACGCAGCGGTTGATAAATAGTCAATGGGAGCGAAAGGCGCAAAGTCAACCAAAGGGCTGACCAAACGGCAGCTTTTGCCCCTCCCAATAAAAAACGGGGCCAAGATGGCCCCGTTGCAAGCAGGATCAGAGCTGATCACAGACCGCCATTTTGCTGGGCGACCATGAAATAAAGCATCCCGACCGAGAACATCGTGTTGAAACGCGAGGTCATGGTGGCAAGCTTGGCTGCAGCGGCCTTTTCCTCCGCAGTGGCCTCGACAATGCCAAGCGCCTTTTTCTGGTTTGGCCAAATGATGAACCAGACATTGAAGGCCATGATCAGCGCCATCCACATGCCGATGCCAATCGCGATGAAGCCCTTCTGCAAGGTCAGTCCATCGACCAGATAGTTGTTCATCCAGGCAAGCAGCAGGCCGGTCACAACGGTCGCCAGTGCGCCATAGCGGAACCAGAAGAGCACATTCGGCGCGATGAATTTGGTGATCGCCGCACGATGTTCCATCGGCTCGATTTTCGGCACAGTCGGGATCTGCACGAAGTTCAGATACCAAAGCAGGCCAATCCACATGACGCCGCTAAGCACATGCAGCCAGCGCATGAAGAACGAGCCCCAGGCATGGCTCATCTGGACCGGCTGACCGGTCACAGCGCCAACGATGAGAATGAGAGCGACCAGCAGGACGAGCCCTGCCAGCAGCGTGCGGGAAAGCGATTGAAAGATGGAAGCCATAGCCCCTGCCCCTTTGAAGCGAATGTGATCCTTTGACGACATCTTTTGATGTTCGCCGGTATCGGCGCTGAAATGTACACGAATGAGGCTGGCGAGCAAGCGACCCAAACAGCCGAAAAACTCGCAAAATCCGTCACTTGGCTGAGTTTCAGGAGCGCTCGACCACCACCGGGGGCGAATCAGGGCCGCGTGGGGCGGGCAGAATTGTTCTGCGAATTTCATCAGCAACTTGGCAAAGGCCACGCCCGCCTGATCACAAACTTCGGTTGTCTCGCGCGCGGGAGCCCTTACATAGGTTGCACGCGCTTGGCTTTTTCTTGCCGCCGGCGCCGCAAATGGAGCATCCGATGTCTTTCTCTCTTCCTGATCTTCCTTATTCGCATGATGCGCTCGCCCCCTATATGTCGAAGGAGACGCTTGAGTATCATCATGACAAGCATCACCTCGCTTATGTCACCAATGGCAACAATCTGCTGAAGGGCACCGAGTGGGAAGGCAAGTCGCTTGAAGACATCGTGACGGGCTCTTTCGGCAAGAATGCCGGTCTCTTCAATAATGCCGGCCAGCATTACAACCATCTGCATTTCTGGAACTGGATGAAGCCCAATGGTGGCGGCGCCATTCCCGGCAAGCTTGAAAAGATGATCGTCGATAGCCTCGGCTCGGTCGACAAGATGAAGGAAGACTTCATTCAGGCTGGCGTCACACAATTCGGCTCAGGCTGGTGCTGGCTCGCCGTGAAGGATGGCAAGATCATTGTCAGCAAGACAGCCAATGGCGAAAGCCCGCTGGTGCAGGGTGCCAAGCCCATTCTGGGCTGCGATGTGTGGGAACATTCCTATTACATCGACTATCGCAATCGTCGTCCCGACTATCTCAAGGCCTTCATCGAGAACCTCGTGAACTGGGACTATGTCGAACAGATGTTTGAAGCTGCCACCAAGTAAAAGCAGCTTACATCCGTGACCACAAACGAAGCTCAAGGCCCTCCGCCTTGAGCTTTTTTGTCCACTCATCGCTCAACAGAAAACGCAGCTCCGCCTCACGCGAAGCGGTCACCTCATCGCCTGCGAGCGGGTCGTCATCCATATAGCCGGGATGACACATGATGAGCGGACGATCGCCTTGATGCATACAGTAGCGCGCGAAATCTTTTCCAAAATCGCGCGCTGCATCAAAAGCCGAAAAACCTGCGAAACCGTGATTGACCTGAAAGCCGAAACGCGCCGCCTCTGCAGAAAAGCCGCGCGCGAGCCAGGCAACAATCAATGCCTTTGGAATCTCTACCCGACGCAGCAAGATCGCCCACAGACTGTCTGAACTGTCGCGCAGCCAAACCTTGCCCGCATAGCCGCGGCGAACCACTTCGTCAAAAAGTGCCTCGCGCACCACGGGGAAAAGCTGCACATGCTGATGACCGTCTATGAAAGCGGGGATGCGGCCGGCTGTCTGTTCGAATGCATCAATCTGCCGCGCGATTTCGGCGCGGATTTCCTCACGCGGCAAGGTGCCAGCACGTGCGGCCTTCAGGAAAGGACCGAGCTTGGGCAGATCACCCGATGGCGCAAGCTTTGCCATGCCCCCCAGTGGAGAGCCAAAGGTGAAATTCAGATGCAGCCCGATATCAGCACGCTCTGCAAAGCCCAAGACATCGCGCGCGGCCTCTTTCCAGAAGGGCCGGTTCGTCATGGCACCAGTGGCATTGATGCGGCCCGCTTCAAGCGCAGCGAGAATGCCGCGCGTCACACCGGGGGAGAGCGCATAATCATCAGCGCAGAGAATGAGAGGCTTTGTCATCGCGCGAGCTTTACACGTCAGGCTTGCTCAAAGCTATAGGCGCGGCCATTGCGCTTGATATAGCCAAGCCCCGGCGAGGCGACATGCGCACCTGCCACAGCAAGACCTTCCGTCGCCATCATGTCGAGAAAGCGCAGACGCGAGCGGCGCGCGAGATCAGGATCAAGATCATAAGTGACCGCCACATCGGGGGCTTCGATCTGGATGTCGGAGAAATGTACGAGATCGCCCCAAGCAAGAAATCCGTTGCGCCCTGTGCCAATGCGCCAGCAGCAATGGCCCGGCGTATGGCCGGGTGCCAGATGCGGCGTGCAGCCCACCAGTTCTTCGCCTTCCTTGATCAAACGGACCTGCTCTGCATAGGGCGCAAGATTCAGTCGCGCGCGATGACGCTGACGCTCGATCTTGGCGTCGCCCTTGCCCTCATCGCTCATCATCCAGAATTCATATTCACGCGGATGGATAAGTAGCTGCGCATTTTTGTAGCGTGCCGCTCCATCATCTGTGAGCAGACCATTCGTATGGTCTGAATGAATATGCGTGATGACAATATGGGTCACGTCATCTGCCGCAAAGCCATCGCGCTGCATTTCATCGGGCAATGCGCCCAAGGTCGGCTGCATGATCTTGCCGGCACCTGCATCGACCATCACCAGCGCCTCACCCATGCGGAACAGAAAGTTATTGACGGGGATGAAAAGCGAGCCCTGATCGGTGCCGCCCACCATGGCTTCGGCAGCAGCGCGCTCGATGCCGATGGCAAAGTCGATCGAGGTTTTGAGCAGACCGTCACAATAGGCCCGGACCTCGATAGAGCCCAAATCGAAGCGCGCACCCATGCCTCTCCCCCGCTCATTAACCTTGTGAGCGAGGTTACAGCTGCTCCAAAGCCTGTCAATGAAGGTCAAAGCTTGCGCAAAATGCCCCATCCGCTTAGGTCTGAGGCGCCCGGAGAATGGTTCCGGCGGAGGTTCAGGCATGGCAGAGGCCGCAGGCAATCGGCCGGAGATCGGGGTCGTCATTCCGGTCTTCAATGAGGCGGACAATATCGAGGGGCTCGTCAGCCGCCTCGTCCCCGTGCTTGAGCGCGTCAGCCGCTCCTTCGAGGTCGTCTTTGTCGATGATGGCTCAAGCGATGCCACGATGGAGATGCTGCGCAAGGTCAATGCCCGCGACCCTCGCCTCACCGCCGTCTCCTTCTCACGCAATTTCGGCAAGGAGATTGCGATTGCCGCCGGGCTTGATCACACGGAAGCCGATGCCGTTGTCATCATGGATGCAGATTTGCAGCATCCGCCAGAAGTGATCGAAGCGTTCGTCGCCAAATGGCGCGAGGGCTACAAGAATGTTTATGGGCAGCGCACTGACCGCGCCGTTGATAGCGCCTTGCGTCGTGCCTTCACGCGCAAATTCTATGACATCTTCGCCCTCTTCGGTGAAACACCTTTGCCGGAAGGCGCGGGCGATTTCCGTTTGCTCGATCGTCAGGCGGTGCTTGCCTTGCGCGCCATGGGTGAGCGCGCACGCTTCTCCAAGGGGCTTTATGCGTGGATTGGTTTCAAATCCATCGGCGTGCCCTTTCAGGTGGCCGAGCGTGCACATGGCGTATCGAAATTCAGCTATGGCAAGCTGACGCGCTTTGCCATCGACGGCCTGATGTCCTTCTCGACCCTGCCCTTGATGGTGTGGACCTATATCGGCGTTGTCGTGTCGATCTTCGCGCTGTTCATGGCGGTCTATCTGCTCTTGCAGACCCTCATTTATGGCGTCGATGTGCCGGGCTATGCCTCGATCATCGTGTCTGTGATGTTCCTGGGCGGGATCCAGCTCCTCTCACTGGGAGTGCTGGGCGAATATATCGGGCGCATCTTTGGCGAAGTGAAACGCCGCCCGCTTTATCTCGTGGCTGAGCGTGTGGGCGAACCGAGCCAGCCGGACCGCGCACCCATTCCGCTGCGCCACGGTCAACGGGCCTGAACCCATGCTGAAGAATCTTGCCTCTGTCGCGGGACTGACCTTGCTCTCGCGCATCACCGGATTCTTCCGTGATGTCTTTCTGGGTGCGATGCTGGGCGCGGGCATGTTGGCGGACGCCTTTTATGTTGCCTTTCGCCTGCCCAATCATTTCCGCGCCATTTTCGGAGAAGGCGCCTTCAATGCCGCCTATGTGCCCTCTTATGCGCGGGTGTTGGAACAGCAAGGTGAGAGCGCAGCGCAACGCTTTGCAGCGCAGATTTCGAGCCTGCTCCTGCTATCGCAGCTGGTTTTGCTGGCAGTCGTCTGGGTGTTCATGCCGCAGGTGGTGAGCCTGCTTGCACCGGGCTTCACCGCAGAACCGGAAAAGTTCGAAACAGCGATCACGCTTGCACGCATTACCTTCCCTTATCTTCTCTTCATCACACTGGTGACGCTTTATGCGGGAACATTAAATGCACGCGGACATTTTGCAGCTGCTGCCTTTGCGCCCGTCCTGCTCAATCTGGTGATGATCGCCTGTCTGGCGCTGGCATTCCTGTTCCCAACAACTGCCCATGCGGCTGCCTGGGGCATTACCATTTCGGGCGCGCTTGAACTTGTGCTGCTGATCATGGCTGCGCGTCGCGCCAATGCACCAGTCGGCCTTGCCAAGCCGAGCTGGAGCGCGGATGTCAAACAATTCTTCACCGCCTTTCTGCCCGCCGTGATCGGCTCTGCAGGGGTTCAGA
>JACCED012079426.1_pt1 | contig 12030 bp, 8 predicted proteins | sample 7455021 | NCBI WGS metagenome assembly JACCED01 (sample SAMN15323456, study PRJNA562643) | freshwater metagenome | isolation source: river surface water | place: USA:Blue River Watershed | collected 2017-08-19
TGGTTTTTTAACCAGTCAACGAATCGAGAACTGCCTTGTGTACCCTGTGCGTGTTGTATACTTTTTTCCATATATTCAATATTGATTATCAGTTACTGTTTTGAAAACCCTGTTCCCATAATAAATTTTCCAAAAGCTGATTTTCGAGTAATAGGGAGTGCCACAAGAAATGTTCGTGCGATTGTAATTGCAGAGAACATCGACACAAAAACACCAAGCACAAACACGAATGCAAATCCTTTAATCAATGCTGTTCCCAACCAGAAAAGAATAACTCCCACTATTACGTGCGTAATATTTGTATCTCGAATGGCCATCCATGCGCGTGCAAAGCCATGAGCAATCGCTTCTTGCACACTCTTTCCTTCACGCAATTCTTCTTTGATGCGCTCAGCAATAAGTACGTTCGCATCGACCGCAAGACCAATAGAGAGAATAAATCCTGCAATACCCGCCGCAGTCAACACAACAGGTATGAGCTTAAAGAGTGCAAGCATAATGATGACATACATCACCAAGGATATTGAGGCTACAATACCCGGAAGTCGGTACCAGAAAATCATAAATGCAATGAGAATAGCAAAACCGACAACACCCGCGTACACTCCTGCATGAAGTGCCTCCTTTCCAAGACTTGAACCAATAGTCTGTGTACTTACAAGTGCAACTGGTACTGGAAGAGCTCCGAAGTTTAGATTCCGCACAAGTTCACGAGCTTCCTGTGGAGTAAAGTCCCCTGAAATCACCGCACGCCCCCCACTAATCGCTTCATTAATAACCGGAGAAGACATCATCTCACCATCAAGGAAGATAGCCAGCTGTTCACCCACATTTTCTCCTGTAATTTTCTCAAAGAGCGCAGCTCCTTCTTCATTAAAGGTAATACTCACCACTGACTGATTGGAGAGTCCTCCTCCATTATTTTGCCCAAATACGAGCTCTGCACGTTCCAGATACCGACCGGTGAGTTCAGTATCAATGAACACCTCTTGTTGACCAAATGCATTAGGATCGATTTCTTTTCCATCTGCTTGTGCTGCAAGAATAGCCTGTTGAATTGAAGCTTGTGTCTCAGCAGCCTTAGGGTCAACTAACTTAAATTCAAGGAGCGGAGTTTTTCCGATTTCACGCGCAGCCTGCTCAACATCTGCAACACCAGGAAGTTCTACTACAAGACGATTCGTTTGCTCTTCCGCAACAATACTACTTCGCTCTACTTGCACCACTGGCTCAGAAACTCCAAAAACATTAATTCGCTTCTCAATAACTTCACGAAGCACATTCATAAGCTCAGGTACTTCTTGAGGATCAAGCTCTGATACATCCGCTTCATATACAAGTCGACTTCCACCCGCAAGATCGAGTCCGAGCTTAAAGGCATACGGTGATGATGTATGTATGGTAGTACTATATACAAAATATCCTACAACAACTGCAAAAACGATTACGATCAGTGCTCGAAATCCTCGAATAAATTGCTCAGTAGCACCGCTACTTCTTTCGTCTTCTTTCATGCTTACAATCTTATATTATGTACCTCTCTAATATGTAGATACTATACCATGTCAGCGGTTCGTGAAGCACAATCCACAACATTCTTAAGGAGCATGGCAATAGTAAGGGGCCCAATACCACCCGGAACAGGCGTCATGAGCAAGGCCTTGTCGGCACATAATGGATCAGCATCTCCCACGAGCATACCACCATCTTCTGAGGTACCTGCATCCAAGATGACCACACCTTCTTTTATCATATCGGGCATAAGTATTTTAGGAACACCAGCACCACATACGATAATATCTGCGTTTTTAGTATAAAAAGGAATATCAGCGGTTTCTTTCGTAACGACACTTACATGCGCACCTTGTGTAACAAACCATTGATATGCAGGAATTCCTACAAGTTTACCACTTCCTAAAATAGTAACGTGTTTACCCTCCACCGAAACATGATGATATGACAGTATCTCGCTACATGCTGCAACGACCGGAGAGAGTGTCTTAATTGTATGTATATTGAGTGCATCAACATCATGTGATGGAGGGATTGTCCGTACCACACGAGTGGTGTCAATATGACTCGGTAACGGCAACTGAACAACCACACCGTCGCAGTGCGGAAGCACTCGCTGCACCGCACTAATCACCTCTTCCGTCGTACACGAGACCGCAAGCTCAACAACTTCTGTATCAATACCTATATCTGACGCTTTCTTTTTCTTAAGCGCAAGATACTTTTGTGTTTCAAAATTTGGTGCAATGGTAATAATAGAAAGTTTCGGTACACGAGAAAATCCTGCAATACGTGTCCGCAGTGCAGTGTATACATCTTCGGCAATTTTCTTTCCGTCTACAATCATTGCTTCTCTGTATAATAACTCTGATACCACTCAACAAATCTTTTTACTCCTTCCCTAACTTCCACCTTAGGACTATACCCTAAATCAGTTTGAGCCTTAGTAATATCTGCCCAAGTTGCAGGAACGTCTCCTTGTTGCATGGGAAGAAAATTTATAACAGCCTTTTTGTTCAACGTATCTTCGATGGCGTGTACATACTCCATAAGTGCAACTGGTTTTCCATTTCCAAGATTATATATCTGAAATCCTTTTGGATTATCAATTGCCGCAATAATACCCGACACAATATCATCAACGAATGTAAAATCTCGACTCATCTCTCCATTATTAAACACATTGATAGGTTTTCCTTCGAGAATAGCTTTCGTAAAAAGAAATAATGCCATATCTGGCCTTCCCCATGGACCATACACCGTAAAAAATCGTAACATCGATATATGCATTCCGAAAAGATGATTATACGTATGCGCCAGAAGTTCGGTTCCTCGCTTGGTTGCCGAATAGATAGAAATAGGAGTATCAACTTGCTGATCTTCTGTAAAAGGCATCTCGGTATTGAGTCCATACGCTGAAGATGTCGATGCTGCAACGATACGTGTTACATTGTATCGTTTTGCAAACTCAAAAATATTAAGCGTACCAATATAATTCGCCTGAGCATACACGAACGGATTTTCAATCGAATACCGCACACCTGCTTGAGCAGCTAGGTGACATACCACATCAAACGAATGATTCTTAAAAACTGATTCAACCGCTTCAGCATCGGCAATATCGATCTCATAATGAGTAATACGATCCTGAATATGACTCAACCGCTCGCGCTTTAGTGCAGGGTCATAATAGTCATTCATGTTATCAATATTTACCACATCATGACCATGCGAAAGAAGCTCCTTAATAACATGACTTCCTATAAACCCTGCTCCTCCGGTAACTAAAATTTTCATAAAATAAATTATTTCTTTGTATTTCGAATCGCTTCAGGAACATACGATTCATATCGTCCATTAGTGTACTGGAATGCGTCCTTACTTGAGTATGCACACGTATATATTTTAGAAAGCTTTTCTCCACTCATGAGTACCGGATATGAATAATATCGCCAACTCCCTGGACAGGTAGGTACCTTTCCGCGCGTAAGATGCCAGAAAAAGAAAAAAGCGATACGTGCCATCCACGGATATATAGGTAGAATTTTTTTACCGACAGCACGCGCCATATCCTCTGCAAAGACAGGCTCCCCTAACGGCGTAATATTGTACACCTCATATGGAGAAGTTGGGTTTTCATCTACAAATTTTGCAACAATATCGTTTACATCATCCTCATGAATAAACTGTCGCACCCAACCCTTAGTGGCAGGAACAAATGCGGTAAGAAGTGTTACGACTTTATATATTGGGTTCCCCTTAAGATTCCCCTGAAGTGCAGACTGAAGTCCAAAGCGAATACGCATATATCTCCCTCGTGGACCAGTAATTGCCGCAGGTCGAACAATACGAATTACAGGAGTACGTACGCCGTTTTCGTGTGCCTGACGATATTTCTTTTCGAGTATTTCCTCAGTCACCTTCTTTTCGAGCGCATAGATGTAATCATCATTTCGAAAACCTTCCTCTTCAGTGAAGTAGTGTTTAATAGAATTATCGACTCGCGCGCTATATGATGATGCAGTTGAGAAATAAACAAGCTTTTTGACTGATGGCGCAGTGAAGGCAAAATCAAAAACCTTAGAAGAGCCTTCCACATTCCAACGCCACTGCTCTTTTGGATTTCCGTACATAGCGCGAATTTGCCATGCGGTATGCACCACGACGTCAGGAGCATACGCCATCACTTTCTCCTGCCAGCCGTCATCCGCCATGTTTGACTGAATATATACCACCTTCTCAAGTGATTTAGAAAAATCAGACTGCGGTTCTTTGTCGAGGGTAACAATAGTTTTAATATCACTTCTCAATGAGAATTGATGACATAACATCTCACCAATATATCCCGCCCCTCCTACAATAAAAATAGTTTGCATAGCTAGATTCTTATATTATCTCATTCTTCGTATTAACCCAAATCGAGACAACAAAGTTTTAATTGTTCGTAACGCAATAGAAATATCCAGAAATATAGATCTATTTTTTACATAATATAAATCATATGCAAGACGCACCCGCGACTCCTCGGTAGACTGGGGGCTGATATTGTCTCCCATATAGTACTGATGCGTTTGTGCCCAGCCCGTTACTCCCGGCTTAACAAAATTGCGAATATTATAGTACGGTATTTCTTGAGCGAGGCGTTCACCAAGACCCTCAATATCATTTCGTGGACCAATGAGTGACATCTCCCCTTTTAATATATTCCACGCTTGTGGCATCTCATCAATACTTGTCTTTCGGAGTATCGCACCAACCTTGGTAACCACGTTTGCTTTTTTTGCATCTTCGTTCAGCCATGTCGAACTTCCTGCGTCGTTACTCGTCATAGTTTGCACTTTATATACATTAATACGTGCATTATATTGCCCCATACGCTTCTGCGTCATAAAGATAGTACGATTACCTTCCACCCGCATCGCTACATAAATAAACGGTAATAGGCATAGGAATACAAGACCAACTATACTCGCCCCCACAATATCAATCACCCGCTTGGCTATATCGTATACATATCTGCGTGATTGAGACACATGTGCAATAAACCATTCATAATGAAGTGACGAAAGTGGAACCCGATCAAATGTCTCCTCATACACACGATTAAAATCGAGAAATATAAATTTAAACTTTAAGAACGTTAACTCAAATAATTTCGGCAGAAATGATTCCAAAAACTGACTCTGCGACTGCGCAACAATAATTGATATTTTTTCCTGTTCAATTACCGTTAATAACTTTGATTCAAAGTCTGATGTGTTTTTAATAAGATCACTCGTAATCATTTTTACAAAACGATATGAGTAGCGTCTATTTCCATTTACTTCCGCAATAAGTTCTTCCGCCTCCTCACCATCAGCAATGAGCAGTGCGTTGTGTGTTTGCTTTGGTGAAAGTAATGCAAAGAGTGAAAGTCTCCACCACAATATAAGGAGTGATGATATAACAACATAAATAAGCAACGTTGTCTTCGGTGTAATCCCGAGTGGGAGTGTGAGAAAGAGAAAACCTGCAAGTGATACATTACATATCTGCGTCACAATAATTCTCTTCTTCAGTAATGTCTTAAGGAAAACCGTATGCTTGTCATACAAACCCGCAATATAAAAAACAAGTAGCCACCCACCAAACATGAGCATAAACGGTGTGAAGTGCTGTTCAAACATCTCCCCAGTCGGGACTTCTACATATCGTATAAAAAGCGACAGCCACAAAGCGACTGAGAAGAAGAGGATATCTCCAATAAGCAAAATAAGTAATTCTCGTGTTCTTTCCCCCATATAGAATATTGATATGGTACGCGAGTGTCGTAAATTAGCAAGTACGTACACAATTGCCCTTCCCACTGATACACAGTAGTATATGCGTACAATGTCTGCATTTTCCCGTACGAAAATACTATATCTCATCACCAAATCGAACTGGGGCGGCGCCCAGCGCTATGTCTTCGATATTGCATCGCACCTTGATCCAGAAAAATTTGAAGTAGTGGTGGTGACTGGGGGCGCTGGGCGCCTCATCGATGAACTTACGCAAAAAGGCATCCGTGTCCGCGTCACCCAAAATCTCCAACGAGATATTTCACTTTTTAAAGAACTTTTATCTCTTCGCGAGTTATACACGATTATTGCGGAAGAGCGTCCCGATATTCTTCACATCAATAGCTCAAAGGCGGGTATCTTAGGCGCATGCATAGGACGTATATGTCGAGTGCCCCGCATACTGTTTACCGCACACGGATGGGCTTTTAATGAGGAGAGACCATTATGGCAAAAGCTTTGTATTACCATTCTTCACTGGGTTACTGTACTTCTCTCTCACACCACCATCGCAGTATCACACACTATTAAACATCAGATGAGTCTTCCTTTTGTGAAGCATAAGATGGTAGTTATTCATAACGGACGAACGCTATCTGATGTTTTTTCTCGCGAAACTGCACGTGCATATATTACGCAGTGTATCCCTGAGATTGCAAAGTATCACAATGACTTTTGGTCAGTAACCATAGGTGAACTCCATCCTGTAAAGCAACATGATGTAACAATTCGTGCATTTGCAGAAATCGTACAATCACATCCAGAAGCGCGACATATCTTCATCGGCACCGGATCAGAAGAAGCACATCTCAAAGAATTGGTTCAAAAATTGTCCCTTCAGAAGAATGTCTTCTTTGCAGGACACATCCATGAAGCATCTCAGTATCTTTCTGCGTTTGATTTATTTATACTCGCATCACGATCAGAAGCCTTTGCGTATGTACTTATTGAAGCAAGCGCAGCAGGTCTTCCTATTATCGCAAGCGATGTGGGTGGTATTCCTGAGATTATTGAACATACCGTAAATGGAATGCTATTCCCGAGTGGAAACCATACACTGCTCGCAAAACACACTATCTCACTTATAGAAAACACAAACCTACGACAAACACTCGGTGAACATGCAAAAACACATTCCCTACGCTTCACCTTTGAAAAAATGTTTTCGGGCACTCTTGCTCTATACGAAAATATATTCTAATTACTCAAGCAAATCCTTGGCAGTATATTGTTGCTTTGTGTATCTCGCCATTGCAATTACGATACCCACCCCCAAAAATTCAGTAAGAAGATGTGAACCTCCGTATGAGAGAAATGGTACCGTCGTACCCGTTACTGGTAGCAACCCAATATTCATACCAATATGAATAAGAAAATGACTCGTAAAAAGAATGGCAACGCCGGTCGCAAAGAGTCGCTCAAAGTTAGTAGCGCCCTGTAGCGCATGTATGATGAGTCGCCATATCACAACGCCATAGAGTGTAAAGAGTAATCCTACACCAATAAGTCCCCACTCCTCCGCAAAGGCAGCAAAGATAAAGTCAGTCTCATATTCAGGCAAGAACTGCAGTTTTGATTGTGTTCCGTACCCAACCCCCTTACCCCACAACTCCCCAGAGCCTACTGCAATAGTAGATTGGTATGCGTTGTATCCAGTACCCTGTATATCAGCAAGCGGATGGAGAAATGTGAGGATACGATCCTTTTGATACTCCTGAAACCCAAAATTCCACAACCCCATAAATGCAACTACTCCGAGAAACGCAACAATTGCAAGATGACGAAACTTAATTCCTGCCACAAGTACGAGACCTCCCCACACCGAAAAAAGAATCATAGCCGAACCAAAGTCTGGCTGCACAAACACAAGTCCAATAATAAGCATCGCGTATGCTCCCGACACAAGAATATGTCTAAAGTCGCCAATAAGCTCATGACGCTTTGAAAAGTATTTTGCAAGAACCGCTATGAGAATGAGCTTTGCGGGATCGGATGGCTGTAAAGAAAAGAACACGAGGTCAAAACGACTTTGCGCACCTTTTACCGTCTCCCCCACAAAAAGTACGAGTACGAGTAAAAAGAGCGTGGCAAGATAGAGATAAAATGTAGTGTTTCCAATACGTAAAAATCTATAATCAGGAACAATAGCTACCACGAGCCCCACAAGCGCAATAGCAATCCATATAATTTGTTTTTCAAAATATGAGTTGTCACCATCAAAGGTGAACATAGTCACAAGACCGAGCAAGCTCAAAAAGACAGATCCTGCAATAAGCCACCAATCAATGCTTCCGAAAAGTATCCTGAGTGTCCGCATACCGACATTATGGATGAGAATACGCCACTTGTCCAAAATCGAGAATATTACTCAAGTGGGGCAAAGTTTGATTTTGGTACCGGAATAATATCAATTACCGTTGCACCATCTTCACACAGTGCCTTTGTGATTTCTGTATATATGTCATCTATATCTTCAGACGAAAGTGCGTTGTAGTATCGTGATGGTGATGATGCAATAGCTTTTAAGAAATCTGCATTCACCGACGCACCAAGACCAATAGTAAACACATCAACTCCAAGAGCTTTTAATTTATGTGCTTCATTTTGTGCATACACTTCTGGATTTTCATCCGGTGCATTTGCGAGACCGTCAGTAAGAAGTACTGCCACCTTACGTGCATTAGCGTCATGTCTATCGGAAAGCATTTCCTCTCGCATTATCTTTATCGCATCTCCTGTGTTGGTACTTCCCTGTTCTTCTTTTGGAGAAATAGCGAGATTTGCAATAACATCGGCAATTCTATCTGTCTCACGGGAAAGTGGTTCTACAAGTACTGCTTGTGTCGCATAGGTTACAAGAGAAGATTGATCATGATCTTTTAATCGCTTCACAAATGACTCAGCTGCCGTGATGACTGATGATATTGGCTCAGGAGGTACTCCGCCGTCATTATTCATACTTCCCGAAAGATCAATCGCAAGCACTACATCAGTAGGTACCTCACAGCTTCTAAGTGTCGTCGCGATTGGTTGTGGCCATGTAAAGACAATATCCTCTGTGGTCCGTCCAGAAAAATTCTCGACAACGGTTCGTGATGCGGTGAGTGGATTTCTGCGAGAATCAAAAATCGTTGCAACTATCTCAACATCATCCACATTTACCAAATCAGCATTCCGTATCTTTGCCGTGAGCCGAGGTAATGCATCAGCACCCGAAAGTTCGCGTGAAATAAGGCTAAAATCACCTTCTGTATTCAAAATCTTCATCCATTCATAGGAATCAAACACAATCTCCGTACGTGTAGGTATTCGATCACCCGTCGCAATACGACCCTCAAATATCGGATATTCACCAATACCAGATACTGATATATCTCCCGTACGTTCTGTGATAAGTCCACGATCATCATATAGCTTAAATGTATATATGAGCTTCTGAATACCAATGTCGGTATTTTTATTTTGAATATACGCAACGGCGTTATATTGTCCATCCATAACTTCAAACGACTCTACCCAAGAAGTAACAAGCGGAATAGCATCAAAGGTGCACACCCGTGCACATACGCCACCGCAATCAACACCACGCTCTTCTCTATTCATAATTCCATCAACACAGGAAGGTGGAGTGTAGAAATACGCATAGTAGACACTTACTGATATAAGTGTGAGCAACACAAAAAAGCCAGTTCCATACTGTACACGTCGCCAAAATGCCCACCATCTAAACATGGGTATATTGTATCAGATACACAGTCAGCAATGATCCGAAATCCCCTCACAACACGTAACATACACAAAAACATCACACGTACGTGTGATGTTTTTTCTATTTAAATACTTTGAGTTGGTGAGAAGTGACTCAATGTCACTTCGTAAAAGGTCGTCGATATTTTGAGTTTATGAAAAATATCATACGACCTGAACAGCCTCTGTAAGAGGACGACCTACTCCATGGTCTGATGCCACTGCAAGCATAAATAGAAAAAACACTCTTTCGAGTGTTTTTTTATTTAAATACTTTGAGTTGGCGCCGACCTACTCTCCCTCAAAAGAAGTACCATCGGTGCAGAGAAGCTTAACTTCCGTGTTCGGAATGAGAACGGGTGGACCCTTCTCGCTATAGCACCAACTCAAAATATTTAAAAATATTGAGATGACATTATGAATCCATATGATTCTAATCGCATATTCTATTTTTTGGCAACACAAAATGTTTTCACTCAAAAATTGTAGTGTACAACATTTCTTATAGTGATGTGCACATGACATATGCCACGTACAGCATTCCCTACAGGAAATTACGTCCTATTAGTACACCTTGACTCAATACATTACTGTACTTCCATCTAGTGCCTATCAACCTGATCATCTCTCAGGGGACTTAATGATTCCTAATCTTAGAGTTAGCTTCCTGCTTAGATGCTTTCAGCAGTTATCTATTCCCAACATAGCTACTCTGCGGTGCCACTGGCGTGACAGCAGATAGACCAGAGGTCAGTTCATCCCGGTCCTCTCGTACTAGGGACAAGTCTCTTCAAGAATCGACGCCTGCAGCAGATAGGAGACCAACCTGTCTCACGACGGTCTAAACCCAGCTCACGTAACTTTTTAAATGGCGAACAGCCATACCCTTGGGACCTGCTCCAGCCCCAGGATAAGTTGAGCCGACATCGAGGTGCCGAACCGTGCCGTCGCTATGGACGCTTGGGCACGACTAGCCTGTTATCCCCAGGGTAACTTTTGTCAGATAATCTCCGGCCGCATCTAAAGCGGACCGTCGGTTCACTATGCTCTGCTTTCGCATCTGTTCGGCACTGACGCCTTACAGTCAAGCTGGCTTATGCCATTACACTATCGGTACGGTTTCCATTCGCACCTAGCCAACCTTGAGACCCCTCCGTTACTTTTTAGGAGGGTAGCGCCCCACTAAAACTGCCTGCCACGCACTGTCTCAAATAGATTTTTTCTATCTGGTTAGGAACTGCCAAAATAAAGAGTGGTATTTCACTGACGACTCCATGGTACCCGAAAGCCCACTTCAAAGTCTCCCACCTATGCTACGCATCATTTCAACAGCCCCAATACGAAGCTACAGTAAAGCTCCTGGGGTCTTTTCGTCTAGCTGCAGGTAGAGGGCATCTTCACCCCCACTGTATTTTCACCGAGCAGGTCCTTGAGACAGTTTCCCAGTCATTACGCCTTTCGTGCACGTCGGAACTTACCCGACAAGGAATTGCGCTCTTCTATTCCTTTTCTCTGTGCAGAGAAGGACTCTATCTTCATCCTCGAATTGAATCGGTCGGATGTGCAACATTTGGTCTCTTGTTGGTTGCATATATGGACTATATGTACATTACTGCACATAAGGTAGCTGTGGCGTGTTCTATTTAACCTATAATCGTTCCAGTCCGAGCGCACACTTTCAAAGAAAATGTGCGCTACCTTAGAACGATTATAGTTATCGCTGACATTGACCGGGGCTTATATAGTCCAGCAAAACAGATTACTCCATTTCACCCCCCATATTTAACCTTCCGGCATTGGTCAGGCGTCACCCTCTATACATTGATTTACATCTTCGCAGAGAGCTGTGTTTTTGTTAAACAGTTGCCAGGAAATCTTTCGCTGCGGCCCCACATCTTTCGATGAGGGCAGGCCTTATCCCGAAGTTACGGCCGCTTGTTTGCCGAGTTCCTTAAGGACCTCTCACTCGTTCGCCTTGGTCTTCTCGACCCTACCACCTGTGTCGGTTTGCGGTACGGAACCATTACGTTTATGCTTAGAAGTTTTTCTAGGAAGCGTGCTCCTCAAATTTGCTTGGCCGTAGCCTCACATTCAGACCCAACTCGGACTAGCGTGTGGCGGATTTGCCTACCACACATCCTCGAAGTTCCAGCACCAATCCAATAAGATGCTCTGAGTACAACCCTCCGTCCCTCCATCGCAACGCAACAGTGTGCAGGAATATTAACCTGCTATCCATCGCCTCCCCCTTTCGGGATCGGCTTAGGACCGACTAACCCTTCGCTGATCAGCATAGCGAAGGAAACCTTGGTATTTCGGCGGACGGGGTTCTCACCCGTCTTGCGGTTACTTGTGCCGGCATTCTCACTCCTATACGCTCCACCGCGGTTTCCACCTTGGCTTCATCGCAGAATAGGACGCTCTCCTACCACTCGATGTGTCCGAAGACACA
>JACCED010576969.1_pt1 | contig 12029 bp, 18 predicted proteins | sample 7455021 | NCBI WGS metagenome assembly JACCED01 (sample SAMN15323456, study PRJNA562643) | freshwater metagenome | isolation source: river surface water | place: USA:Blue River Watershed | collected 2017-08-19
ACCGGACACCTGCGCGTCACCGGACACATGCGCGTTACCGTACACATGCGCGTCACCGGACACCCGCGCGTTACCGTACACCTGCGCGTCACCGGACACCCGCGCGTTACCGTACACCCGCGCGTCACCGTACACCTGCGCGTCACCGGACACCCACGCATTGCCGTAGTGTGATAAACACTCTTCGGATTGGATATAGCCGCCAAGCTCACCGGCAACGACTGTGCCAAATGCAACCAGCGCTTGGATTTGAAAAAGTTTCACCCCTAAGCGCTTAATATATCTTTCTGTTAATTTGTATTTTTCGGTCATTTTGTTTCCCCATCAATAAATCCACAAAGAAGATTGGATAGCTCACAAATCATCTCGCCCAGTGCTTCGGTCATGATGATTTGCGAGGCAAACGTCAGGCTGGCCGCATCATCGCCGTGGCCTTCGGCTTCTTCTTGCAGCACGTCCAAGAACTGGATACGCTTCAGCGCGAAATTCTGTGTGAGGGTGAAGCTGATTTGCTCACGCCACTCAAGCTCAAGCTCGACTACCTGCATACCGTTTTGGGCGTGCTTAATGACTTCAGCGGTGGTTAAGTCTTTTTTGCTGATTTTGACTTTTGGCACAACATCACCAACACCTTGAAGCAGCACGTTATAGCCAAGCTCAAAGCCGCCCTCTGCATGGCCTTGCAACAGCCATTCTGTCATTAGGCTGGATGGCGATTCGCGTGTATGAGGAAGAGAAACTTTCAAGCCGCCCAATGCTTCGCGCAGCTTGATAAGCATCTGTTCGGCTCGTTTGTTGGATGCTTCGTTTACCAATATATAGCCGCGTTCTGTGTCGAAAATTGCTTCGGTGCGGCGGCTTTGGGTGATGGCGCGGGGAAGTAAATCATCGACAATCTGTTCTTTCAATTGCTGCTTTTCTTTGCGCCCAACGTTACGCGCTTCGGCTTCTTCGATTTCGGCGACTTTTCCATTCACTAAATCGCGCACCGTGGCACTGGGCAATACTTTTTCTTCATGCTTCAGGCATACGCGATTGCTGTTTTGGGCGGTGAATACGAAATCGGATGAAAAGGGCGTGGGCGGTGCGAAGCCCTCGCTAAACCAATCCAAACCCATGCAAGGTGTAAATGCTGCTTGCTCTAATTTTTCCGCGAAGCCTGCTTCGAGTTGCCAGCCATCAGGCAGCAGGTAAATAATTGCATTTTTATACCACATGATTTTTTCTCCAATGCCGAATCGGGATGATTCGGCGGGTGGGTTAGTAGGTGATTTTCAGGTGCGGCACTTTGCCTTGAATAGCCTTAATCAAAAAGGCTTTTGCCGCCTCTTCTTCGATGCCGCTTTCCAGCATGGCCGCGAGAATTTTGCGGTTCACTTTGCGTTGGTTTTCTACATTTTCGGCACGTTCGGCTTCGGCCTTTTCTGCTTGTGCCGCTTCGGACTCTATGCGCCGGCGCTCGGCCTGAACGGCGGCCTGCTTTTCGGCTTCGGCGCGGTCGATGGCGGCTTGTTTGTCACGCTCCGCCTGCTCTGCTTTTAACTGCGCTTCAATACGGGCACGTTCGGATGCTTCGCGTTCGGCCTTGGCTTTCGCTTCGGCTTCGGCGCGGGCTTTTTCGGCGGCTTCTGCGGCTATTTTTGCTTCATGGTCGGCCTGTTCACGCGCGGCTTGTTCGGTGCGCATGCGCTCAATTTCAGCTTGCTGCTGCTCGTATTCTTCAGCGGCGGCAATGGCGGTATCGAGATATTTAAGCGTTGATTCGGCCTTTGCTGCTACGTCTGCGGCCATATCGCCATAGTCGTTTTTGGCAAGGGCGGCGGCTTGATGCTTGCGCATGTGCAATTGCTCGGCGCTCAAGCGCTGGCCGTCTGAATCGTTGGCTGATGCCAGCGTGTCGAATTGGTCGAGTACCGCTTGGATGGCAGCCAGGCGCGCTTGCTCGGCCTGCTCGTAATCAGTTACGGGTTGGCGGATGGTGTCGCGCAGCGTGTCGAGCTTGTCGCGCACAGCCTTGCGGTTGTCGTCCACCACTTTGATTTTTTGCTTGGCTTCGGCCACCAAGTCTTTGCCCTCGCCGTCAATGCCGGTTTTGGCTTTCGCTACGCTGTAGGCGATAGAGGCCAACTCCTTGCGGCTGGCGGGGGTGGATGCGTCCAGCCCTTCGGCTTGTACTAGGGCTTGCTCGGTGATTTGGTCGATGATGGATTGCAGGCCGCCGGCTTGCGAAAAAGCCGCCATGTAGGCGGCCTTTTCCACGTTCACGCCCTGATACAGGGCGATTTGTTGGCTTTGTTCGGTCATAACAATAATTCTCCTTCTTGGGTTTCGGGGATGGCGGCGCTATCCAGCACTTCGCCGGTTTCGGGGTCAACGCGGTAGGCCGCGTCTGCGGCGTGCGGTGGCGTTTCTTCGTTGGCTTCTACAACCGGTGATGCTTCGATGATGTCATTCAGGTTGTTGCGTTGGCTTGATACATTCAGCACTTCGCCGCTGGGTGATACGTCGATAACGTCGATAACTTCTTCTGCGGTTTGAAGCCCCATGCTCAATTCAGGGGCATAGGAACGCGCCCACCATGCACCGGCACGATACATCAACATTTGCTGCGGGATGGTTTTCCACTTACTACCGTTTTTGCCATACCAGCCTTCGGTTTTGGCAATGCTGATTGTGATGTCTGTCCCAACTAATTTCTCACCGCTGCTTTTTTCAATTGCGTATGCACGGCAACCCCACTCATCGGTGTTCGGCTCGCCGAAAAACTCATAGCGCAGGGCGGTAAAGCGGCCACAAGTATTTACTGTAGCGATTAAGAATTGGCTGCTCCAAGTCGGTTTGCCATGAACGATGACAAGATTTTGCATCACCATCAGCGGGTCGGCACCAATGCGGTTTGCCATGTTCAGGGCGATGGTGCAGTTGGGAATGTTGTTTTGATATTCTTTGGGTACAAGCTGGGCGGCTGATAATAACTTTGCTGCCCGTTGCATCAACTCAAATGATTGCAGCGTTGTGAAGCCCATGCGCACGGTTTCTTGGTGTGCATTTACAGGCTGTGTTTGCTGGGGTTTTGCTAATTGATTCACGGTTTAATCCTTTATTTGAATGCCCACGCGGGCAGGGTAAGGGTTTCGATTTTTTGGCTGTATGCCGTCCATCGGTTGTTCGCTTGGGCGGCGTGCAGGGTTTGCAAATCTTGTTGGTAAAGCTCGCGGCCTTTTTCTTTTGCCACGTCGTCTAGCGTGTAGCAGGCCACGGCATAGGGGGCGGTTTTTTCTACGGCTATAAACACAAAACCGCGCGGCCACTCGCCCGTTGCCTGATAATAGCCCTCGCTGTAGAACGCGTCTTGAACGTGGTAGCGGAAGTTAGCACAGGATTTGGAAAAGGCGGCGGGGCTTGCGTCAAGGGTTGATTTGAGGTCGGCGATAATGCCGCTGCTGTGGATGTAGTCGGGGCGGCAACGGCAATCAATGCCGGTGTCTGCGTCTTGCCAAAAGATGCTGACTTCGGGGTGTCCACCGGTAAGCAGGGCGGCGGCTTTGGGGTGAGCGGCTACGGCGGCGGCCATGCCCTGAATGTCTTTCAGCCATTCGGCTTTAAGGATGGTTTGGCCGCTTGCTTTAATGGTTTCCAAATACGACTTGCCGTCTTTGGTGCGCCCGTTGAAATCTTCGGGCAACACGGTATAGGCCGTCTGAAAGATTTCGGGCAACAGGATATAGTCGTGAAACGCTGAACCAATAACCATTGCATCGGTGGTTTCTGCCGGCGCTTCTTTAGCCGCGCGATAATGCGCGGGGCTTTTGGCGATTTTATCCAAGCCGCTTTTGCTGATGGCCGGGCTGGCGTGGTAATCGGCATTAGGCATGCCGTGGATGATTTGAGGCATTGGCTCTACTCCGTTAGAAAGCCGCTATTCGGCGGCTTTGGTGAGTGACAGCAGGGCTTTGGCGTGGATAACCGCAGCCTCTTTTTCGCGCGGGATTTCCGCATCACCGTGCAGGCGCTCTTGGTCGCTCATGCCTGCCCACGGATCGGGGTTGGTGGGCAAGGGCAAGGGTTGGGCGATTGCCAAGGCTTGTTTGGCGGGCTGGGGTTGATGGGCGCAGCCTTTGGGGATAAAGCCCAAAATGGCGGCGAATAAAAGGCCGCCGATAAGGGCGGCCATGTGCTTGCTGATAAGCATGGTTAATCTCCAAATTTTAAGGGGTGGGCTTTGCGGTGGGGCTGCATGGTTAAAATGGTTTCGGGGCGCAGCTTCTCGATATAAGCCTCTATGCGTTTATTTTGGTTGGCGGGGAAGATGTGGCTTCGATGCACTTTATCTTCGCCGATGACTTTCTTGCGGGCTTTTGGGCTTAGTACGCTGTTGCTGTACTCGCTCTCGTTTGCCAGCAAGGGTCGCTCTACCAGCGCCACGGTGACGCTGTTTCCGTGGTAGGTAATTTTAATGGTTTTGCTCATACGGCGCGGCCTATCATAAAGCCGATGGCAACGGCCAAGGCGGCGGCATAGATGGCATAGATGGCACCGATAATCAGGGCGCGGTGAAAGCTTTGTTTGGCCTGGCGGGCGGCTTTCTGATGAGCTATGGCGGCAAGGTCATAGGCGTAAGCATGGGCAGCGCGGAAGCGAGCGAACTCTAAGGCTTCGCTCTCGCCCAATACTTGCAGGTCGCTTTGGTATTGGCGGCGGATATGGTCGCGCGCTTCTTGGTCGGGGGTGGTGCTGATGATTTGGTCGATGTTCATTTTGGTTTCCTTTATATGTTAGTCCGCCGCGCTCCTGCGGTGGTAGGGTGGTTGGCCTTGTTGCCTATCCATGTGTGTATAACCTTTTAATTAAAGCGGTTGCGCCATTCCCATTGCGCGGATTTCGATTAATGCCTCGGCCTCGAGGGCGGCTACGATGCGCCCCCATGTTTCGCCGTCAACTTTGCCGCAAAGCCAATCAAGGCCGTGGCGCTCGATTAGCTCGGATACTTTGTCTTCGGTGGTGCTGTTGTCGGGGGGCAGCATGCTGTCGTAGCGTTGCTGCTCAAGGTCTAATGTATGCATGGTTCGCTCCTTTGGGTTAATCCAACACAGAGGCCGTCTGAAAAGTTTTCAGACGGCCTGAATTTTGAATCAAGCCATTTTTACCGGCTCGAAAAAGTCTTTGAGGGCACCGGACAATTCGGAAAAGCTGTTGAAGATGTCGCCGTATGCGGTGCTTTTGTTTTCGCCGTGCTTGGCATTGTGATACTCAACGCGGTATGACACGCTCCAAGCCACGGCTTGGCCGGCGGTGTCGGTTTCGCGGATGGCTACGGTTGCGTTGCGGGATTCTGCGGGGGTGTGGATGGTTTGAGTGTAGATAACGGGCTTTTCCATTTTGATGCTCCTTGGGGTTTGGATTGAGGACAATAAAGTAATCTTGTTTAAGCGGATACCTTGGGACACCACTCCCGAACAAGCGCGCCGGTGAACTAAAGAACGATGCCGAATCCAATCGGCGGGCTTTTGCGCTTGCAGGTATCGGAAACTCATCTATCGCTTGATACGGGCAATCAGGTGATTTTTAACTCCGGCCTGATGTGTCTCCCGAGTTTCCCGCATGCTGTTTGAAAGGCTTACAACGGGTGGGCGGTGTTGTTTCTTGCTTCGATGGGTGTATAGTACTAAAGTACTTAATAGCTGTAAAGTACAATAGTACTTTTATTTTGCAATAAGTACTTTAGTATTTAATTTGTAATAGAATTTAATTTTGAAAAAAAACAGGCCGTCTGAACACAGACGCAAAAAAAGCCGCATCAGCGGGCTTTTTGTTGGGCTTTTGAGGGTTAATTTTCAAATGTGTAGTCAATATCTGTCGACCAACTTGGCTAGTACAATAGCACCAAAATACTATTATTGTTTGGTGCTTGCGTATTCAGTACTTTAGTACTTATAATGCAGCTATGAAATAACTTTAGGTATAAAAGATGAAACCATCTGAACTTATTAAAAAGCTTAAAGATGCAGGAATCGGAACTGCTGAAATAGCTAAAAAAACAGGATGCTCTATCTACTACATCAATAAGATGGCAACCGGCGAGCGAAAAAACCCAAGCTATCAAATCGTAGACAAATTGCGCGAGCTCTACTCTGCAAAAGTGTTGGTGCGCCACTAAACTGCGCCCCGATTTATTCGCGGCCAATTGCAGGGCTTAAAATTTGGTTAGTTTAGACATGATTTTACTCTGTGGGGATTGTTGTGTAGAAACTCCAGTTTACCACGGTGACAGGCCGGAAAGACGGCCAAGACGGGTGTTTAGCTCAATCGGTTAGAGCCGCCAACTCATAATTGGCAGGATGCAGGTTCGAGGCCTGTGGCACCCACCAAACAGACGTGAAAAAGCCCGTGCGCAAACACGGGCGATTTCGGAAAACACTCAAACAAAGGAGATTTAAATGAGTGAAAGCATTGTAATTGCAAACAGCACTATCCGTCAACAAGACGGCTTGTATTGCCTGAACGACTTGCACAGAGCAAGCGGCGGCGCGTTACAGCGACTAGGAGCGGCGCAGAAATTAGAGATAGCGGTATGACGCGTGACATGAAGCTTTACGAATTGCGGATGCTGGTATTTGGCTATATGCAGAATGAAGACCCTAAAAAAGCGGCTGAAGTCTTTGAAAAATGGATACAGGAAGTGAATGATGAGTAAGTATATCGCAAATGCGTTTCAGATTCCGAACGCGGTTGTTGACGACCTCATGTCTAGACTATCCCCGAACGCTTTCAAATGCTACGTTTTGATTGTGCGCAAAACGACAGGCTGGGGCAAAAGTTCAGACAAGATTTCAATCAGTCAATTCCAGGCGATAGCGGGTATCAAAAAACGCGATACCGTGATTTCTGCGCTTGCGGAATTGGAAAAATTGAATTTGATTTTGCCTGTAAAAAAAGCAGGGTTTGTGAATGAATTTAGGCTGAATAAATTGCCTGAAATCACCCCTAAACCAGTCCCGAAAATGGTGACGGCCACCAGTCCCGAAAATGGGGATGGCCATAAAAACGGTACCAGTCCCTATAATCGGACTAGGGTAGTCCCGAAAATGGTGACGGCCACCAGTCCCGAAAATGGGGACACACAAAACCCACTAACAAAACCCACTAGACAAAATACCCCCTTACCCCCGCAAAACGCTGATGATGAAAATGCCGATTGCGCTAACGCGCTTGTTGCCGCTGACGCGACAACGGGGGGTGGATGTGATGAGTTTGAAAAACCAATCAAGCAAGCTGGCAAGCCTGAAGACAAAAAAACTAAAACCAAGACGGCGGCTCCTGTTGCTGAAATCGTGAAAGCCTACAACGCCGTTCTGGGCGAAGTCATGCCGAAAGCGGTCGAACTGACTGATTACCGGAAACGTGAAATCACGGCACGCTGGAAGCAATTGCTTGGAAGCTTGAATCCACGGGGGAAAATCCGCTACAGCGGCGTTGAAGACGGTTTGCATTATTGGCGCGGGCTATTTGCGAAGGCGTTGGAAAATTCACATTGGTGCGGCGACAACGACCGAAACTGGCGCGCAGACTTGGATTGGTTCATGAAGCCGCGAAATTTTACAAAACTGGTTGAATTTATCCCGCAGAGTGCGAAACGATGAACGAATTTGAAAACAATCCGCTTGACCTGTTGGCAAGCGTGGAAGCAGAGCAAAACATTATTGGCGGCCTGCTGATTGAGCCTACCGCAATGGCGAAATGCCGAAACCTGACGGCTGAAAAGTTTTACCAAGTACGCCACAGAATCATTTTTGCCGCCTTGAAAGCGATGGCTGCTGAAAATCTGCCGATTGACGTGGTGACGGCTCATGAGCGCTTGGAGAATATCGGCGAAGAGGAAAACGCCGGCGGCATGACATACCTGATTGAACTGGCGCAGAACACGCCGTCTGCTGCAAATATCCGCCGCTATGTGGAAATTATCGAAAACCGCCACACCGAACGGGAACTACTGAAGCTGGCCGGCGAAGTCGAAAAAATCGCCTTGTCTCGTGGTGGTGAGTCGGTTGCCGAAAAATGCGCGGCGGTATCAGCGGCGGTATCGGCCATTAACCAAACCGCCAAGCGTGAGGAAACCAACATGAGTTACGCCGAAGCGGCGGCTGACATGCTGAACTACATGACCGAGATGAACGAGCGTGACGGTGCGCTTATCGGTATTCCCACGGGACTGCAAGAACTCGACCGCAAGACCGGCGGAATGCAAGACGGCAACCTGATTGTGATCGCTGCACGCCCGAGCATGGGCAAAACCGTGCTTGCTGAAAACATTGCCCGAAACGCGGCCAAGCTGGGCAAGAAAGTGCATTTCCAGAGCTACGAGATGGTGCAACGTGAAATCGTCATGCGTGGCGCAGCGGCAGAGATGGGAATTGACTTTGGCAACATGAAGCAATGCCAAATGACGCGGCAGGATTATGACAAGCTAGGCGAATTTACAGCGCAGCTTGAACGTTGGAATTTGTCAATCGACACCGCGATTTTGAGCGTTGAAGAGATTTCCCTGATAGCCGCCGACAAGAAATTGAACAACGGTTTGGACTTGCTGATTATCGACCATCTGCACTTGGTGAAAAAAGCCGGCCGTGAAAGTGAAGTGCAGGAACTCGGGCGCATTTCCACGCGGCTGAAACAGCTTGCAATGGAGTTGAAAATCCCCGTGATATTGGTTGCTCAATTAAATCGAGCCGTTGCAAAACAGGGCGATAAGCGCCCGACTATGGCCGATATTCGCGGCAGCGGCACGGTAGAGCAGGATGCGAACATCATCATCATGCCACACCGTGAAGTCTACTACGACAATCAGGCCAACCCGCACGAGGCGGAATTGATTATCGCCAAAAACCGTGATGGCGAAATGGGGACGGTTGTTTGTGGTTTTGAGGGCAATCACGCCCGATTCGTGAACGAGCCTAACCCTTGGCAGCCGCCGAAAAAACAGGAGTGGCACGGATATGCAGACTGACTGCCTACATTTTATCACCCCGGCGGCCAAGGCCGTCTGAAACCCACCAACCACAGGAGACACAAAAATGAACCCAGATGAATTTAAAACCACCGGAAAGCAGCTGTTCACCATTCGCGAAAGCGGATTGATGGACTACTACGAAGTCAATGTCGCCATTGATTTCGACTTCCCCGGCGTTAAAGAGAAAATCAAGGAAATGTCGATGTTTTGGGGCGGCCACCCGCCTGAAACCGACCCCTTTGAAGAACACCTCGACTTTGTCCTGAGATTGATAGCCAGTGATGTTTTCTACATGAAAAAAGGCGAAGGTTTAAACGATTACGGCGTGGCTAAAGAATTTTCAGAACGCGAAGGATACTACTTCCCGCTGGATGGCAGCCACGGCATTTTGGTGAAAAGTTCGCATTTCCCCGATATCGGCATGGACACTTTCGAGGTGGACACGCAAAAAGAATACACCGGCAGCTTTGAAATCAAGCCGCCGAAATGGTAAGGCCGTCTGAAACCACAGGAGAACATCATGACCGACATCAACCAAACCCTACAGCAACGCGGCGAACGCTACGGCGAATTTGCCGACACCGCCGCAGCCGCGCAAGACATTAAAGACATCTTCGCCGCATACGACTGCCAAAACCGTTCCAGCCATCACAACGAGGCGCTCGACCTGATCGCCACCAAGCTCGCCCGCATCATCACCGGCGACCCCGACTACAGCGACAACTGGCATGACATTGCCGGCTATGCCACGCTGATTGATTTGCAGTTGCAGGGGGATGACAAATGACCAGCGCCGAAACGTTACTTTTCCGCGTGAACGGCATGCCGCAAGGCAAAGCCCGCCCGCGCTTTACCCGCCAAGGACGCGCCTATACGCCGAAAAAAACGCGTGATTATGAGGCGGATATTAAAGCCGCCGCGCTCAAAGCCGCCATGCTGCAAGGCTGGCTGAAAACAGACCAGCCTATGCGCGTGCATGTGTACGCTTGGTTCCCCGTGCCGAAATCCTACAGCAAAAATAAACGCGTGGCTTGCAAGGCAGGGGATATTTACCCCACGAAAAAACCCGATGCCGACAATATCGCCAAGTGCCTTGACGCCCTGAATGGCGTGATTTGGCACGATGATGCGCAAGTAGTTGAGTGCATTGTGAGCAAGCGTTATTGCAGCGGCGGCGAGCAGCCGCATTTGAACGTGTTTGTGGAATACATGCCAAAATTCAGCGAGATGAAAGCGGCGGCCTTGGAATGAGATACGGCAGCGTGTGTAGTGGCGTGGAGGCTGCAAGTTTGGCCTGGGAATCCTTAGGGTGGCAGCCAGCATGGTTTGCGGAAATCGAGCCTTTCCCAGCGGCAGTGCTTAACCATCATTGGCCGCATGTTCCGAACCACGGCGATATGACGCAGCTTGAGGCACGGATTTTGAGCGGCGAGATCGAAGCTCCTGATATTTTAGTAGGTGGCACGCCTTGCCAAGCTTTCAGCGTGGCGGGATTAAGAAACAGCCTTGCGGATGACCGCGGCAATTTAACCCTTATTTTAGTGAGAATTTTAAATGCGATTGACGAAATCAGGGAACGACGGGGAAAGCCGCCAGCGATCCTTGTTTGGGAAAACGTGCCAGGCGTACTCAACACCAAAGACAACGCTTTCGGAAGCTTTATTGCAGGGCTTGCCGGAGAAGAGTTACCGCTTGAGCCGGCAGGGAAAAAATGGACGAACGCTGGTTGTGTGTTTGGAGAACAAAGAAGCATTGCATGGCGGGTGCTTGACGCGCAATTTTTCGGCGTTCCCCAACGGCGCAAGCGAGTCTTTCTTGTGGCAAGTGCTGGAGACGTCGACCCCGCAGAAATACTATTTGAGCGACAGGGCGAAAGCAGGGGTGTTACGTCGAGCGAAAGCAAGAAACAAAACGTTGCCGGATTTGTTGAAGCGGGCTTTGGAGACTACAAACGGCGAAATCAAACCAGAACTTTAAAACGAACAGGTGGCGCAATCGGTGGCGGAAGTGAAACGCTGGTTGTGCATGGCAGACAAGATCCTTGCGTATCGGATAAGGCGTTTTGCTTGGATAACCAAGGCGCAGGCAATACAAATGTTGTCGTTACTGTTCCCGCAACATTATCAACCGGTTTTGGTTCGAGAGGATTGGATAGCGAGCAGATTTTTAACGGTAATTGCGGCATAACTGTACAGATGGGTGAAACCTTGTATAACAAAGGTTTTAATCATGGAGGTATTTATGCCAGCACACAAGAAACCCACGCCGGAAAAATTCTGCGAACACTGCGGGAAGCAGTTGGAGAGGAAGCGTTTGCCAAATGGGGACTTGGAATACTTAAGTCACTTCAATCGCCGGAAATTTTGCGACAGGCATTGCATGGCCGCCGCATTCGACCGGCGACATTCTCCCGAAGTTGGGTCGTCTACTGCGCGCTATCACGCGCGAAAGATAGTACCGAATGGCTGCTGCAATCGTTGCGGGAAACCGGATGCGAGGGATGTCCACCACAAGGATTGGAACTACCTGAACAACTCGCCCGAGAACTTGGAGCGTATCTGTCGGAGTTGTCATATCCAGGAGCACAGGCACGCCGCTTCATGCGTGATTTGTGGTGGGCGTCACAAGGGTTTGGGCTACTGCGAGAAGCACTATCAGCGATTCAAGAAGTGGGGCGACCCGCTCATGGTCAAAGCCAACCAGCACACGGATGTATGCAGGTCAGAAGATTGACCGTTGAGGAGTGTGAGTTTTTGCAGGGGTTCCCTCGAGGTTACACACAAATTCCGTGGCGTGGCAAACCAGCAGAAGAATGCCCTGATGCGCCGCGTTATAAAGCTTGCGGGAATAGTATGGCCGTGCCGTGTATGCGGTGGATAGGTCAAAGAATTTCAAACCTTAGGCAGTAAAACGCGTTAAAACGCAAATTTAAGGCAATTATGACAAATCAGGAAAAAATCAAAAACTGGATAGCGCACTGGGAAGCGGTGCGCGATTTAAAGGTGGTGTAAAATGGGAAACG
>JACCED010784927.1_pt1 | contig 12024 bp, 8 predicted proteins | sample 7455021 | NCBI WGS metagenome assembly JACCED01 (sample SAMN15323456, study PRJNA562643) | freshwater metagenome | isolation source: river surface water | place: USA:Blue River Watershed | collected 2017-08-19
GCAATAACCACGTTCTTTACACCGTTGGATGTGATCAACGCATTATTCGTTGGGTTTTCAACATATGTAACCGGATAATCCCTATGTGATAGGGGCTCCATCCACATAGAAAAGTTATTCGTGTTTTGCGTATTGGCGTTTAAGGCGCGACCACGCACTTTGTTCATCGAAAGAGACGACATCTGGTTTCTAAATTAGTAGTAGTATACGTGTATATAATATACATATACTAAATATTACAATAATGACCAGGCACTTTTGTTGAATGGTGCAATTACGATATCTTTTATTTGTTTCCTCAACTTCATTACACGTGATTCATGTTCAGGATTCAACATTTTACCAGTATCGACATTCTGGCTCTGTGCCATCAATCTTGATGACGGTTCATTCATATCTGGTTTTGGACCATAGCAATTTACACCGGCCTTAAGTTTTGCGTCATTCATGAAACCTCCATTAATACCAGGACGTCCACAACTGTTTTTCTTTGCAGGATCACTACTCTTCTGCAGCTGATCCCATGTAGATTTCTGTGTAGGGTAAAGGATCATTTGTTTATCCGACCAACCATAAGAGCACCATTCAGCGCCGGATTTGTATGCCTCTTCGATTTGGTCTATATTTGCAATTTGAGCATCGTATGCTTGACATAGCGCCTTTGCATCATTATAATCATATACATTGGATGGAATATGAAACACCTGTTTTTTCATTTTGAGCGATGGCCCGGCCCCTAAATCCTCTTTATTTTTCGGATCTTTGGGTACTGCCTGAGAAATCGTAATTTTCGGTTTTGTAGACATAAGATTCGTTATTTCAGTGCTAATATTTGTGTTAAAGAAATACTGGAATCCGTTTAAGACGACAATCACAATTAAAATTGCCCACAAGAATATTTCTAAGATGGATACATTTGCAAATAATGTGTTTTCTTTCGTATCATTTTCTGATGTTCCACCAGCTAAAGCATTGACTACGAAATAACCCAAAAAAATAACAAATACAAGCAATAGAATCACACGTATCGTAAGAACTTGATCTATTTTACCATCCATCCAATCAAACATACCTTTTACTTCATTAATTCCGACGCTTGCTGCAGTTGGCAAACCAATCGAAGATGGAGGAGTCACAGGAGTTATATTTGAGATGCTTGGAGATGAATTTGACATCGAATAGATATAATGCTTATATATTGTTGTTATAATATTGCGAATGTTTATTTCGTTGCCGGCGTCGACGTCGCCGCCGTCGCCACCTGTGGTTGATTCTCTCCGCCTCCGGTTTGTCGTTTACGATAAAACAAGCAATACGCAAGGTTACTTGTGATCGAATCACCCTTTATCTCTGTTTGTTTTACATTCTCATCATTGAATGTATACCACGCATTACTTGCTGTGCGTATCATTGCTGTATAATGCCCACTTCCACTAAAACTTCCGTGGTGATTGCATACTGCGTATAAATCATATACGTAACTATCGCGTTTGTATCCATTTACAAATGAACTCATGTTCAGTCCGTGAAGAGGAATTTCAACTGGAATCGTCACTTTCATTGCGCCTCGGTTTGTATATTGCACGCGTTTAAGATCGATAATCATGATATTCGGCAGACTCCAATACATCATACCGCGTTTCACATTTTGGTATTTCTTTGTAGTATCATTGAACCATGCATTATCTCCTTCTAATACTTCTCCACTGCAATAATGTCTAAAACAATCCATTAATGTTGGAATACGCGTTTTTCCTGTATCTGGATTTTCAACCAGAGGAATCGATAGAGAAATGATAGAGAACGGTTCCGGAGAGATACTTAATACTGTGCCTGTGCCTGGTCCGGCGCCACTGCTATTACCGTCTAGCTCGGTAATTACTGACATTTGTATTCCATAGAATAAATTCAACATCTCTGAGTAATTTTTGGTGTACATTTGTCGCATCATCTCGTAACATTTTCGCCCGATAATGTCTTTGTCATTGTTCACATTGCCAGTGATCGTCATATTCACTTCTCTCGAGAGAGCCATATGGAACGCATCCAACATAAACACGAGGAACTCCTGAACGTCGTTTTGAGAATACTGCGTGAATAGCTCTTGATTCTTCAGACGCGCGATTTGTTTCATCGATGCTATGAATCCACCAGGCGATACAATACAGTTTTCACTCCACATCAGGGTTCGTAGCTTATCCCATTCGCTGAGAAGAACAGCATCTGGCTTTTTTGTAAGGCGTTTCTTGTATTTTTCGTCATTTAAAAACCGGTTGAGTTCGTAGGTATGTGAAAGTGCTTGGAGACATGAATTCACGAAACACGTGTTTCCAAGATTCATGAGCCCAGTAATACCTTTATTTACGAAATCGGGGAATCGTTGCTCCATTATGAGGATCGAGCACGCGTGCGTTTTTCTTAGATCTTTGCATAATAATAAATTTTTATATTTAAGTGTCATTTATGTAAACTCGCCAATCAGGGTTCACTGGCGTAAATGACACAAATCAAAATAAATGAATATAGAAAGTAAATCCACTAAATATGTATTAATTGTAATGAATTCAGATCCTTCAAACAATCTTGTTCAACGTAGATTTAACGACAGAAGCACTAGTGACGAATATTACGAGAGATTTAACCGAAATCAGTATTACAATGCTGTCGAAGATGAACAAATCTATATGGACGAATACACGACGCTTCTTCATCATTACAACGACTTTATAGTGACTGGAAACGCAATGTTTAGTCGAATGGAACAGACGTTGCGAGAGAATATCGCGCGATCTCATGTTCGCCAATCGTTTTATTATCATCGTTACAATGATTTAATTCGTGCTCGAACACAACTCCCTTTGATGCAACCTCCAGTTCCGTTGAATACAATGCCACCAAGTCCAGCAATTCCTCATTCTCCTTCTGCCGCCGCCGCTCCTGCTCCTGCGCCTCAGCGTGAAGAACCTATCCGACCTCGTGATAATACATCCCCGCAACCACAATTACCATCAGCAAATCGCCTTGGTGAAGTTTTTCCTCGTTTGTTATCTAGATATTTTACAAGTGAACTTAATCGTGAATCGAGAGAAATAAATAACAATAGAGAAAATCTGTTTTCGATGCTCTATACAGTTCCAGTGGCAATTCGTACAACTGGTGCCGTTGGTGGTGGGGGTGGAGGTGGCGCAGCCGCTACAGGAGCCCCTACAAATGATCAAATCAACCGCGCGACATTGAATACTGTATTCTCACACATCATATCTCCTGTAAATGCAACATGTCCAATTTCTCGTGATGAGTTCAATGATGAAAGTGAAATCACAATGATTCGCGGATGTAATCATATCTTCAATCGCGAAAGTTTGAGAGAATGGTTTGTGAGTCATTCAACCTGCCCAATGTGTAGAAGTGATATTCGGGAATATCGGGCTCAGCCATCGCAGCCGTCGCAGCCGCCTCAGCAAGAACAACCCGTAAGACGTGCATTCACCGACAACATTTCAAATGTTTCGATTGACCGTGTAGATCAAGACGAGATCACGTTTTCGTATGATCTTCCAATCGAATATAATGATGATCAGATTTATCAAAATATCGTGAATAGTATTGTTGAAATGGCCCAGACCGCCCGTCGTAATAATAACAATGACCGTGATAATCGTATAAATATCAATAATGACAATGACCGTCACGACGGTCGCGACGGTCGCAATGACGACGATGACGACATTATGGAAGTCGATTAAAAATATTCTAATCCGTATTACATTCGTTATTATAGTATTTACTTGACGCGGATACCGCCACCGCTCTTGAACCAATCCGTTATTGCACGGTTTCCATTATTCAAGTTATCTGCTTTCACTAAGAACTCATCGAATAACAGAGATTTTACCTCCTTGTGTCGCATCTCTGTTATTTTCTTCTCGCGTTTATCTTGATCTTCAATATGTGCAGTTGCGTTCCAAACATCGATATCAAATTGTCCCTTCTTCTTCTGAAATGCTGGTAATTGCTCCAATACAAGCGCAAACAATTGCTGGACCGGCTTCATGATCTGGTTCGTGATGTAGAACGAATAATTCAACTGTAGTCGCTCTTTCTTGATATAATCCGGATGCTCGATTTTATCGCCTTGAAGCGCACCTTTGGCGGTATTGTGGATATATGCGTAAGGGATACGGTCACCTGTATTCGGTTTGTTGCCTGGATCACGCACACCCATTCGATCCGCGAGGACTTTATGTGCGATTTGTTGCGGGTTCTTGTAATCCGAACGCAGTGACTTCGTAATGATGAGCTTTTCGATGGGGCATTTCTGGTCAATCATATACTGGAGCTTCTCGCGCAAGAATGCGATGGCACGGCTCACATTTTGTTCCTTCATCAGAATATCGATAATTCCTCCGTAGATTTCCTTCACAATCGGCGCATTGTCACGGCGTTTCAGCACGATACCCATACTCTTCAGTTTGCCCTTATTCGGATTCTGTTCATAATACACGCCGACATATCCTTTTTTGCGAAGTAAGGCGAAGGGGCAGATCGTCTTTTCATAGACCCACGCATGCGGACCTTTCAAGAACTTTGACGAATAATCGCCGACTTGTTTCGCAAGCTCGATCGTTATTTCAATTGCATCTTTGCCTCTTATGGGAACTCCGTCTGGTGTAGCAAGATTGAATGTGAAGAACACACTGTCCGTGTCACCATAAATATATTCTGCTTTTGAATGAACGACAGGGTATTTCGGGTGGGATGTCGGGAGCATAATGTCGCCATATGCTTCTTCGACTACGCGGCGAGCATAGGTAAGGAGTTTACGTCCGGTTGCAGTCGTAGAAGCGGCGACATCCACTTCATAGAACGTGCTCGTCTTTGCTCCACACTGACCATATAACGAGTTTGCAGTAACCTTATAACCAAGTTGTCGCTTGTCGAGAATATTCGCCATGAAAGGGTCGGTCTGCTTCTCTGCGAGTTTACGGGTGGTTTTACGTGCGAGAAGAAGCTCTTCCAAGATCGCTGGCATAATCCCCTTCTCACCTTCGGGAAACTGCGCAAAACGACAGACTTTCGTTCCGCATTTCACTTTCACAGCAGCGGCCGCCGTCTTTGTCGTAGACTTTGGACGCGTCCATTTATACATATCATACGTAATATCCACGTATTTATATCCAGGAAGATTGTCGTAGCATGACTCACCCGTCTCGCGAGTAAGCTCGCCATTCAGGTCGTATTCCTTCGTCCATACTTTACTATCATGAGAGAGATTCTCGCTTATCATCGATGATGGATACAGAGACGAATAATCATTACATGCAACCGGATTGTCGAGGTAGAGTCCGCATTTAGGAGGGAGAACAATCGCGCCTTCATATCCCGACTCACTGCGATCCTTATCGATCACTGGCATCAACGTATTCTTTTCGCGACACTTCATCGCCACATAACTTGTGAGTTTGATACCCTGACCGCGCATAACAAGGAAACTGATGGGGACGCTACAAATCTTCGCCATTTCAGTATAACCGGTAATAATGTCGATCTTATTCATCAGATGATGCACGAGGTTACAATCCTGAATACAGTATTTCGCGATCACCGCGCGCTCACGAGGGCCCTCATTCGTCATTCTGAAAATGTCTTGTGGTGATACATCGTCTTTTGCAAGACCCCAACGAACCATCGTTTTCATATCTGGTGTTGCGCAACCTTGCACGATGAAGTGGCCGGCACCTAGTGGAATACTTGTCACCTTGAACTTATGTCCGTCCTTGTATAAGTCGGTGGAATGGTTTGTTTGTTCGAATTTGACGAAATTACCGGTTTCGAGACCCAGCAAGTTTCCAGAGTATACACGTGTCGTATCATTGGTCGGGTCATATTCGACGCTTTTCACGGAGTCGCCGATGAAATAACTTGAAACATCGTCTAATTTATATGATGACAGATTGAAATCACGGCGCAAGTAGTTATAGACGTCCACTTGAAGACGACCCGTCATTTTGATATAATGAAGATCATACTGACCACTTGCAAGGGCGATCTTGGTTTGCTCGATTGCCACATTATCAGCAGTGATTTCGGTGTTTGGATTCACGAACCCACCCCCGCCGCCACCTCCTCCGGCATTCGCACACAACTCGTCTCGGTTTCTTGACAGCTTCAGAAACTCCTCATAACAACCGGTCTCCACTGCACGTCGAAACATGAACTGGTAATCAAAACCGAATATGTTGTATCCAATGATAATATCAGGGTTCTCCTTCTGGATCAGGCGCGTCCATGCGACAAGCACATCCGCCTCTGTAGTATATGATTCAATCTCAGAATTCGGAACTTCGTCGCGAAGATGGTCGCATGTGTCGAGAACGATACAGTTGCTTAGGTAGGGGCGGTTGCTGTCTTGACCATATTTGACGAATGTTGAACCAATAAACGTTACTTTGTCTCCTTCAACTTTGGGGAAGATCGAACCCAGTGTATCGCTGACAATCGTGATTTTCGTTTCGCGTGAGTGTTTTGGATTGTTTAAGAGTGTAGTGAATTTGACAGACAGATCCGCGGCGGTGGGGGCGGCGGAGGCAGCACTTCGTTTGTATGTATTCCCAGCCTTGGACACGGTGATTTCGTCGTCATTATCCACTTCATTATTGTCATCGCTATCTGAATCACTGCCTCCGTCATTGTCGTCGTCGTTGTCGTGTTTGGATTCTGCTGCAGCCGCGGCTTCTTGTTTTGCGGTCGTCGCCATTTGAAGGAAGATCTGCTCAATCGTGTTTTCTTGTGCGACGATTTCTTGCTTGATAAGGTGTCGAAGTTCTTTCGAGAGAACAAGACGACATAAACGAGCCATATCTGCTTCTTTAGGGCGCCGTTTTGGGTAGATTGTTTCGATGTTTGGATATTTTCCTCTCGATTGATATGAATACTGAAATGCGGTATAAATCATATGTGTTAGTTCATCGTCGGTGATTTCTTCGCTGGTTGATGCCTTCGCAATGACTGCATCGACGATATTTGTTGCGAGTTTCTTGTATGACTTGACTGGAATCGGGAAATCGCCGTGACTACTGCTGGCCTCAATATCAAAACTACATATTTTGTAAGGGACAACCGTCTCCTTTTCATTTTGAGGGATGATGTCTTCGAAAGACAGGCGGTATTCATACTGGCACGTTGTCGTATACTTTTCGATGAGACGCGTCTTTTTCGTGGAAAACGTGATCCATCCAGACGGACTGATTTTCTGGATATGGAAGAAACGCAGGATGGGCGGAATATTGGCCTCGTAGATATATGTGCTCGTGTTCGCGAATGTGTATCCATCGGGCTTGAGTGCACGCGTCTTTCCATCACGCGGTGTATATATATCATGATACCACAGGTTCTTGACGCGGTTCATAACGGTTGTGTTCTTAAACACAATCAGAACGAATTTGTGGTTCTTTCCACCATCGAATCCGTAGAGTTTGCGTTTTTCCACGATTTCGCACTTGTCGGCTAGAATACTGTTTTCGTAGTAGCGGCTCTTTAAGTTATTCTTGATGTCACGGATGAACGCGGATTTTGTGGCATTGGTCCAATGATCGGCGACTTTTACGTAGAAGAAGGGATGATAGTCGTCGACGAAGATGGAGCAGGTTTCACCTTGTTCATTTATTCCGAACATTTGGATCCGGAACTCGTTGGTGTCGAGTGCCGCTGCTCCTCCTCGACCATAGCCTCCGCCGGTGCCACTACTACCTCCAGACGCGACGGAACTGTCGTCACCCCCACTGCTTCCATTGTCGGATGATGCGGATGAATGCGTATTTGTATCAGGAACACAGTCGTATACATTGAAGTCGATAAGACGGAAAGACGGATTTGTTTCATCTTCGATGGTTTCTCTTACAGCCACAACCGGCTTCTTGACAATTCTAAATTTTCTCATTGTTCTCTCTTGATTGCTTGTGTAGAATATTTCATCTATTCTTTATTTCAATTTTATACAGTAGGGGGTGTATCACTGTATAAAATTGAATGATATCTTTTGGTTATTATCACATGTATCGTCGCTCACGGCTTGATTGATATGCCAGAAATTGATTATCATGTGTCACCATTGCATGTATGGTGTGTTTTCATGGTATATAACTTAATTAGTGCAAGCATCGGTGTATTGAATGTGCACGGATTACTAAATATTATCTTCTCATTGGACTATCGGATTTTGCTTATTGGAATGAACATGATTGCATTGTATCTCTTTTTGCGGCATGCAAGAATTGATTTCACATTGCGGATTGCCATGAATCATGTGTAATCAATTTGTCGTTGATTGGTTATTTTTCTTCTTTTTCTCCTTTTCCTCCTTTTCTTCCTTTTTGTCCGGTCGCTCCCTCTTCAAATCCTTCTACATAATCTTTCCTCATAGTTGGATTCAGAATTAAGGTAACTGCACCAATAATGCAGATCACGAAGTAAGCGGTGATCAACCACGAGACCCAGTGATACTTGTCACATGTCTTATTGGCCAACCAAACGAAGAACACGGAAATCAAGAAATTCGTCAATAAAATTGCGAAATGAAACCCGACTAAATATATATCAAGAAGATTGATAATAATAACAAGGATCAAAATGAATGATGCCAAAGGGCATACTGCGAGATTAGCTAGCATTTGATTATGTTTTATAATATAAACAAATAAAATAGTTATTGTGTTTTCGGTGAGTCGACCGGCTCATCTACGATCGCATCAACTTCTCTTTGAAGTTTTTTTTGTTGTTCTGGGTTTATTATGGTAACAATCGAAAAAATAATGCTATACACTAGATATATTATGATCAACCAAGAAATCCAAACGAAATTATAACAGGTCCTATTTGCTAGCCAAATCGTAAAAATAGCATATATTGTAATAATGGTAAAGAGCGCTGTTAAAAATACAGGGTGTGTTGGTAAAACTAGTAATCCAAAGTAAACATATGTGTCTAATATAATTGTTATAATTACTAGTATCAAAATAAATGATGCCATTGGGCATGCAGTAAATTTTGACAGCATCTGAACCGGTATTATAACATATAATAATAAAAATTATTATTCACGTAAATACGCTGGCACATACCCCGTCTTTCTTGGGGTTGATGTATGATTTTTTTTCATATCTTTATGAAAGTGTTTTATTGTTTCGTTATGGAACTTTTTGAACTTGTGTCGGGCCTTTTTTGTAATATTATGCATGGTTGATCCATGAGAACGACTTTTACGCACTAATGTAAAACTCGGATGATTGATTATCCATTTCAACATTTCAGAATAAACGCGCTCATTGGAGTATTCTAAACCACGCGCACCTTTGGAAATATACATAATTGTGGGAATTGACTGAATATCTTTAGGTATGTGTTTCAGATTTTGGAGTACTGGGTCATTTTGTTCTAAATTTACTGCGCGTATATTCGCGATAGTAAGAACACAACCCGGTTTTTTACAATGGTAGTTTGTTTTGAGTTCATGTATAAGACGTTTCCAATCGGCCTTCATATTTCGACAATGTCCACACCAGTCAGCATAAATTTTCACCAATAGACCATGTGTTTCTGGATGATCATGCGCTTTCTTTGCAGCTCTATTGAACTTATCGATATTTTTATTTCCTTTTACGTTTATAATTTCGATCATTTTCTTATATAACCGTTGGATATTTCTATTCTGGATATTATCCTGGTAATATATAGATACATTAAAATGTCTGTAATTATATTAAAGTACATTGGTGATAACATGGATTCAATAATGAAAGAGTTAAGTGTAATAAAACGGATGAATGAATTTAAAACGTTTGTTTTCCCAGTGTTGGTTGTTATTTTATTTTTGATTGGGGCATACATTACTTCACAAACACCGTCAAAAGCTGCCCTTCCAGAAGGATTTACGAATGCTGAATCGGACGCACATAAAACAATGAAGTTACGGAATTTTTCGAACCAAACTAATACTTCCGCACCCAATACGAGTCAGAAACCAGAAAATAAACAGCCAGTCGACTTTAAAACCATGAATAAAAACAGATGCCCAAATATTTTGATCCAACATGGAAGCGAAATATTCCTCTACAACTCAAAAGTTGAAAAAGTCCCTGGTGTCAATCCGATCCGATTCAAGAATTTAGAGGATTATACAGAATTTATGGAGTGGTTACATGGACGCGGAATCAGATGTCCTGTACTCTTTTTACAATTTTCATACGATACTCAGGGTAAAGCGGTGTATAAGATCCGTCCTTCTCCAATGGATTTACAAGGCGGACTGTCACCAAATGTGCCTTATTCTCCTGCACCAGCTGCACTTGTTCAAATCATGGATGCTTCACGCGATAACCCGCCATTTAATAACAAAATGTATGATGGGTTCGATCCATTGAATTTCAATACCGGTGATTATACATCGCAGGATGCAGCGTTCACTGCAAAAGAAGACACGATGTTATATAGTGATAATCCAATGGACTCAAATTGGGGAGGCATTAATTTTTCTAAATCATTTGTTGAGTCTGGTGCTTATGCTGATCGCACGCGTCCTAGTTCTTTTCCAACCTATGTTCCTCCATCTAAAAATGTAACTAAAAACGCACCTACAACAAATACAATTACAAGAACAAATACTTATATCCTTTCCAAACCAACTGCTTCTACAAAAGGACCACGTGAACCTTTCATCTCTGATACTTCGACGAGTTCGACAGATACGGGTAATACGTGTTCATGCGATAATTGTGTTCCTAGATCTGCGTCTGGTTATGTGCCGGCATATGTTCCTCCGATCAATCGTTTAACTGGTCCATCTGAACCTGTCCCTGCCAATAGCGTGTCAATCCAGTCAACTCCTACGCCTACTTCTGGACTGATTGAGGCTCCTCCTCCTCCTGATGGTTTCGTATATGGCGCAGACCCCAATGCGCCCGAAAATACTAACTTATGTCCAGGGCCAGATTGTCCATACAATCAAGCGTAATCTATCATGTATAAAAATGTATAAACCGATATTATATATTTTTATATTGCAATGACTACAAATTCCAGTGATCACCCTGAAGAAATCGAATGTTTTCGATCTCCAGATGGAGGGTTTTCGCCAGATAAACGGTATGAATATACATATGCAACTCGAAAATCGTGGGAATTCATACCATCGTTAGGACGAAAGGAATGGCGGTATTTTACTACAAAACCGTTTATATATGCCGGAAAATGGTTACGAAGCGAGCAGCGCGGGCGTGGTGACGGAGGTGATTACTGGGAGGTCTTTCAAGGAGTCGATGGTGCCGAAAAGGTTGTATCGTGGGACTATGACGGCACAATGTGTTACCGTGAATCTCCTTATTCAGATAGTCTTATTGTTGCTTCAACAGTTCGAAAAATCGTAGATGAAATAGTTGATCACGTTGAAGTGAATGACAGATCAACCGCGGTTGAAAAAGTCCAGAAAACAGCGCGCGTAGTTCCGAATAAAGTTGTCACAGCAGATAACTCGTGGTCGTTGATGAAATGTATATGCGGCGAACCGTCAAAATGCGCGCCATTTGATCCGGCAGAGACGACAACCATGGAGTCGAAATACAGTGTCCATGCAAATATCGCGGAGTTTTGGTGCTTCCTTACATCATTTTTCTACGGAAGTAGTCTTCTTCTTTATTTCGTAAAAGAAGAAGAATGGTTCGAAAAATGGCGGGAAGCGGCTGGATGGCCGGATTTCATCCATTTTTCGATCGCGATTTCAGTGCTTGTTATGATTTGTTCTGCTACGTATCATTGCACATTATTTGAAGTATCCGGGTGTATTGATTGCTTCTTAGCATCATTTATAGTCGCTTCTGTTACAATGTCGACGTTCGGTATTGATATGATTACACAGGTGGGCGTATTATTAGGCCTGGGGGTATTAAATATGTTCATGTGGCGTTATAGCACACGACTTGCGCTTATTGTGGTCGGTTTTGTATACCCGTTTGTTACTCTGTCGTGTATGAA
>JACCED011355827.1_pt1 | contig 12020 bp, 8 predicted proteins | sample 7455021 | NCBI WGS metagenome assembly JACCED01 (sample SAMN15323456, study PRJNA562643) | freshwater metagenome | isolation source: river surface water | place: USA:Blue River Watershed | collected 2017-08-19
ATCTCGCATTGCTATAATCCGATGGATTGGATCAGTAAAAAACCCGGACAAATGGTTGATGACGTTCAAAAAATTTGTAACTTTCTCTTGCCTGAGCAGGAATTTTGGCAAAATGAAGCACGCGCACTTTTAACTGGAATTATGCTTTATCTTGTTGCCGCCGACGACAAACCAGCAACACTTGGCGAAGTTGTTAGAACGCTTCGAAATGATGACGTAGTTTACAATCTAGCCGTTGTACTCGACACCATGGGCAAAAAAATTCACCCAGTTTCTTACATGAACATCGCTTCTTATTTGCAAAAACCAGATAAAGAACGTGGATCGGTAACCTCAACAGCCAACTCATCTCTCGAGCTTTGGGCCAACCCTTTAATTGACACCACAACCGCAACTTCCGATTTCAACTTACATGAATTTAAGCTCAAACCTCACACTTGCTACGTTGGCTTAACCCCTGATAACATTACGCGCTTAAAACCTTTGATGAGCATGTTTTATCAACAATGCGCCGCATTTTTCACCGCACATATGCCGCGCCCTGAAGAAAAATTTGGCGTTTTAATGCTAATGGACGAATTTCCTACCCTCGGAAAAATGGAACAATTCCAAGCGGGCATTGCTTATTTCCGTGGTTATCGCGTTCGTTTGTTTTTGATTATTCAAGATACCGAACAGCTAAAAGGAATTTACGAAGAAAGCGGAATGAACTCATTTCTTTCGAACTCAACTTATCGAATTACTTTCGCAGCCAACAACATGGAAACTGCAAATCTGATTTCGCAACTCTTGGGAAATAAAACTGCTCAGCAAATTTCTTACAATAAACCAAAATATCTCGATCTTAACCCTGGTGCACGTTCTTTACACGTTTCAGAAACTCAACGCGCCTTACTACTTCCGCAAGAAGTTATTCAACTTCCTCGCGAAGAAGAAATCATTCTTATTGAATCGCAACCAGCAATTAAGGCAAAAAAAATCTTCTACTTCAAAGAAAGATTGTTTACTTCGCGATTACTCAAAAAAACCGTTATTCCAACGCAGCTTCCTTACATGCCAGATCACTCAAAAAACAAATCTTCTAAAGATGCAGATAAAGGTAAAAAAGATGACAGCAGCGGAACAATAGATGGCTAGATTTTATCCAAAAATTAAAATCCAGTTTTACAAAATTCTTATAATTTTTCTCTTCGCGCCCTTTAATTCATACGCCGAGAGAAATATTGCAATTGATAGCTGGCAGGAAAACACCAACCTAACCGCAAATGGAAAAATGTCTGAAACTTTGGCAAGTGGAAAAATAAAAAACGTGCCAAAAAATCAGGTAATGACTTCTTTCTCAATCGCCTTCGATCCAAATCGTCATCTCAAAATTATTGATGTTATCTGCGATGGTAAAGATGCAGATTTCAAATTTGAAAACAACGTCCTGCAAATCAAGTTTGCCAAAGGCAAAACCAACGGTGATAATTTTTTGTTTTATTTTTCTTTTGATGAAAAATATGACAAAGTAGAAAAATTTTTAAGGCAGGAGTTTATCGACATTCCATCTTTTGCCGCCGGATCTAACGCAAAGGTAATAATTAACTTTCCCGGATATCTCGATTCAGCAACCCTTAATCCCAACCTCACAAAAGAATCAAATCGCTTTATTTACAGCAATTTTGTGCCAAATGAAGGAGTTAGAGAATTAATCAAATTAACGCCCTCAAAAAGCGTTTGGGACGTCACAATTCGCGCCACAATTAATGCAGCTAAGGGACTTAATAATGCCACAGTTTTCTTGCCAACTTATTTTGAAAATGGCGGTCAGAAAATTGAAAATTTGCAACTAAAATCTAGCACGCCACCAATTAAACAGGAGAAAAAAGACGATCAAAATATTTTAAAATACAAAACAGAAAACAAAACCATCATCATTGAAAACAAAGCTCGTGTTTACACCGGAAAAAATTCTCGACTAATTTTAAACAGAAATCCCAACGAATATTTAGAAGTTAAAAACGAAGAATTTGCTTTATTAGAGCAAACCGTGGAACGAATTAAAAGAGATGTTAAATATGGCGACATTCCACTTTATGCAAAAATCGGAAAATATGTTCATGACTTTATACATTACGACGAAAGCTACATTGGCAAACTTCCAAACGTTTCCGAAATTCTAAAAAACCCGATTGGGGTTTGCAGCGAATATGCTAAACTTTTTAATTCTTTAGCACGAATTGCAAAAATTCCCTCCATCATGGTTGATGGCGCTGCTTGCGGTGAAAATGATAAGTGCATGGGACATGCTTGGAATTTGATTTTTTACAATGGAAAATGGATCGAAGTTGATCCAACTTGGGATTTAATGTCGGGAACGGTTTCATCTTCTCACATCTATTTCAACGACGATCAAAAAGGACAAGTTTTGGTAAAATATTTCGACGACAAAGAATCAATAATGTCAAAGATTGATTTTGAGATGACAAAAGCAAATTGAGCGGTTTTTGGAATCTATACCAAACTAAAAATCTTTACTCTCAAATTGTCACGGCGTCTTCACGACGGGGTGACAAAGAAAAAGAGTGGGAGTAAAGATTTTTAGTTTGGTATATCAAATCAGTTTTGCAGCGTTGCCATAATTTTATTCACCTTAGAACATGACAAAAATAAAAGCAGCCGTAATAGGCGATCCAATATCTCACTCACTCTCTCCTAAAATTCATAATTTTCTTTTGGAAAGACACAAAATTGAAGGTGAATATGAGGCTATTTTGGTCAAAAAAGAAGAGATAAAATCTTTTATAAACTCCGCTAAAGAAATTGGTCTTGCCGGATTTAACGTAACAATTCCACATAAAGAAGAAATCTTTAAAATTTGCGATTATAAAAGCAAAAGTGCCACACTGACTGGAGCTGTAAATACAGTTGTTATAACTCCTGATAAAAAAATTTTTGGCCACAATTCTGATGCAGAAGGATTTTCTAATCACTTAAAAAATTCTGAACTGAACTTTGATTTAAAAAACAAAACCATATTTGTTATTGGAGCTGGAGGTGCAGCAAGGGCATTGATTTACGCCTTAATAAAAGATGAGGTAGGAAAAATTTATATTACCAATCGAAATCAAAGTCGCGCTGAAGATTTAATAAAAAATTTTACTGAATTTGCGGCAAAGAAAAAATGCGAATTGCAATTTTTAAAAAAAGAAGATTTTACAAAAAACCTATCAAAATGCGATTTACTTGTTAACTCATCTTCTTTAGGAATGTCTGGACAAGAGCCATTGGAAATCGATTTACAAAACCTAAATCCACAAGCGATTGTTTTTGACATTGTTTATAAGCCATTAATAACCGATTTATTAAAAACATCTCAAGCCCGTGGAAATAAAATTATCACCGGACTAGGAATGCTTGTTTTTCAAGCTCTGGTTGGATTTGAACTTTGGTTTAAGCAAAAACCTGACGAAAAATTTGTTAAAGAACTTTTTGAAAATTTATAAAGAAACAGTTTCATAAAAATTCCCGTATGTCCTATTGACATACGGGATGGGGATCCCCGCAAGGCGGGGCGCGACTCGTGTCGCGTTTCCGTATCCCAAAGGGATATACCAAAAAACAAATCTTTACTCTTTGTCACCCCGTCTTCATGACGGGGTCTGGAAAAGAATCCCGCTAGACCCCGTCATGAAGACGGGGTGACAAAGAAAAAGAGTGGGAGTAAAGATTTGTAGTTTGGTATAAGACTAAAAATTAAAAACTATGACCTTCTTAAAATCTTTTGCCCGCATAATCAAAAAAATCATAACATGGTCGGCTTTGATATGCTTCATCACTTTTATGATAAACAACAGACAAGCGGTGACCATTCAACTTTTTCCACTGCCCTTTGAAATTCAAACCAGAATGTTTTTGGTTGTTATTTTTTGTTTTTTATTTGGACTTATTTTTGGAGCTTTGCTTTTTTCAAGAAGCATTTTTAGTCATCTAAAAGAATATTTTAAAAACAGTCGCAAAATAAAGTAATTTTCCATGAAAAATCCTGACGTAAAAAGTTTTTTTGACCAAACAACTTCAACATGGAGTTATGTTATTTGGTGCGAATCTAGCGCAAATCGTAGCTGCGCAGTTATTGATTCAGTATTGGATTTCGACATTAATTCGGGTAAAGTTTCAACCACTTCAGCTGACTTAATTATCAATTTTATAAAAGAAAAAAATCTAAATCTTGAATGGATTTTAGAAACTCATATTCACGCCGATCACATCACAGCCGCCGATTATTTAAAAAACAAATTGGGCGGAAAAACTGGCGTTACTAAACGCATAGTTGCAGTGCTAAAAACTTGGGAAAAAATTCTAAACAATTCCGCAGACACTCCTTTAACTGGCGAGCAATTTGATCATCTTTTTGACGATAATGAAGAATTTAAAATTGGCGATTTAACAGCAAAAATCATCGCAACTCCTGGTCACACTCCGGCAGACACTTGTTTTGTAATTGGCGAAACAATTTTTACTGGAGATGCAATTTTCTTGCCTGACGTTGGAAGTGGTAGATGCGACTTTCCAGATGGTAGCGCTGAAGATTCTTTTGACTCGGCGCAAAAACTATTCTCTTTTCCTAATCATTATAAACTTTATATTGGGCACGATTACCCACCATCAACAACTCGACAAGCTGAATGCATAACAACGGTTGAAGAAGAAAAATCTAAAAATATTCGTCTAAAAATCGGAATCTCTAAAACAGAATTTGTTGCAAAACGCCTTAAAGACGACAATGGAAAGCCAGTTCCAAAGCTTTTATTTCCGTCTTTGCAGGTTAATTTGCGAGCTGGAAAATTTGGCAATTCTCAAGGTGGAATTAGTTACATTAAAATCCCAGTGACGTTTTAGTTGCTTTCAAACTTTAGCAAAATAAGTTTGACAATCATTCATTAGCACACCACTCATAAATGCTGTAATTCCTAGTACTTACCTATACCAAATAAACTATCTTTTGATAGCTTCTAGCTTTGTCTTTTTGGTAAAAATTTGCTCGAAGAATAACGCTGTATCGCCTGATACAGCTTATATTCTTTGTCGCAATTTTTCCTCAAAAATCTTTCGCTATAAACTATCAAAAGATAGTTTATTTGGTATAAATCTTAACACTTTAATCAACTAACTATGGCGAGTAATTTAACTATCATGGGCAACAAGGAAATTTTGCTGGTTGCTGAACACATTGCACACGAAAAAGGGATTGCAATAAATGAAATTATTGAGGCCATGGAAGAAGGCCTTAAGCTTGCCGCTAAGAAAAAATATGGTAATCACCTCGATATCGAATGTCGAATCGACAAAAAATCTGGTCAAATCAAACTATTTAACAAACTTCAGGTAGTTGAAGGCGACGGCGAAGATTTTGACACCCGCACACAAATTTCTTTAAAACACGCCAAACTTGAAGATAAAAATGCTTCAATTGGAGATTCTGTGGTGCAGGAATTACCTCCAATCGACTTAAATCGTGTAATTGCTCAAGTTGCTAGAAATGAGATTATCCGCAAAGTAAAAGAAGCTGAAAAAAATAAAGAATATAACGAATTTAAAGATCGCCTTGGCGAAATTGTTAGCGCTTCAGTTAAAAAAGTTGGCTTGAAAAACATTGTTATGGAAGTTGATGGTTTTGAAGCTGTGATTCATGAAAGCGGCTTGATTCCAAGAGAATCTTTCCGTGTTGGTGATCGCATGAGATGCTACATCGAAGACGTTCGTAAAGAACCTCACGGCGCACAAATTTTCTTGTCGCGCACTCACCCACAATTCTTAGTAAAACTTTTTGAACAAGAAGTTCCTGAACTTTACGACGGAAACATTGAAGTTAAATCTGTCGCTCGTGACGCTGGATCTCGCGCTAAAATCGCCATTTGGTCACGTCGTGAAGACATCGACATTATCGGATCTTTCATCGGAATTCGCGGTAGCAGAGTTCAATCTGTAAGTGCCGAACTTCGTGGCGAAAAAATTGACATCATGAAATGGTCACCAAATGTTGCCGAGCTTGTTATTAGCGCACTAGCTCCAGCTAAAGTTTCTAAAGTTGTGGTTGATGAAGAAAATGGTCTAATTGAAGTTGTGGTCGCAGAAGACCAACTAAGTCTTGCAATCGGACGCGGCGGACAAAACGTAAAATTAGCTTCAAAACTTGTTGGTTATAAAATCGACGTAATGACCGACGAGCAAGAATCAGCTAGAAGAACAACTGAATTTAACCAAGCTTCTAAATTATTCGTCGAAGCTCTTGACGTTGAAGACATGATTGCCAATCTTCTTGCCTCCGAAGGTTTCTTAAACATTGAGGAAATTGCTCAATCTGAAATTTCTGAAATCGCTTCAATTGAAGGTTTTGACGAAGATATCGCACAAGAAATCAAACGTAGAGCAGAAGAATATTTGCAAAAAACAGCATAAACTTTTGTACACCACAAACAAACCGCAAATCTTATTATCTTAAGTAATCGCAATGACCGAAAAAGACAAAAACTCTCCAACTCGCTTAAAATTAACATTAAAGCTACCTAGCGCAGCTGGATCTGTAACCATCCCTCAGAAAAATACTGAAAATAAAAAAATCAGCAACTCATCTATTCAGGTGACTATTAAGGGTCGCAAAAGAGAACAAAAAACTGAAAACAGCGGATCAGACAATTTAAACAACAAAGAACTGCAAGCTAGAATCAAAGCCATCTCTGAATCTCACTCATTAGAAGATGAAATAAAAACTCATGAAATTTTAAGCAGGGCAACTAAGGCAAGTGCAGCAACTACAAAAGTTAAAATCGAACAAAAAATTGAAGAAAAAATATCCGTAAAAGAAAAAGAAGAGGTTGTAGAAAAACCAGCAGAAATTTTAAAAGTTAGAGAATCTGATCCGAGCTACGATTCGGATACTTTTGATGTTCGAAACAAAATCAAACAAAGTATTGAGGTTACGAATAATGAAAAAAGAGAGCGTGAGAAAATTTTAGAACAAAAAAGGAAAGAAGAGCAGATTCGTCTAGAAAAAGAAAAGGCTGAAAAAGAAGCTAAAAAAGCAAAAAAAAGCACTGGTTTCAAAAGCCATGACAAAGATTTTGATGAAACTTCTAAGAAAGGAAAATCTCTATTTAAAGACTCTAAAGCTAACTCCAGAAGGATGACATATATTGTCGATAGCAACTCAGAAGATGGAGATAGATCTCGTAAAAGAAAAAGAGATAAAAACAGATTTCAGCCAGAAGAACCAAAAGAATATAAAAAAATTATACGCGAAGTTGATTTGCCAGAACTGATTACGGTTTCTGATCTTGCAATGCGTATGTCTGAAAAAACTGGCGATGTTGTTAAAAAACTTTTTAGCATGGGAGTTGTGGTTACAAGCAACCAAGCCATTGATGCCGACACTGCAGAAATCATCATTTCTGAGTTTGGACACACAACTAAACGCGTTTCTCATTCAGACGTAGAAAATATTTTAGAAGAAAACAACCAAGATAATTCCGAAACCCTTCCTCGAGCACCAGTAGTTACGATCATGGGTCACGTAGATCACGGCAAAACATCCCTTCTTGATGCTTTACGTGAAACTGATGTTGTTAAAGGCGAGCATGGCGGCATCACACAACATATCGGAGCTTCTCGCATTCAAACCAAAGACGGTAAATTCATTACATTTTTAGACACTCCTGGACATGAAGCATTTACTGAAATGCGTTCGCGCGGAGCAAATGTTACGGATATCGTGGTTTTAGTTGTAGCGGCCGACGACGGAGTAAAAGAACAAACAATCGAAGCCATTCATCATGCTAAAGCGGCAAATGTTCCGATCATTGTTGCTGTAAATAAAATTGACAAACCTGGCTGCGATCCAAAAAGAGTTAAAAACGAATTATTATCTCACAACATAATTTCCGAAGATCTAGGCGGAGAAGTAATTTTCGTTGAAGTTTCAGCTAAAAATAAAATCAATTTAGACAAGCTCGAAGAGGCAATTTTGTTACAAGCTGAAGTTCTTGATCTAAGAAGCGTTTACGAAGGAAAATCTAGCGGCGTTGTTCTTGAATCAAGAATTGATCCAGGAAAAGGCGTTGTTGCAACCCTTCTTGTACAAAAAGGAACCTTAGATACATCCGACCTAATTGTTGTCGGAACTTCCTTTGGTAAAGTTAGAAGAATGTCCGATGACGCTGGGAAAATTGTTAAAAAAGCAACTCCTTCAGTTCCTGTAGAAATTTTAGGTCTCGATAACGCTCCAAATGCTGGAGATAAATTCGTTGAAGTTGATGAAGAAAGACAGGCTCGCGAAATCATATCTTACCGCACCAGAAAAGAAAAAGAAGAAAAAGCTTTGAAAAACTCAGTAAAATCAATGAGCGACATCTTCAAACAATCTGGTACTGACAAAGTTAAATATCTAAATGTCATTATCAAAGCCGACGTTCATGGATCGGCAGAAGCGATTAATGGCAGCGTTTTAAAATTAAATAACGAAGAAGTTGCAGTAAAAGTTGTTCATATGGCAACTGGCGGAATTTCTGAAAGCGATATCAATCTTGCAGCGGCATCTGATGCTATAATTCTTGGTTTTAACGTTCGAGCAAATGCTTCTGCAAAAGAAATGGCGCGCTTAAAAGGCACAAATATTCGTTATTATTCAGTAATTTATAACCTCATTGACGATCTAAAACTATTGCTTTCTGGCATGATGAGCCCAGTTCAAAGAGAAGAATATCTTGGACAAGCTGAAATCAGACAAATTTTCAAAATTTCTGGATCAGGAAAAATTGCTGGAACTTTTGTTACCGACGGAATCATTAAAAGAAACGCTCGAGTTCGCCTTTTAAGAGATAATGTTGTAATTCACGACGGAATCTTAAAAACCTTAAAACGCTTTAAAGACGACGTTAAAGAAGTAAAAAGCGGCTTTGAATGTGGCGTTGCATTTGAAAACTACGAAGATATTAAAGAAAAAGACTCTCTTGAATGTTACGAATTAACCGAACAACAAAGATCATTTTAAATCATGATAAAATATTCAGTTTCATCTCGTGCAATTCACTGGTTAATGGCTCTAGTTATATTTTCAGCTCTTGGAGTTGGAATTTATATGACAGAAATTCTGCCAAAAGACGCTCCAAATCATCTCGAGGTTTATTCGTTACATAAATCAATTGGTGTAATCGCATTACTTTTGGTTATTTTAAGAATTATAAATCGCTTCATTTTTAAAGCTCCCGCACTACCAAAAACCATAAAAAAACACGAACAAATTCTTTCTCATCTTGGGCATTTTGGTCTTTATGTTCTAATGTTTGCCGTTCCATTGTCTGGCTATTTAATGTCTAATTCTTTTGGCTTTCCGGTTCATCTTTTTTCAATTGAAATGCCGATTTTAATCGAAAGAGATTTTGAGATTGGAAAAATTATCGCCGAAACTCACGAAATTTCTGCTTACTCTTTACTAGCTTTAATCGCAGCTCACATTCTTGCGGTCATAAAGCACCGCTTTTTTGACAAACCAGAAAATGATGTTTTAAAAAGAATGTTATAAATGCTTAAACACCGCATAATTCCTTGCCTAGATGTAAAAAATGGTCGCGTCGTAAAAGGCATTAATTTTGAAAATTTGATCGATGCCGGAGATCCAGTTTTTCAGGCAAAATTTTATTACGAGCAAGGTGCCGATGAGTTGTGCTTTCTTGACATTGCCGCCTCACAAGAAAATCGAAGTGTAATGCTCGACGTAGTAAAAAAAGTAGCGCAAGTTTGCTTTATTCCTTTCACAGTTGGTGGTGGAATTAGAGAAATTCAAGACTTCTCCAACCTTTTAGAATGCGGCGCCGACAAAGTTTCAGTCAATAGCTCTGCCCTAAAAAACCCAAATTTAATTTCAGAAGCATCCAATAAATTTGGAGCTCAATGTGTTGTTGTAGCAATTGATGCAAAAAAAGATCTCAACGGGAATTATGAAATTTTCACACATGGTGGCAAAACTCCAACTGGTATTGATGCTATCAATTGGGCGAAAAAAGCCGAATCCCTAGGAGCCGGAGAAATATTATTAACATCGATGGATAAAGACGGAACTAAGTCTGGATATGATTTAGAGCTTATAAAAAAAATTACCTCTCAAGTTTCAATTCCAGTTATCGCCTCTGGAGGAGTTGGAAATTTACAACATTTAAGTGACGGAATAAAAGCTGGAGCTTCCGCTGTTTTGGCGGCATCAATTTTTCACTTTAAAGAATATTCCATCAAGCAAGCTAAAGAATTTCTTGCGGAAAATAAAATTTCAGTGCGACTGTAAAACCATGAATTTAGATGACCAATCTCACATTAAGTTTCAAAATATCGCCATAATTGGCTGCGGATTAAGCGGTCTTTTGATTCTTTATAATATAATTCGTAATCACCAAAATCCTAACTGCCATTTAAAAATTAGAGTTTTTGATAACTCGCCTAATTTTCCCAAAGGCATCGCCTACAGCACAAAAAGCTTTAATCACCTTTTGAATGTGAGAGCGAGCGGAATGGGAATAACCTCTTTAGATCGCAGAGATTTCTTAATTTGGCTAAAGAAAAAAGGTTATCAATATGAAGAAAACGACTTCGTGCCAAGAAAAATTTTTGGCTATTATCTTGAAGAAATTCTGTCGATAAGCGCAGAGACTGCAAAGCAGAAAAACATCGATTTAAAAATAGAAAAAAAAGAAATCGGATCTTTAAAATTTATAGAAAACCAATTTCTAATTGAAGACGAATTATACGATCACTGCGTTCTTGCCACAGGATCAAAGATGAAAAACTCACCAAATAATTTCTGGAACTTAGAATTAGAAAAACTGATTAACGAGCCAGAAATTCACATTCTAGGATGCGGATTAACGGCAATAGATGCAGCTTTGTCGCTCCACGAAATGAATTATCTCGGCAAAATATTTTTGCATTCACGTCGCGGAAAATTGCCGCAAGTTCATAAACTATCTTCTAATCAAAGTTCATTACAAATTCCCTTAAAATTAGAAGATTCTTCATTACCTCTATCAGAAATTTTTAAGAAATTTGTACAAACTTGTAAAAAATCTGAGAATTGGCGCACAACATTTGATTCTTTTAGACCATTAACTCAGCAATTCTGGTCATCATTGAATCTAGCAAAAAAAGAGCGATTTCTTCGCCATTGCTTGCGAATGTGGAATATACATCGCCATCGCTGCCCAGAATCGCAATTTAGCATCATTGAAAAGCTTTTAAGCTCCAAAAAACTGGTTTTAGAAAAAGGAGCAATTCTCAATTCTAGTAAAATTGTTGATTGCACTGGTTTTGACTATCGACTTCAATCTGGCTTGATAGAAAACCTAATAAATAATCAAATTGTTGAGAAAGATCCTTTGTCATTAGGCATTATTTCAAAATACGATAATTTTTATATTGGTAGCAGCTTGAACTTTGGAAGTTTGTTTGAAATTACCTCAGCTCCAGACATTGCGCCACAAGCAAGAAAGATATCTGAAGAAATATTGCATCAAATAAATCAATATACCGAGGAACACTGTCACAGAAATGCGGATTAATGTTTATGATCGTGATGATGATGATAAATCGCCAACTCGTCTCTATTTCCAAATAGCGAAATATATTCTGGATGCTGATTTACGGACTCTGGTGTTCCGTGACAACAAACATGTTTATTTACGCAAAATACTAAGTCAGTTTTTTGCATTACAGCGTGCAAATCATGCGAGATTAGCAAAATGGCGCAGTTATTATTTTTTCTGATATCGTCAATTATTTGGTAGAAATCTTGAATCGCCGCAATGTCCATATATTGAGTTGGCTCGTCAAGAACCAGTAAATCTGGGTTGTTAATTAAAGCTTTTAAAAACATGGCTTTTTGCATTTGCCCGCCAGAAAGATCATGAATTTGACGATTTAAATCTTTTTTGATGTTAAGTTTGGCGGCCAAGTTTTGCAACGCGTCATCAAGCTCCAAATTAGACTTGGAAAGG
>JACCED010392382.1_pt1 | contig 12019 bp, 8 predicted proteins | sample 7455021 | NCBI WGS metagenome assembly JACCED01 (sample SAMN15323456, study PRJNA562643) | freshwater metagenome | isolation source: river surface water | place: USA:Blue River Watershed | collected 2017-08-19
GTACGTGAATCGAAACATGATCGGTGCCGTGGTCGGCGTACAGCCGTTCGGCGGCACGGGTCTTTCAGGCACCGGCCCCAAGGCCGGCGGTCCGAATTATCTGAATCGATTCACGACCGAACGCGTGCTGACCATCAACACGACCGCGACCGGCGGCAACACGGCGCTACTGACGCTCGAGTAACGCCCGCAACAGCGCTTATCGGCGCCAGCTCGGCGAGACGTCGGTCGGCAACTTCAAGCGTTCGATGGCCTCGGCTAGCCGCGCGCGCTCGAGGGCGCCCACATCGACGAGCGACTGCAGAGCCGCCAAGACGATGCTGCCTCGATCCACCTCGAAGAAGCCCCGCAATGCGGAGCGCGTATCGCTGCGTCCAAAGCCGTCGGTACCGAGCGTCACAAAACGACGGCCGGGCAGATAGCTCGCGAGCAACTGTGGCACGGCTCGAACATAGTCGCTCGCCGCCACGATCGGAGCATCGCCCGCAAGACAGCTTTCAAGATGGCTAGTGCGCAAAGCGTCGAGCGGATGCAATCGGTTCCAGCGCTCGCACTCGGCTGCTTCACGCGCGAGCTCGCTGAAGCTGGTCACACTCCACACTTCGCTCGTAATACCAAAATCGTTGGCCAGGCGCTCCGCGGCAGCAATCACCTCTCGCAGGATGGCACCCGAACCGAGCAAGCGAATCGGCGCCGCTGCGCGATTCACACCAGCTGAGGCAGACCCGTCGAAGCTGCCGTAGCGATACATACCGCGAATGACCCCTTCGGCAGCGCCAGCGGGCAGCGACGGCTGTGGGTAATTCTCGTTCATGACGGTGAGGTAGTAGAACTCGTCGCACTGCTGCTCCAACAAGCGCCGTGCACCGTAATCGAGAATGACCGCGAGCTCGCCCGCGAAGGCCGGATCGTAGGCGCGACAATTCGGAATCGTCGCTGCGACCAGATGACTCGATCCATCCTGATGCTGAAGCCCCTCGCCACCTAAGGTCGTGCGACCCGAAGTTGCTCCAACCAGAAAGCCTCGAGCACGCTGATCAGCGGCGGCCCAGATGAGATCGCCAACTCGCTGAAAGCCAAAAATCGAGTAATAGATGTAGAGCGGCAGCAGCGTCACTCCGTGCACGCTGTAACTCGTCGCGGCGGCAACCCACGAGGACAGCGCACCCGCTTCGGTGATTCCCTCCTCGAGCAACTGCCCGTCGCGACTTTCGCGATAGGAGAGCAAAGAGCCTGCATCCTCCGGCTCGTACAACTGACCCAATGGCGAGTAGATGCCGATTTGGCGAAAGAGACTGGCCATACCGAAGGTGCGCGCCTCATCGGCGACGATCGGCACGAGACGCGGACCGAGCGTACGGTCACGCAGCAGGTTGCCCATCAGGCGTACCAGCGCCATCGTCGTCGACATCTCCTTGCCGTCGGCCTCGAGCGCGAACTGTGCATAGCTCTCGAGCGATGGCACCGCCAAAGCGTTCGCGCTGCTGCGACGCAACGGCAGTGGACCACCCAAGGTGGCGCGGCGCTCGCGCAGATAGCGCATCTCCGCGCTATCTGCAGGTGGCTTGTAAAACTGCAACTCGGTCACCTGCGTGTCCGTGAGTGGCAAGTTGAATCGATCGCGAAACTCGAGCAACGCGTCGACATCGAGTTTCTTCTCTTGATGGGCCGTCATGCGCGACTCGCCCGCACGACCCATGCCGTACCCTTTCTTGGTCTTGGCGAGGATCACCGTCGGTTGACCACGATGGGCCGCAGCCGCCGCGAATGCAGCATAGAGTTTGCGTGGATCGTGGCCACCGCGCTTGAGCGCATCGATCTCGGCTAACGACATGTGCGCGACGAGCGCGCGCAGCTCCGGATCGAGACCAAAGAATTTTTCTTGATTGTAGGCTCCGTCGTTGGCACCCAAGGTCTGATACTGCCCATCGACGGTCTGCGAGAAGGCTTTCAGCAACGCGTGATTCTTGTCACGTGCGAACAGCGCATCCCAGTCTGAGCCCCACAAGACCTTGATGACGTTCCAGCCGGCCCCTGTGAAGAGCGCCTCAAGTTCCTGGATGATCTGACCGTTGCCGCGAACCGGGCCATCGAGTCGCTGCAGATTGCAGTTGATGATGAAGGTGAGATTGTCGAGCTTCTCGCGCGCCGCCAAGGTCAACGCAGCGATCGACTCGGGCTCATCCATCTCGCCGTCACCGAAAATACCCCAAACTCGTCGCTGTGACGTGTCTGCGAAACCCCGATGTTCGAGATAGCGTAAAAACCGCGCCTGGTAGATCGCATTGATCGGACCGATCCCCATCGAGCCCGTCGGGAACTGCCAGAAATCCGGCATCAACCACGGGTGCGGATAAGAACACAGCCCGCCTCCGCCAACCTCCTGTCGATATCGAGCGAGCTGTTCTTCACTGAGACGACCTTCGAGGTACGCACGCGCGTAGATCCCCGGTGCCGAATGCGGCTGGAAGAACACGAGATCGCCACCCCCGTCCGCATCAGGGCCACGGAAGAAATGATGCAATCCGGTTTCGAAAATCTCGGCAGCCGAAGCGTAGGTTGCGACGTGTCCACCGAGCTCACCGTAAGCCTTGTTGGCCCTGACGACCATCGCCAACGCATTCCAGCGCATGATCGCCGTCAGCCGCTCCTCCAGCGCTACGTCGCCCGGATGAACCGCCTGCTCATCAAGCGGAATGCTGTTCTGGTAGGCGGAGTACGGCATGACGTGCGCCATGACGCCTAAGCGTTGCGCTTCTTGCTCCAATTGCGTGAGCAAGTACAGACCGCGCTCGCGACCACCACTCGCTACGGCGGTGCGCAGAGCGTCCAACCACTCCCGCGTCTCTTGCGGGTCGATGTCGTGAGGCAGATTCATGCCGCGAATGATACCGACTCACAGATACGTACATGAAGCAAAAGTCTCGGGAGTTCTCCGGAGTTTCCGTCGCAGCCGATGGAGGCACACTGCCTAGTGAGCCTCCGACATGGGAGGCATTTCGAAGGATAGACGGAGTGAATATGAAGACCTTGAACAGCATCCCGGCCCTCGTCGCAACAGCAGTCGCCTTGACGACCGGAGTGGCCCAAGCCGCAAGTGGTGATTGGTTGATTCGAGCCGGCGTCCACAACGTCGATCCGAAGTCCAACAATCATCCGGTCGTAAAAGCCGACGACGCTCCGAGCCTGACGATCAGCGGCAGCTACTTCCTCACGGACAACGTTGCAGTCGAAGTGCTCGGCGCCTATCCGTTCACGCACGATATCTTGCTGAAGTCGGATGGCTCCAAGGCGGCCGAAATCACCCAACTCCCACCGACGGTGAGCCTGCAGTACCACTTCGCACCGGAGGCGGCATTTCGCCCCTACGTTGGCGCGGGCCTCAACTACACCTTTTTTTACGATGAGAAAACGACGGGCGCGTTGAACGGCACCAAACTGTCGCTCGACAACTCCTTTGGCCTCACGGCCGAGGTCGGTATGGATATCGCGCTGAATGACGATTGGGCCGTGAACCTCAATGCGCGTTGGTTCGATATCGACAGCGACGCGCGGCTCGATAGTGCCGACGCCGGTACGGTGGAAATCGATCCACTCGTCTACGGCGTGATGATCACCCGCAAGCTACGCTTCTAATCTGAGCTGCGAGATCGGATCCACCACGATCAGGCGGTGACTCCGGCGCACAAGGATCAGTGCCCGGAGTGCCCTCGCGGCTTCCTGACATTCACCGTGGCCTCGACGGGCTGCTTCAGCGGCATGCTTGCGCCTCCGGCGCCCGTTTCCCGCGCTGCACTCGGCGCGTTGCCCGTGAACTCGTAGGCGACGGTTCCGGGCGGGTGACGATACCAACCCGGGTCGGTGTAGTCGTTGCGCTTCTGACCGCGTCGAACCTTGACCACGCTGAACATACCGCCCATGCCGACGGCACCGAACGGCCCCTCGCCCATCATCATCGGCAAGGTATTCTTCGGCATGGGCATGCGCATGGTCGACATCTCGTCCATGCCACGCTCACCCATGGCCATGTAACCCGGAACGAGATCGTTGATCTTCGCGGCGAGATCATCTTGCTTAACGCCGATCATCGTGGGGACATCGTGTCCCATGGCGTTCATCGTGTGATGGCTCTTGTGACAGTGGAATGCCCAGTCGCCTTCTTCATCCGCCAAAAACTCGATCTGCCGCATTTGGCCAACGGCGATGTCTTGTGTGACTTCGTACTGGCGCGTCGAGATCGGTGTCGGGCCGCCATCGGTCCCAGTCACCAAAAACTCGTGTCCGTGCAGATGAATCGGGTGGTTCGTCATCGTGAGATTACCGATACGAATACGAACTCGGTCGTTGTGACGCACGATCAGAGGATCGATTCCCGGAAACACACGGCTGTTCCATGACCAGATATTGAAATCGAGCATGGTCATGATCTTCGGCGTGGCACTGCCCGGGTCTATATCGAAGGAATTTAGCAGGAAGCAGAAATCACGATCGACATCAGCTATGAGCGGATGCTTATCCTTCGGATGAGTAACCCAAAATCCCATCATCCCCATGGCCATCTGCACCATCTCGTCGGCATGCGGGTGATACATGAAGGTGCCAGGACGCCTCGCGACGAATTCATAGACAAATGTCTTGCCAGGCGGAATGCCCGGTTGCGACAACCCGACGACGCCGTCCATACCCGGCGGCAATCGCTGCCCATGCCAATGCACCGAGGTGATTTCCGGCAACTTGTTGGTCACGAAGATGCGAACACGATCCCCCTCGACGACCTCGATGGTCGGACCCGGGCTCTGACCGTTGTAGCCCCAGAGATTGGCCTTGAACCCCGGTGCGAACTCACGCTGCACCGGCTCAGCGACCAAGTGGAATTCTTTGACTCCACGATTCATACGCCACGGCAGCGTCCAGCCATTGAGCGTCACGACAGGCCGATACGGACGACCTGAGGCGGGTTCCAACGGTGGCCGCGTACTCGGCGACGTTTCGATCACTGGCTCCGGCAACGCGGCGAGCGCCGCTTTAGCGACGGTCGCTGCAGCCACCGCACCGCCCGTCAGGCTCGCCAACTCGAAAAACCGTCGTCTGGAAGTCATCGCTCTACTCCGGGTCGACCCAGCAACGAGGCTTGCAAATCGGCCTCGGCAAGCCAAAAACGTTCACTCGACTCGATGGCTGCGATCACGGTGTCCACCTGTTCGCGCGCATCGGATAACAACTCGAACACGCCAATCAACATGCCGTTGTAGCGCAGCAGCGTCTCCTCAGACATTGCTTTTCTGAGCGGTACGAGCACGTCGCGATGGTGGATGGCATCTTCATACGCACTGCGATAGGCGGCGTAGCCGACTCGCAAATCGGATGACGCGACCAATGCCGCCTGCTCGAGCTCTGCGGCGGCGGCACGCAACTGCGCACGGGCCGCTCCACGCTGCAGATCGCCGACATCGAGGACCGGCAAGGAAAGCTCGACCTCGAAACCGCGGGTTTCCTGCTCGCGTAAAGACAGCGACACATCGGTGAGACTCGTGACACGGGTTAACCCAGATGCTGCCGCAGCGGAGCGCCACTTCGCATTCGCGAGCCGCAGATCGAGTCGCGTCGCCGTCATGGTGCGCGACACGTCCGGTGCGGATACGGGGTCCGTCGGCAAGTCCGGTAGTCGTGCCGGCAACGTCAAACGACGGGCTTGATACGCATCGAGGCCGAGCAGACGCACCAAAGATTCTTGCGCAGCCAACTCGTGCTGACGCGCCAAGATCACACGAGAACGGGCATCGGCTTGGTAACTCTGCTGACGTGCGCGCTCGAGAATGTTGAAGTTCCCCGCAGCCTCCATCCGAAGAGCCAGTTCAGCACTCGCCTCGGCACTCGCCAGCACACGCTCTGCATAGCGACGCTTCTCACCAGCCGCAACGGCTTCTACCCAGCCGCGACGAACGGCTGTCATCCGCTCGACGATATCGGCCGCGAGTCTAGCCCGCCCTGCTTCGACATCGGCTTCCGCAATACGTCGGCGTTGTGGAAAGGTCAAAACGTCGAGCACGCCAAAAGAGATCCACCGTTCGATGTCGAGACCCTCAGCGGATCTCAGACGCTCGTAGGAGAAGCTCGGATTCGCGAGGCGCCCCGTCATGGCAGCCGAGTTGAGTTCACCCTCATGCAGCGCCAGTAATCGACGCATCTCGGGACTGTGCACGAGCGCGATTCGCAGCGCGCTCTCCCGGCTCAGTGGCGTTTTCAACAACTCGGCGATATCGACCGTCTCGCCCGTCGGTGCAGCCGCCGCACTGATCGCCTGAGCGCGCTCGGCGGACCAATCAATGGTCGTACAGCCGGTGAGTATCGTGGCCAGCGACGACAACAAAACGTATCGCAACATGTTCATGAGGTTCAGCATATCAAGCACGGGGTCTCGAAATCGCGTGGGTCGCCACCGCTACCAACACGGCCAGCCCGAAACCGGCCACAAGACCTATCTTTGGCAGAGTTAGTGTCAACGTAACGCAGAAAGTTCCGACGGACCACATCCCGCGCGTCATCCCCTTGAGGAAGTGGACCGCTGCAGCTGGACCGGAGCGCGCGTGGTTAAATGCGGCCACCACAAGGCCAATCGAGGGAAACAGCGACGCGAAGCCGCCGATCGACGCTCCGCCCTGCTTACCGAGTTCGCTCGTGACAAGGGTGACCAAGGCGCCGGTTGCCATCCGTGCCGGTAACTCGAGCGGATGCGGCGATGCTGCAACCTGCCCAGCGAGTCCGTCGGCAAGTCCTCTGTCGGCAAGCCGTTCCGGCATCGCCCTCGCCGACCACCCGAGCGCAGCGACGACCGCAATCGCAGCGAGCACCATCGACAAGTCCAACTGCCATAGTAGCCCCGCAACCAGACACCAGATGACGATCCCGATCGCGGCGGCGATCCACCATGAGGTCCGCACTGCCAAACGCGCGTAGACGACATAAAAAATCATCGCCGGCACGATGGCGACGAACGCTGAATAGGCTGCGGCTGCACCGAACTCGGTGCCGTTCTCGAAAGACAAAATGAACAGGATCGGGCCGGCCACGATCGGAAAACTGCCGAGCCATCCCCCCACCCGCTGACCATAGCGACGGCCAACCAAGGTCACCGAGGCAATCAGAACGGGAACGAGCAAAATCTTGAGAAAAAGAGTGTCGGGAGCGCTCATCGGGCGCCGACGATGCCCCAATGGCGTCGCGACGGCAAGCCACGCTCTGTGCTAACCTTTTTTTCGTGGTCCGTTCCTCCCGCCTGATCAGTCGAGTCATCTGGTGGTGCTGCGCTGCACTGCTTCTGACGCAGCTGTTCGGCATCCACGCCCACCGGGTCGATGCTGCGAATGCACACGGCCACAGCCACTTCGAATGGCACTTTGCGCATAGCGGTCTCTACGCGCTCGATGCGAGCGGTGTCAGCGGCGGCACAAACGACACCTCAGGTCATGGCGACTCCAGTGCCGATGGGCTGAAATCCTTCGTGATGAAGACTCTTGGCACGCTGGCAGTCGGTCTGCCTGCGCTGGCGCTGCTGTTGTCGATACCTGTGGCGCAACCGCTGCGACTTCCGCGGCAGCGTGGTCGGCGCATCGTCGATCGACCTCCGCGCTACTCGATAAAACCACCCACGCACGCACCTCCACTACGCTGAGTCCGTCGACGGCGTGTCGGAGTGATTCCGCAGCCGTTTGTTCGTTTCTCTCAGGATCAGGAGATGTCCGTGCGAGTTCCCAACCTTTTCTTAGCTCTTGTCGTGATTGGCTCCGTGAGCCTCAGTCACTCGGCCGAACCGCTGACGTTGGCCGCCGCCGTTGACAGGACGCTGCGTAGCAACCCGGATTTGGCCGCGCTGCCCGTTCGACAACGCGAGCAGAACGCGCGCATCGAGCTCGCGGGCTTGCGGCCTCCGCTGGCGTTCGACGCCCAGATCGAAAACATGCTCGGATCCGGCGGCTATCGAGACTTGGACGGCGCCGAGACGAGTCTATCTCTCTCGCAGGTCATCGAACTCGGCGACCAACGTCGCAAGCGCCTAGCCGCCGCCCGCGGCACGATGGATGCGCTCGAACTTGCACAAACCGTCGCGCAACTGGATGCGGTCGCCGAGACGACCCGCCGTTACATCGAACTGGCGAGCGAAGAGCAGCAACGAATCCTCGCCATGGAATGGCTCGCAGCCTCGCGACGAAAGACGAACGACGTCGAGCGTCGAGTCAAAGCTGCTCGCGATCCCGAGGTAGAACTGGTACGGGCGCGAATCGATCTGTCACGCGCCGAGCTGGGTGTGCGAGTTGCCGCGGATCGCGTACGAATTGCGCAGCGCAAACTCGCCGCCATGTGGGGTGCTATGGAGCCGGACTTCGAGCGGATCGAGGCCAATCTCTTCGACTTGCCGAACATCGAATCTTTGCAGCAACGAACCGAGAAGATCGCAAGCAGTGCCGACTTCCTGTTGTTCGCCACGGAGATTCGCCAGCGAGAAGCGGAGGTGGAGCTGGCTAAAGCGGAGGCGCGCGCCAGTATCACGGTCAGCGCCGGAATACGGCGTCTCGAAGCAACCGGAGATCAGGCCTTCATCGCAGGATTCTCCATGCCACTTTCCAGTGCGCGTTACGCCAGACCTCGGATAGCGGAGGCACAGGCCCGTCGCGACGGGTTGGAGCTCGAACGAACCGCAGCGCTGATCAAAGCGCGCGCGAGCCTCTTCGAAGTCGCCGCGCGACTGAAACACGCCGTCGAAGAAGCTCAAACACTGCGCGACGACTTGATTCCGCGCATGGAGACGGCCGTCAAGGCGACCGAATACGCCTGGCAGCGTGGCCGCTATGGCTATATCGAACTGAGCGAAGCACAGCGCGAGCAGCTCGGCCTGCGCCTCGCCCTCATCACCGCTGCGACCAACGCACACCTGTATCGCATCGAGATCGAAAGATTGACCGGAGACTCACCATGAACCGCATCCTCAATTGCGCACTGATCATCGCCCTCGCGCTCACACTCGGTGCCTGCGGAAACTCGTCGGAATCTCACGCGCACGATGAGCATGCTGATCATGCACACGACGAACCCAGCCGTGGCCCGCACGGAGGACGATTGCTCTCGAAAGAGGCCTTCACCCTTGAACTGTCGATTTTCGAGACCGGTGTCGAGCCCCACTTTCGCGCTTACGCCACCGTCGATGGAAAGTCGATTCCGCCCGATCAAATAGATCTACGAGTGGAATTGCTCCGAATCAATGGTTTGCCGGGTGGTCGAATTGACCAGCACACATTCTCGCCCGAGGGGAATTACCTCCGTGGAGCGTCGATCGTCGAGGAGCCTCACTCGTATCGCGCGACGGTTCGCGCGCGTTACCAAGTTCAAAACTACGAGTGGACGTTCGACTCACCCGAAGCTCAGGTCGAGATCGCAGCCGCGATGGCCGCCTCGAATCAAATTACGTTCGGTGCAGCAGGACCAGGCACGATACGCGAAACACTGACTCTCACTGGACGCATCGAGCCTAACGCCGAACGAACACGATCGGTGCGCGCTCGCTTTCCGGGGACCGTACGCAGCGTCGCTGTGCAAGCGGGTGATATCGTTTCGGCAGGTCAAACTCTCGCGACCATCGAGAGCGATGACAGCCTGCAAACCTACGCCGTGACTGCACCAATCGGCGGAACCGTGGTCACGAGATCGACGAATCCCGGCGAGTCATCCGGCAGCGACTCTTTGTTCGAAATCATCGATCTCAAATCGTTGTGGGCGAACCTGGCGGCGTTTCCCTCGGATCGCGCCAAGCTGCGACAGGGTCAATCGGTCGAACTACTCGCCGCCGATGGAACCGCAAAAGTTCGAGGGACGATTTCGCTGATATCGAGCTCGATCACGGGTCCAACCTCGACCGTGCGCGTGCTCGTCGACAATCGTGCTTCGAACTGGACACCCGGCCAGTTTTTGAATGCCGACATCACCATCAACGAATCTCCCGCCGCGCTGACCGTACCCGTCGCTGCCTTGCAGACGATGGGCGATGCGGAGGTCGTTTTTCTCGTCGACGGCGAGCGCTATCAAGCGCAGCCCGTCGAGACAGGACGTCGCGATAGCGAGCGAGTGGAAATCTTGAGCGGGCTCGCCAACGGAGCGCGCATCGTCACGCAGAACTCGTTCCTGATCAAAGCGGACATCGAAAAGTCTGGCGCGGCGCACGAGCACTAAGGGGTCATTCCATGCTCGAAAGAATCCTGCGTTTCTCGCTGACTCAGCGATGGCTCGTCATCGGCCTGGTATCGGCATTCGCCGCTCTCGGGGTCTACGACGCCTTCAAGCTGCCCATCGATGCCGTACCCGACATCACCAACGTCCAGATCCAAATCAACACCGAAGCACCCGGATACTCGCCCGTCGAAGCCGAGCAACGGGTGAGTTACATCGTCGAAAACGCGATGGCCGGTCTGCCTCGACTCGACTACACCCGCTCGCTATCGCGCTACGGTCTCTCGCAAGTGACAGTGGTGTTCGAGGACGGGACGGACATCTACTTCGCCAGACAACTCGTCGCCGAACGTATCGAAAAGGTCAAAAACGCGCTGCCAGTAGGCTTGTCGCCCGAGATGGGCCCGATCTCCACGGGGCTCGGCGAAATCTTCATGTTCACGGTCGATGTCGACCCTGCAGCGCGCCGCGCCGATGGCAAACCGTACGATGCCTACGATCTACACGACGCCATGCAATGGATCGTGAAACCGCAGCTCGCGCAAGTACGTGGCGTCACGGAGGTCAACAGCATCGGCGGGTACGAAAGACAGCTCGTAGTCGCTCCGCAACCCAGCAAGCTGTTGGCCTATGGCCTCACCCTGGACGATCTGACCCATGCGCTCGAGGCGAACAACGCCAATCGCGGCGCGGGCTACATCGAACAGCATGGCGCTCAAGTACTCGTGCGCTCGCCGGGTCAGCTAACCCGAGTCGACGATGTCAAACGCGTCGTGATTCGACGCGTTGACGGTGCACCCGTCACGCTCGGCGAAGTTGCAGAGGTCAGCTGGGGAAGCGCACTGCGCACCGGCGCGGCCACCATGAACGGTCGCGAGGTCGTACTCGGGACGGTCTTCATGCTGATCGGCGAAAACTCGCGCGAGGTGGCGCAGGCGGTTGGCACCAAACTCACCGAGATCCAACGCAGTCTGCCTGCAGGTATTGAGGTTCGAGCGGTCTATGATCGTACGCGTCTCGTCGACAAGACTCTCGAAACGATCCAAAAAAATCTGATCGAAGGAGCGCTGCTCGTCATCGTCGTGCTTTTCGTGTTGCTCGGCAATCTTCGAGCCGCGTTGATCACGGCGCTTGTGATCCCACTCGCGATGCTCGCCACCGTGACGGGAATGGTCGAAAATCAGGTCAGCGCCAATCTCATGTCGCTCGGCGCACTGGACTTCGGTCTCATCGTCGACGGTGCCGTGATCATCGTCGAGAACTGTATCAGGCGACTTGCCGAAGCCCAGCAGCATCGCGACGCACCGCTCTCACTACGAGAACGACTCGAAACCGTCTACGAATCGACCAACGAAGTCATTCGGCCGAGTTTGTTTGGCGTCGCCATCATCACGGCTGTTTACTTTCCACTGTTCGCGTTGACGGGCGTCGAGGGCAAGATGTTCGAACCCATGGCGATCACCGTCGTGATGGCACTGGTCGCGGCGCTCGTGTTGTCATTGACATTCGTGCCGGCGGCCGTCGCCATTCTGCTGACCGGTAAGATCACGGAGAAGCACAATCCGGTGATGCAGTGGGCGAGTGATCGCTATGCACCTTTGCTCAGTTGGGCGATCCAAAGCCGTCGCACCGTGATCGCCGCTGCCGCAGCGCTCGTCGCTCTGTGCTTGTTGATCGCCACTCGGATGGGCAGCGAGTTCGTACCGAGCCTTGATGAGGGCGATGTGGCGTTACACGCCATGCGGATTCCCGACACGTCATTGACTCAAGCCGTCAGCATGCAAGGCGCGCTGGAAGACGA
>JACCED011970310.1_pt1 | contig 12015 bp, 16 predicted proteins | sample 7455021 | NCBI WGS metagenome assembly JACCED01 (sample SAMN15323456, study PRJNA562643) | freshwater metagenome | isolation source: river surface water | place: USA:Blue River Watershed | collected 2017-08-19
CAGTATTCGTGTACAGTACGATTACCCTTGCCCAACATTGTTAAATTTGTAGCGTATTTTAATTGTATATTGTCAGCGTAGGGCTTTAGCATATCTAATATACGATAATGTTGAGGATCCATTAATGGCTCGCCTCCTGCAAATTCTACACGACGGAAGTTGGGTAGATTCTTTTCAAAACTTTCCCACCATTTAGGATTGTCTTCAAACTTATCTAAGTAGGGCTTACGTTTTAAATTATTATCCTCAATGATTTTAACAAGGATATTGTTTTCTTTCTTGTAGAAATCTTCTACTTGGTCCCAGTCATTCCAGCTTGTACTATCTGCTGGGTGACACATACGACACTTTAAATTACATAGATTGTTTAATTTCAATTCCATTGTAGGAATCTCAAAGGGCATCGTCATTTCAGGATGCAATTTATCTAATGCTTTGGGATATAAGTTCACACGTGCTTCAGGAATAGTTCCATTAACATGTCGTTGTCTTAGACTTTCTACGCCCTGATCCTCTAGACTGAAACATGGCTCACATTCTTTTGGACGTTCTCCTGACAATACTTGGCTACGTATCCTACGCATATTGTCATTATTCCATATTTCTTCTAGTGTGTTCTTTGTAATATCCCCAATAGGATGACTACGGCAACATACTTGAATGGCTCCGTCTTCTCTAGTTGCTAACCCTGTAAATGGGTGCATACAAAATGTATTACTGGTCTGTGACATGTCTAATTAATGGACTTAATCCTACTGGTATACTATCACGCAATGCTAAATGAATAGACTTTGTTGGAACTAAATTAAAATCTTTACATATCTTATAGTATGCTTCTCCATAATTATTCCAAAGATAATCTGGCTCTAAGTTATTTAAGAAATGTATTCCAATAATACTCAATGCCCGATTATTCATTCTGTAGTCATTCATTATTGTAACACTATCCTGCACAAATTGTCTAGTGTATCTAATCCCAATTCTATTCCAACCTAAACCCAATCCTTTGCTCAGACTGATACCCACAGACTTTATCATAGGGTGATTGAAATCAAAGTCTAAGTCTCTACACGAAGTAATCCATGCCCCGTCTATATGTACGGGAATGTTCTTTTGTTGACATTCATTTAATATCTCATCCATTTGTTTATGGGGTTCCCCGACTCTGGGAAAGGGTAATGCTATGATTAATGGAATATCGGGTATTAATGAACCCACATCTTTTAAAAATGCTAGATTTAATCGTTGATGATATCTGTAATCCTCACGTAATACTTGTACGGGCCCACACATATAGAGATTGTCAATAAACTGTGTGCATCCATTAATGATATCTACACGATTGAAATGCTCTAGTCCAGTAATACGATTAAGTTTGCTGGATAAAATATATTGTTCTGTTTGTCTTTTAAAGTCAATATAGCACTGATCCGTAATGTCTCTGGGTAGTTTCCCATCTAGTACGTCCATGCACAATCGTTCAATACGTTTATCGGATAACGGTTGCGGTCTATCTATTTCCAAATACTTGTCACTGTATTCGGGTGCTACTTTAATTCTTTCCATGACGTATTTAAGTCTAAATACCAGATGCTTACTAAAACTGATTACGTGATTCCCCCAGAGTTACTGTTAGAAGCGAAACAATATCTGAATAACTTAGAACTTGACTTTAAGTTGACACTAAACAAACCCACAGGAAACTTCTTCTATGATAAATGGACAATCAAGGATGAGTTTAAAAACACTGTTTGGGACAAGATATTAGAATCATTACCGTATAATAAAGGGGAAGCTAGATTAATTCTATTAAAACCCACACAGAGTTATACATGCCACGGGGATATTGATGACCGTTGGCACTTGAATATCAAGGGTAATAAAAGTTACATTGTAGACTTATCATGTGACAAGATGTATAAGCAAGAGCCGGACTACTTTTGGTATAATATGGATGCAGGACCTGTACATAGTGCTGTTAACTTTCACAATAGAGACAGAATACAGTTAGTAGTCAGACAATTATTGACACATTGCGATAATACAAATCATGTCAATATTGAGATTAATCCTATAGAGATTAGACCAGACTTGCGCTATATATTTGACCAGACACTAAGCACATGGTTGAATCGTGCAGTCAAACGTCAGATACTAGATAACTTTGAGAATCACGATCCATCAGTTAAATTCACATTAGACCGTAATTACATTGACGAATTAAAACAAATAACACCAAACACACATAAGGTAGAAATAAAATGAACATAGAACGTTGGGACCATTATTATAAAATAGATCCAGAGTATAATAGTCGTGTGGGTAATAACATGCTATATACACCCTATATCAATAAAGACCGTACAATCATGTGTCAATCTTGGGACCACACTAATCCATATCAGAAGCCACATAAGAGACCGGACTTTACTGAGAAATTAATTGACTATTTCTTTGTGCGTGAAGTAGAACACTTTACACGATATAAGAACAAGTCTTGGTGTCCTGAGATATACGATATTGACTTTAGTAAGAAACGAATATACTTAGAGTTTCCGGGCGAGACATTAAACGATGTAGCATATATGGAAGGTCGTGGTCTAGACGTTGAGATTCCAGATTGGCGTGAACAAGTCTTTGATATTATCAAGGACATTTATGATAATGGCTATATGAAATTAAGTCTATATCCGCATTGTTTCTTTGTCAGTAAACAAACTAACAGACTAAAGACGTTTGACTTCTATCCCTGTATCAGTAGAAAGAACCCATATATCCCTATTACTGACTTTGTGGGTATGATTGGAAACGATAGCACAGGTAGATTTAAAGAAGCGATAGAGGGTGATAATATCAACTTTAACTATTTCTTTGAACGTATATTAAGTACTCACGTGAAGTGGCCAACTGATCCGTTCCCAGGATTTCATACGAGATTATTCAATGCTTAATATATGTGACAACTTAGTTGAAAGTCTCAAAGACTTAGAGGGCACAAGTGTAACAACTGACCCTAGCTATTGGAGACAGGATAATACTCAGTATAGAGAAATCTTTAAGTTATGGGACGAAAGTAACTTCAATAAAGAGTCAATTAAATGGATTAATTATTACCCTGATATTGACTCTATTAAAGAGTTTGAGACTATGTTATCCGATAGATTAAACGTTGAACCATTACGTTCATGGGTAAGTAAGATTGATCCGGGCTTTTATGCCCCAAGACACTGGGATATTGACGATAAAGAAGATGAATATCTTAAAGAGGGAACACCCATTCGTTATACTGTGTTCATCGACAAGCCTGTATTAGGACATATCTTTATATTAAATGAAGAACATTATTATAATGTCGAGCAGGGAACTATATTGAAATGGCCTACATATCGTGATTGGCATACTGGAATAAATGGGGGACTTCAACCCTATTATATGTTTCACTTATTGTGTGTCAGTCGTGCATTGTGAACTGAAACGTATATCTGTTCTCAAACCCTATATTACAGACACCGTGAAAACTCATAGCATCGTCCCATAAATATAAGTCTCCGGCTTTATAGTCAGTAATCATGCCCTTTTCATATGTAAATATATGTCCTGGGTGATAATCAGATAGAAACATCGTATATCTTAACACATCTTTTTCTGTCTCTACGTGAGGATCAATGTGCATGAACTGCATTTGTCCGGGTAATAGTTTAATAAACCACCATGAAAAGTATTTACGAACCATTGGTATTGGCATACTACTGATTAGATTTTCCATACCCTTTGTATTCTTATTAAACTGTTGGAAGAAATGCTTATTATCACTATAGCCGGGCCTTGCTCTTTCTCTAGCATGGTCTAGCATAGGTGTTCCACGCCATTTGTCAGGTTGCCATACGGGTACAGTATCTCCGTTAGTATTAATTAATACGTCCCAGACTTCTGGTGTGACCCAGTCTAAATAATTACCTATATACTTCATCTAACTCCCCACATTGTTAGATGTGCAAATAGTCTAGTTGTGTATCCTAAGTTCCCGCTAGCATGCCATAGATTAATATCAGTAATTTTCCAGGTATCGCCCTTCTTATAGTTCTGTAAAAAGTCGTTACCCCAGATTAAAACATGTCCTATTTCATAATCACTTAGAGCCATGACATAACGATGTGTTGTATCTGACATTGGGTCACGGTGTGAGGGTAGATAATTACCTGGAAGCATTTTAATTATTTGAACCTCATGCTCATATTGTTTAAAATCTAAAGGGAAATACATGTCATAATCTAAGTTATTACTGACATGTTCAAATACTTCCCAATTCTGATTAGGATGCATATAAAAACCCTCGTGATGATAGGGATCTTCTGAAAAGCCTTGCTGGAAACAATCAATATTTAAGTCTGGAACTACTTTTCCCTTAGTATTTAAAAAGTGCTCTATACAACCCTCTGGTTGTTTATCTAAAAAATTACCTAAATATTCCATATTATCGTGTATCCTGAATAATGTTTAATGTTAATCTTGGAGTAAATCCTATATTACTTGACCCGTGAAATGCTTGTACGTTATCAAACATGTATAAGTCCCCTGACTTATAATCACTGTACAGTTTATCTTCGTATATAAATACATGCCCTGACACATAATCTTGTAACGGCATCCACCACTGTGTTGTTCTAGTAGCTTCATCATCGTCATGGTCACCGTGCATAGGCATTAATTGTCCGGGTAATTGTTTAACAATCCACCAACTCTTAATACGTTCTACAGGGGGTTCAACTGTGAAGGGTAGATTTGATTCGTCAAATATCTCCCATAGTGTAGAGTCCCAGTCATACCCGGCTTTGACTATTCTATTCTTGCCCTTTTCTTCGTATTCATTCTCAGGGACTTTGCCACCGGGACCAGCATATCCAACATTGTTTAACATGTATTCTATCCACTCGTGTTGAATCCAATTACTGTAATTACCTTTATAAATCATTTATAATTTTCCAAATGGTCGATGCCTAATTTCTTTCTAAATTCTTCTGTGAACTTACCGTCTATGCGTAGACTATAACTCTGTTCCATGATACGTTCACCACCGTGCCAATCATGGTCATTCCACCATGCTGCCCTAGTATTTAAATATGTTTTATTTTTTGTATCAGGGTCCCATAAATAAAAGGCTTTTTTAGTATTAGGGCGTATATGAATGAATTCATTACGATGAGGGTTCATTACGTTGATACCGTTCTTAGCATCTAAATCTCTGTGCTCAAAGGGTATGCCATCATGCTCACAATGAAAGAATATAACTCTACCAATATCTTCAAATATAGTTCCAACCATTGATTCTATCCATGCTACAGTTCCGGGGAAATATTTAGATTCAGGGGTTAATTTTCTAGGCTTAGTTCTATCGTCCCAAGAACCCTGCTCCCATAAGAAATAGTATGTGTATGGATCATATGCGCCCATAGCTAATTTAACATATCGTGTGAATTTATTTCTGACTTCAAAGTTATTAAAGTCTCTGTATAAATCAATGCCCCCTAATTTAATTGGGTCATCTTCTGGTAATGCTAGAAATTCTTCTATTGCTTTACTGATAGGCTTCCAGTTCCATTGATAACTTGCATCGTCACTTGTGAAGCCAGGCTTCATCCATGTGCCCTCTTTGGCATATTCACGTGCTTCTGCAAACCCTCTGATAATCTCTGGTTGTAATCTTTGAAATTCTTCCATATCTATGTATGGTTCCATGTCAAAGTAGCTCTGATTATTAATCCCTATTAAAGCCATAATTGTCAATATATTCCTGTGGTATTGTGTCGTACAACATTAATTTCTTATTAACTGCACCGTCACGGATAATTACTTGATGTAATAATGGACTAGGTGGTTTATTGGGTACGATATCTGCAAGTATCTCTGTCTGCATTTCTTTTAAATCAATCGTCTTTGCGTCTGGCCATTGAATAATCTTTACTGGGACGTTATTAATCTTTGCTGGGTAGTGTGAACGATTACCCTCTGATGGGTGCATACGTTCAAACGACCATGACTTTCTTTCACATAGTTTCTTAACTTCACTAACTAACTGGCTCATATATAGTTTAGGGTCGCCCGGGTAACGCCCTATATCTGCCCCGCAACGTATTCTATATTGTTTAACTGTATCTCTAAACTCCATTATCTCGTCTAACACATATTCTAGTTGGTCTAGACTTTCTAGTGTATAGCTGATATTCTTTAGATGTAGTCCGGCTTTTTTAATATTCTTAATACCCTCTAATTGTTTACGATGTACGACAGGACCTTGATAATCAGGGTGATTTAATCCTACAGTCCATTGTAGGTCTGGGATATCTACAAATTGTTCTGCATAATCATCACGGTGGAAATTAACTCCGTTCGTTAATACCATTAATCTACGATGCTTCCCGGGTAATTGTCTTATGCTACGCATAAGTTCCGGCAAGTCTTTTCTTACTGTAGGCTCTGCTCCGGCTAATACAACATGTCTACCATCATCAGGCCATGACTTAATAATGTCTAATACATAATCAATATCAGGGTCTAAACTGTTACTGTCTGGAAGCTGATAGCAATGTGGACAATCTAAGTTACAACGGTTAGTTACTTCAATCAAATACCCGTCAAGTCTACGTGGTTCGTATGTATATTCGTTGTAAAATGTGCTGTCAGGTTCGACTAAATGCTCGACGGTTCCGTGCTCTTTGCAAGTCTTAGTTAACCAAATCTGATTATCACGTTCAAACAATGTGCCAGGAACGTGTCTATAACATACTTCGCAAATTGTCAGAGTATCGTGTATTTTTTTCATAGGGAGATTAGTGAATTAAATATTTATATGGAATATGAATACTACTTTAATAAGTTGCCCGGAGAGCGTCCCTGGAGAAATAATTTAATATACACGAGTTTAATTAGCAAAGACAAAAAGACCTTTTGTCAGTGGTATTATAACGATGTTGTCTATCACGAAAATCAGAATCAAGTCGTGCTTCCCGAACTTATGGAAGAGAAATGGCAACGTGAATTAAAATACATGAAACTAATGAATGGCGCATACCCTGACTTAGTTCCAAAGATATTAGATATTGACGAAAAGAACCGTAAACTATATTTGCAAATAGACGGGGTAGACTTCTGGCAAAGACATAATGACTTGGGTAAAACCTTCTATGATGTATTACCTGACTGGGACGAACAAATACTTAATATTGTCAAACAGCATAAGAGTTTAGGATTGCACAAATATAGTATGCATCCTAGCAGTTTCTTTATGATTGACGGGGTACTTAAATCTATCAATTATTTCTTTTGCTATCATAAGTCTGAGGACTCTTTTAGTTTTAAGGACGTTGAAAGCCATATCTATATCACAAGACAAGAAGAAGTTAAGAATAACTTAGGTAAAATGGGTTATGTTTGGGAACAAAAGTTACCCTTTACTGAGATAGATAAAGTGTGTTGGAATAGTTTCAGAAACAATTATCCTAACGAGTTTGTAGACAGGGTGTTAAATGAGGCCCTCTGATGAAATTATTAATGACAGTATATTAATTGACAGTTTACAACCGCATTGTAATAAACTAGATATTGATGTAGACCCTGACAAAGTGTGGGAATCGTTTAATCAGTTGTTTATTGACTTAGGACTAGATTATAATACATTTGTCAAAACAGAGAGCTTGACTTGTATGGAAAATCAAAAGAATCAGCCCATAGAAGATAGGGGATATTTCTGGGAGTTACCTTTTAGTCATCTTCCTGGAGTTACAGGACTTGATAGATTATTCAAGCATAGGGGTACTATTGAAATGCTAGAAGAAATGGGTATTCATGACCGTATGTTCACTGAGACATTAGAAGAATTAAAATCCACATATCTATATACGATTATAGAACAAGTTTATGTCAAGCATAAAGAAACGACGGGTAGAGACTTTAAGGGTAAGATACATTGTCTTTGGCTAGATAAACACGAACGCTACGAATTACATACAGATTATCCACATAATCCTATTAGATATCATATTCCAATTGTCACTAATAAAGATGTGTTTTGGATATTCCAAGAGAATGACACATTCTATAAATTACATATGGATGTGGGCACTGTTTGGCAGTTCTTCCCATTAGAAATAATGCACAGCGTAGTTAATAATAGCGAAACCCCTAGGGTTCATTTAATCGTATCAGAATGTTTAGAATGATTGACTGGTCTGAGGACCTTGACTTAACAGACTTCTATCGTATGGCCCTTGAGCGTGGGTTTATGAATAACTCTAGCCAAAAGACTATGATAGACTGTTTTAAGAATGAACGTGAATTTAAAGCATTTATTCTATATAATGATGATATTGCATGCGGAAGTGTAGTTTCTCATAGTTTGCCAGAATTAGGAGAAAAAAGCCACCGTATATGCTGTAGGACCGCATCTTTTTCCGAGTTTATGCCTAAATTAGGATTATTGACGAAAAAGCGTATGATTCATCAATTACAGCATATTACTACACAAATCTATATTCCTAAGCAAATTGAGTATCTAGGCCGTGATAAAGATTTATACATCAGTAGCAATGACAGTTCCGTTGCTAGTCAAAGAATTGTACATAATCTATGGTGTCCTGAAATGGAACGTATAGGGTTACTGAGTAAAGAATGTGAAATGATGTATCGTGGGCATATGCAGACATTCTGGAAACTTAATATAGACAAGTTCCTAGATGAATTAGAGAAATACCCAAGATGGATATGAAATACGATTGTATATATTTAAATGGATGTAGCTATACATATGGTAGCGAATTAAATGACATATCATTAAACTACGGGAATAATTTGAGTAGACATTATAATCTACCCGTAATTAATAATGCAAAGCCCGGTTCAAGCAATCATCGTATTTTACGCACTAGCTTTCAGGATATTGATAGACTGTTAGAAGAAGGGAAGAATCCCTTAGTATTAATAGGATGGAGTGAGCCGTTACGCTTTGAATTATGTAGATTAGATAACAATGAATGGGTGCAGTTTACAGGACATAATGATCCGGATCCTAAAGTCTTTAGAGCAATATCTGAAGATTATAATAGCGATTACGGACAGCTAGAAACGTTCTTCACACAGTTAACTAGCATGGAATCCTTTATTAAAGTAAGACAATTAAGTAGCTTACAATATAATATATTCCCTACTCACTGGCAAGTCATGCCCGACAAAGTAATAAGTTGGATAGACAAACTAGACAAAACAATGTTCTTAAACTTTCATTTTAATATTGCCGGATATCTTACTATTCAGCACGATTTAGACACAATGCCTAAAGGGCATCCCGGACCCATTGGGCATAAACATATCAGTGACTTATTGATTAAACAATTAAGTGACAGAAAGATTATATAAGTACTGGGTGCTGAAAGAATTCACCCTCTACGTTATATTTTTTACATTGTCTGTTAATCATTTCTTTCCACTCATCAGAGCCATCTACTCTATGAATAATTAAATGGTATCTATCTTCGTTGCTATTATTAACGATACGATGAGGATAGTGAATATTCATAGCCCAAGAGCCGCCGGGCTTCATATCTAATGTAGTATTATCGTGATCCCAATGCCATACACAACCCTTAGGATTACTTAGACTTAGATTAATATTCTCTAATATAGGGATAGAACTGTCTTTGTGTGTTCCAATATGTCCCCCAGCTTCTAACAGCATAAATCGTACACGTGCAAATTTACTCTTCGGGAACTTGTTTAATAAGAAATCCATAGTGACTGGACTTTCTTCTGCGGCCTTTGTCCATATACTATCTTCCGCACATTTGACACTACTATCGTATCCATATTCTTTATAATAATCTGTGCTAGATTCGGATAATCCATGCAATACTAAACTACGCCAACCCTTGTGGTCATACGATCCTTGTCTATGCGTTACAAATCTATCTTTTAATCGTTTGGCTTCTTCTAACATTTGCTCATAGTCAAACTCTAGGTCTAATTGTAGTTGATTTGCAGTAGAACGGAAATAATCTTTCATCCAGATATTTAGTTTAAATACTTTATGGTAACGAAATTCAGTCAACAATTTAAAAAGAATACAGTATATTGCATCGTAGATAACACAGATAAATGTCACAGCGGTTGGGCACGTGAAATAAACGTCAACTTATCTGACTTTATGATTAATCGTATCATAGCCAACGAACATGATGTATTGATAGGAGCTGACGAGAAAGAACTATTAATAACCGCATATAATGAGGGTTACACCCATGCAGTAATGATAGCTTCCGGTACTAGCTTTAAACTAAGTGAACGTATTTTTAAGCACGTTGATAATCTATGTAAGAAAGACTTTTTTATTGCAGGGCATATCATTGACCGTGAAGATAATTATTATGAAATACATCATCAGTTTTATGTAGTATTCTTACCCGAATACTATGAATTAGACTTCCCTAATATCGGGGAAGAAGAAAAGATAACACATACACAGATAGAACCTTTACGTGCTGTTGAGGGTGTATTCGGTGACCATGACTTACCATTATGGGTCAAGCCGGGCATTGAACACAGATCCTATATAGGAAGAAAGCATGGGTATAATCTATTCAGTCAAGCGATGATTCATAATAGGAATGTTATTGATTTGGGAGACAGTATCAGATTAGACAAGAAATATCTATACTATGAATATGATTATGTTTTCTTGCGTGAAATGTCTGAAATATATCATAATCAATTCTTCTGCAATAATGTTTTCTTTCCCTTTAATACTGATATTCTTCCTGAGATTCCTCAAATTAATAAAAAGATTGAACAGTATATTAGTGTTGGAACAGGATTAAATTGGATATATAATCTGAACAAGTTTGGTTATACTGACGATGCTACTGTAGTATTCACCGATATCAATTATCAATGTTTACAGTTTATGGAGAGCTTAGTCAACGAATGGGACGGAACTGATTATGTTTCATTCTTTAAGAGTAAACAAACCGCTATCGTTAATGGCAGAGACTATGACATTAATCTATACTTAGAGTCTTGGAATAATCAATTCATAGAGTTTACCAAGAACTTTGACGATTTTATCAGTGTCTGGAACCGTATTCGTCAGTTGAAGTTTAAGTATATATTAGTTGATTATACATCAAAGTATGACTTAAATTGGATAGAAAGAGACAAGAATACTCTTATAAATCTAAGCGATTTATTCAATCATGTCCCTTATGTAGCATTACAGAGTTTAAAGTACCGTATTAGCTGTGAGAATAGGTTAATCACATCACTACAAAAGATTGTACCTGATAGTGTATTAGTATTGACTAGCAGGGCAAGTGATGGGTTTACTGATAGAAAGAAACGTATTGACTATGTAAAGAACTTTGAAATTACAGATATCAATACGTTAAACAAACCACCGTGGCATTTACACGATTGGGATAGAGTTTAATATCTTATTAAGACTTCTTGCCAAACACCATTGATATTTGTATATGTCTTTCTATACAAAATACCATTGATATTGACTAATTCACTAGGTTCTGAAGGTTGTAGTATAATAGGTGGTTGCTGTACAATTACAGGTGGTTGCGGGCGAGACAACTCATATCCAATAACTCCACCTATAATCATAGGTGCAACCCAATTATAATGATTGTGATGTCCATGATGGTGATGCCCATAATGACGGTGCTGTGCGAATGCTGATACTACAGATAAACTAAGTAGTAACACTAATATATTTTTAAGTTTCATTATTATCTCCTGTTTGGATCCATCCTATTTTAAACAAATCTTCACGGATCTCATCTGTTATAACGCTTTCGTTGACAAACCGTTTACTGTTAATGTAATATTCTTTAGCCTCGTAGTCTAATTGATTGAACTGTTCGTCAGTTAAATCGTCACCGTTACCTATCCCACTACAGTAATAATCAATGTAGTCACCCGAACCTTTCATGTCTGCAACGATACCACCAGCACTTCTCCAAGAGC
>JACCED012013006.1_pt1 | contig 12015 bp, 8 predicted proteins | sample 7455021 | NCBI WGS metagenome assembly JACCED01 (sample SAMN15323456, study PRJNA562643) | freshwater metagenome | isolation source: river surface water | place: USA:Blue River Watershed | collected 2017-08-19
CCGTTCGGAACCTCACCTCCCCGCGACAACCGCAAGGACGGGACTCACTCTTCAGCTGGACCGTCGGCCTATTCGTCCTCGCCGGCGTCGTCGTCGCCTGCTGGCTCGGCTCCTTCTACATCACCGGACACCCCGAGCAACCAACGATGTACTCAATCCTCCGATCCGCAAATCAGGTCGGAGCCCAAGCCCGCTTCGAAACCACCGCCGCCCCCCAAGGAAAGTTCATCTCAGCAAAAGACGCTTTCGACAGCTTCTCTCAGATGACTTCCCTGCAACTGGATCACGAGAACGCCAAGCTGCTTAGGAACTATATCCGAAACTACAAAGACCTCGCGCGCCCCGTTCCCTACCTCCACGGCCGCTTCGTCGTCGTCCAAGCTTACTCTCTCTCCAAATCCGATTTCATCGCCGAAGGATTGGTCGTCCTCACTCAAGCCGTCGACCATCCCCAGGTCCTTGTCGAAGTAATCTGCCCAGCGCCGACGCAACAACTCCGCGCCATGGCCGCTTCGTTCACCCCGGGTAATGAAATCAAGTTTGAGAAAACGCTCGATTTGTCCGCCGTCGTGCACGTAGCACGCATCTCCGGCGGCTACTTCCAACTTTCCGTCGTACCAATCCAATACGGCTCCCTCGGCATCCGCGAATCCAACGTGGCCTTCTCCCTCGACCCCCCAAAACAGCTCAAGGTCGGCGAAACCCTCCCCGTCATTCACTCCATCGAGGTAAACCGACTGATGAAGAGCACCGCAGAACTCCGTCGAGCACACAAAGACGCGGTCGCAGAAGGAAAGGTGCGCCTCGTCGAACGACTCGAAGGTCGAGTGGAAGGGGACCCCAGCGCGCCCTCAACCCCGCTGCCAACCGCGAGCAACCAAATCGCTGCCACGCGCCAGAACCCGAGCGCCAACCCCCAACGCCCTCCACCCCAACCCGCACCAACAGATCTCCCACCCACCGTTGCAGCCCAACCCCTCGCCGCACAACCCACCTCCGCACTCATCTCGGAACCATCCGCCACTCCCCGAGAAGCTACACCCCTCATCCCGCAACCGGAGCTTCCCGACATGAAGAATCCAGCGGCAATCGCCAAAACACCCGACCCGTCTCCCCTCCCTCCGCAGCCCGAGCCAGAGGCTCAACCGCAACCCAAGCCGTCAGAAGGCGGCCCCGCCGGATTAAGCGTCACCGCAAAAACCGCCGCCACCCCAAAAACCGAATCCTCCCAACCTGCCAAGAACACTCCGTCGATTCCCAAAGCCTCCCTCGTCAAAGCGCCACCCACTTCCACCGCGCCGACGAACGCCTCACCGGCAGCAAGGGCCACCGCAATAGACAAGTCGGCAAAAGCCGTATCAACCCCTCCAAAAGCCCTGCCCGTTACCTCCCCGCCAAACCCTCCCGCCACCACCGCACGCGCCAACGTTAACTTCCGCGACGTCGTCTCAGGCTCCATACAAACCCCGACCAAAAAAATCCTCCGAGGCAAGTTCGTTGTCACAGCCACTGGCTCAAACCAAGCCGTCCTCCGACCCATGGATGATCCTAAACTGGGCCGCGTCATCGTAGAATACCCGCGCGGATCAATCCCCAATAACGGACAGGTCATCGACGCAGATTCAGCACCTCTCGAGATTGTGCAAATCTCTCAAAGCCCCGATGGCACAAAAACCGTCCGCGTCAGGGAGTCCCAATAGCCCCGACCTGTGCGCTTTGCTGCTAGACGGAGACGGCCTGCATCCAACCACAACCAGAACGAGGCCTAGGCGGAATAGACAGCGTCAGCACCATGCGCAAGACCACCGAAAATCTATGAGTTTCCTCCAGAGAATCGCTCTCGGCCTTCTGCTCCCACTCACCCTCGCAGCAAACGGCGAAACACTCCAAGCGGACCTCCTCATCGTCGGAGGAAACGAATCTGCCTGTGCCGCCGCAGTCCAAGCCGCTCGCCTCGGCGTCAAACGCATCGTACTCGTCAATGACATCGCGTGGCTCGGCGGACAGTTCAGCTCCGAAGGCGTCGGCTGCGTTGACGAATGGATTCAGGTCGACGGAAGACGCACCCACTTCCCCCGCAGCGGCCTTTTCCTGGAAGTCCTCCGAAAAATCCGAGCCCACAACTCATCAGTTTACGGTATCCCGAACCCCGGCAACGCGTTCTGCGGCACCGAAACCATCGAACCGGCCGCAGCCGCAGCCATCTTCGAAGAACTCGTCGCGCCCTATGTCAAAAGCGGATCCCTCCGCATTGAACGCAACCTCCGACCATCTGAAGTCCTCGTCAAAGGCAGCTCCGTCAACGGCGTTCGATTCGAACCCACCACTGAACAATCCACCCCACTGACAGTTCACGCATCCATCACCATCGACGCCTCCGATTGGGGCGACATCATCCGCCTGAGCGGAGCCCGCTACGCCGCGGGGCCCGACCTCCGCTCGCGCTACAACGAACCCAGCGCTCCCGAACAGTTCGACGACGCCGGCGAACAGGAGATGAATCCCGTCTCATGGTGCGTCGTCCTCCGCGAATCAAACGGACACGACGACATCACGCCAAAGCCTCCCACCTACGACGCACGCTCCTTCGCCGCCCTCGATCGCATCGCACCTTGGGTAAATTCCGACATGAGCGCCGGCATCTACTCGCCCAGCGGCAATAGCCCCTACACCCATCGCCGCCTCGTTGACCGCTGGCACAACGCGCTCACAGCAGGGACCGAAGCAACCTTCCTCAACTACCCCACCCAAGATTACCCTCTCTGCCAACTCCCCTTACGTGTCCAAGAGCTCCTTGAGAAAAAGGCTGCCGGCAGTTCCCGACGAAACATCGTCCACCTTCCTCACCACCTCCGAGACATCATCCTGCAGGACGCCAAACAGCATGCTCTCGGCATGCTCCATCACCTCCAAACCGCTGTCCATGAGCGCACAGGCGACTTCCCCCAGTCGTTCAGACACATGCGTCTGACCAACGAGTTCGGCACGCCAGATCAACTCCCGCCCAAGCCCTACATCCGCGAAGGTCTCCGCCTCGAAGCGTTAGACGTTCTCACCGAGAATGATCTGCGCGCCAAATCGAAAGAGCCCCGCTGGGCCGCGCGAATGCCCACCGACTCAGTCCTCGGGTTTCAGTTCAACATCGATTTCCATCCCACACGCCGAAAATACCTGACCGGAGATCCCAACGGCCCTTGGCAATTCATCCACACGCCCTCACGCGGGTGGCACACCGACACCGACCGCGCCACCTTTCCGCTCCGAGGCCTCATCCCCGCCGACTACAACGGTCTGCTCGGCGCAGGAAAAAATGTCGGCGTCAGCAGCGTCGTTCAATCCGCCTTCCGTCTGCACGGACAAATGATGCACGTCGGCCAAGCCTCCGCCACCCTCGCCGCCTTATCGCTCCAACAAGAACGCCCTCCGCGAGAGATTGCATCCAACGCCGCTGCCGTCCGCGACCTGCAACTCCGATTGGTTCGCGGCAATGGCGGCCCCGGAATCCTCCTCTGGCCTTGGCAAGACCTGACACCCGACGACCTCCATTTCGAGGCCGCAAACATGCTCGCCGTCCGTGGCATCTGGCGCTCACCCGCCGACAATATTCGTTTCGAACCGGAAAAAACGGTCACCCGGCGCGAACTGGCGACAGCCCTCGTTCGCACCCTCCTGAGCTCAGTCCGCCACCAAGATTTTACCCCCCCTTCCGGACCGCCCATTTACGAGGATTTGCCGAACGGCGAACTCGGACGTCTCGAGATCGAAGCAATGGTGTCACGCACCTCTTTCCAGCCCCAAGCAAAGCGATTCAACCCAGACGGCCCCGCCACGATTGGCAACCTCGCCGACTGGTCCACCCGATGCGGAATCACCGTTCCAAAAGGCTTCACGGAAAATACGAACGCCCCACTTCTTCGCTCCGATGCCGTCATCCGTCTTTGGAAAATCCTTCGCGAACTGGGAGAGCGGTCTCTCTCCCAACTCGATGACAAAAATAAAAACAATATTCCCGACCACCTCGAGTTTCCCTGACCGAACCGCCCCAAAAGCACGGCCGCCGGAAGCCGCTCAATCCCCGACGCCAACTGGGCACGGCCCACTGCGAAATAAACCTCAAGAGGCGACTCCACCCACCCCGTCTACCCCTCCCCGCTCAACCACCGGCGACTCCTCCCCGCGCAACAACGCGGCCGCGCGCAAAAGCTCGCGCATCGACCGCAAATGCAACTTGCCACGAATGTTCGCCGCATGCGCTTCAACCGTCTTTGCGCTCACTCCCAACTTCAAAGCAATCCGGCGCGTCGAACACGCCTGACCAAGCCACTTCATCACCTCCCGTTCACGCCCCGTCAGTAACCCAATCCCCGAAAGTGCGGGCTCAACAAAAGTCCCCCGCGAACTTCTTGAGCGAATCTGTTCCAAAAATCGAGGCGCGGCCGCTTCGCTCACAAACAACTGACCGCTCGCCGCACGCAACACCGCACTCTTCAGTGCATCACGCCGCTCCGATTTGTGCACATAACTCGTCGCGCCCCGCCGAATCGCCTCATGAATAACCTCCGGCTCACTGCTCCGCGAAAACACCACCACCGCCCCGCTACGCACACTCAATCGATCCAACTCCACCCAACTCGCTTCGCCACGCTCATCCACCACCTCAACCACCCAAACCCGCCGAACCTCACACCCCTGAACCGAGTCAATCAGGTCCAACGAACTCACAACCCGAACACGCGCTCTCGGCAAATCCGCCAACAACCAATCCCGCAACCCCGAGGAAACCACCGGATACGGATCCAGAATCAGCACCTCCACCTCGCCCCCTTGTAACGCGGCCACTTCCTCAACCTGCAATCCCTCTGAGTCAGCTCCACGGAGTAATGGCTTCAATAACGGACTAGTTGATTCCCCTAAAGGATGACTGACCACTTCATCACCGGAATACTTTTCAGCCTTACCACGCTTTCTTTCAGAATCTTGCGAAGATTTTACTTTATTCATATCCACCCCACCTATCGCACCCCCGCCGCGCAATGGCTGTATCTGTAACGGTCAAAAAGAGGTCAAATAAGCCATATTCCGGCCCTCCGACGACTCCGTTCACCGCCAAAACGGAAGATTCGAAGTGAACCAAACCGTGATCGTGTGGTTGCTCTCAACCACCGGATTCTTCCGCTGCATCACCGTCTGCTCCATCAACCCCACCTCAATCCGCGAATGCTCCGAAAGCTTCCGGCCCACCCCAATAAAAGCGCGGTTCTGATCGAACACGTTCCGCCCCTCATTCGCCCCGGGTGACATATTTCCGCCAAAGTTCAGGAACACCTCATTCCAAACCGCCAAATAGTTCCGCCCGCTCTCGCACAACGGTATCGTCGTCCGCAGCAGGTAACGAAATCGATTCTGGTAACGCCAGTTCGCCACATCCCATTCGCCTCCCATATTTTTCATTTCCCCAATCCAGCGCTGCTCCAAGCGAAACCGGTGCAACCACTCCATCCCCATCCCGCGCGTCCTCCAAGCCACCTGCTGCCACGCCCGATGCTCGGGAAACTCATGCACAGCAGGAAAATCACCGTACGGCCACGTTTTCACATAGGCCCATCCCGCACTCACCGAAAGGTCCGCATTAATCTGGTAGTTAATCCCCGGCCGAATCAATAACTGCTGCCAACTCCCCCCCTCATCCGCTCGCCGGTTCTGCACCTCAAGATGCAAACCCCACGGCCCATTGCCCACCGGATGGTCGCCCACATAGTTCAACCAGAGGTTCCCGTTAGAATCGTTCTGATACGCCATTGCCGCCGAGCAACACAACCACAGCCAAACCCCCATCCAACGAAGGGCCGCCCAAAAAGCCCCAGATAAACTCCGCTGATTCTTGAAAGTTCGTTTCATCGTCTTCATCTCGTCATCGCAGCCTCACCCCGAAGCGGCATTGCTGCCAAACTTACCCAACACCACCCCCCTCCGACATCCCCTCTCACCCCTAATCTTCATCCCCAAAATGCCTACCCCACCCATCCCGTATCGCCCCCCCTCCCATGAGACCTCCAAAGAAACAATCAGCACAAAAAAAACCCGGCACTTTCGCGCCGGGCCTTTTGATCTGCCGGTCTCCCGGCGATGACTTACTTCGCTGCGACAATCGCCGAGGCTTTGCCGTGCTCAGCGTCGACCTTAACGGCCTTGCCAACCAACGACTTCGCCTGATCCGCACCCTTGGTGGTCGGGGTCAGCGTGATTTTGGTCTCTTTGCCTGCCTTGTCGGCAACAACGAGGCTCTTGGAAGCCTCGTCGAAGGACTTGAGCGTGCCTTCCGACGTGACCGTCTTGCCGCAACCGGCATTGGCAACTCCAGCGCTAATCGCGAGGACCGTGATGATGCTGAGGAACTTCTTCATGGTTTATTTTGTTTTGGGGTTTGATCGCCCCGGAACACACCAGAGCGTGAAACGATTGCACCGGAAATCGAGGTTGAATCAAGAGGAATTCGGCTGTTTCTTTTTGTAGATGAAGCGGTTCCCCCTTTTTCGCCAACTTCTGTCCTTTCTTCTGTTGGCGGCCTCTGCGCCCCTCTTCGCACACCCCATCCCTGACATCCCCGTGCGCGGAAACTTCCTGTCCGGAGGCGAAGCCGTCATCTCCGTAGAGGTCAACCCCCGCTGCTTCGAACCCGATCCCCTCACCGCCCCCTCCCTCGTCAACCGCGTCTACTCCACCCTCCCCGAAGAACGGAAAACCGAGCTGCGCGCCAAATCCAAAGAACTCGCCAACCGCCTCATCGAGTTCTACTTCGACCCCGTTGGACGCATCCATCCCGACTTCAAGTTCGAATTCACCGGTGAAGCCCGCAAAGAACTCCAAGGCGAAGAAGACATCGTCGTCCTCACCGGTAGCTGGAAAACCCGCGTCGCCTCCGGACTCACCGGCTGGAAAGTTCGATCCGCCCCCGAAAATAAACTGTCCGTCGTCTTCCAAAACATCATCAACGGCGACGTTCACCCCCGCCTCGCAGTCCTCTTCCCCGGAGAAACCAGCTTCGCCCTCGACCTCACCGCCCTCACCGGCGCCGTCCCCGACCGCGCCCAAAAAGGCAGCGTCTCCGCTACCGGCGACACCGGAGGCGGTTTCAGCACCTTCCTCAGCTTCCTTAAGCAAGGCTTTGCCCACGTCGTTCCAGAGGGGTTGGACCACATTCTCTTCGTCCTCGGCATCTTCCTGCTCAGCCGCTCGTGGAAACCGCTCCTCCTGCAAGTCACCACCTTCACCCTCGCGCACTCCGTCACCCTCGCCCTCGCCGCCCTCGGAGCCATCAAGGCGTCAGAACGCGTCGTCGAACCCGTCATCGCCGCCAGCATCGCCGTCGTCGCCCTCGAAAACATCTTCAAACCCGAGTACTCACGCTGGAGACTCGGCATCGTCTTCATCTTCGGCCTCATCCACGGCCTCGGATTCGCCAGCGCACTCGGAGAACTCGACATCCCCACCGGCTCATTCGCCGTCGCCCTCACAGGCTTCAATCTCGGCGTCGAAGGCGGACAACTCGCCGTCATCGCCGGAGCCCTCCTGCTAACCTCGGCCATCCGAAACCCCGACACCTACCGAAAAATCATCGTCATCCCAGGGTCCGTCGCCATCGCTCTCACCGGTATTTACTGGGCAATCCAGCGCACCTTGGCGTGAAATCCCGTCCCGTTTTTTCCAAAACCACCCCAAACTCTCATCATCCTCTTATGCAACTCATGGGAATCGGCGACGAAGCCGGCAGCAGCATCGAACACCAAATCAAAGCAGCCAAAACCCTAGGCTGGAAACATATCGAGATGCGCGGCGTCGTCGTCCCGGGTTTCGACAAAGCGAACTTTCACGAAATCCCCGAACCCGCTTTTGAAAAAGCTGCCGCCGCACTTCAAGAAAACGGCATCGAGGTCTACTGCTTCGGCTCCACCATCATGAACTGGGCGAAAACCGTCGAAACCCCGTTCGATATCACGCTCAACGAAGTCCGCCGTGCCATCCCCCGCATGCAGAAACTGGGCACCAAATTCGTCCGCGTCATGAGCTTCAAACCCGGCGAATCGGAGTCCGCCACACCGCCCGTCGTGTTCGAACGCGTCCGCGAAGTCACCCGCATGTTCCTCGACGCCGGCCTCCAACCAGTCCACGAAAACTGCATGAACTACGGCGGCATGAGCTCCGCCCACGCACTCGAAATCCTTGAAAAATGCCCCGGACTCAAATGGGTCTTCGACACCGCGAACCCCATTTTCAATCCCGATCGACAACTGCCGCAACCCTGGCCCCGCCAAAACGCTTGGGAGTTTTGGACCACCGTCCGCGACCACGTCGCCCATATCCACGTGAAGGATGCAACGTGGAACCCCGCAAAAAACGACGCCGACTACAACTGGCCCGGCGAAGGACAAGGCCAAGTCCGGCGCATCCTGCGCGACGCCTTCTCACGCGGCTACAACGCAGGCATCAGCATCGAGCCGCACATGGTCGTTGTCTTCCACGACGCAGACTCAAAAGCCAGTAACGACGATGAGGTATGCAACAACTTCATCGAATACGGACGACGCCTCGAAACGCTGGTGAAAGAGGAACTCGCCGCCGCCGGTCGATAACACGGCTTTCACCACGCCCACCCCTGAACCCCTCACCCAAAACACCCCAATCCCCATGAAAACATTCATCGTTTCCGCCCTAACCATCCTCACTGCGACCGCGCACCTGTTCGCCGCAGAGGAAGGCTTCGTCCCCTTATTCAACGGCACTTCGCTGGAAGGATGGGAACAGCACTCGGGCAAAGCGGAATACCGCGTTGAGGAAGGTGCCATTGTCGGCCGCACCGTTTCGAACACCGGAAACTCCTTCCTCTGCACAAAACGCCAGTACGGAGATTTCGTGTTCGAGTTCGAGTTCAAAGTCGCCCAAGGGATGAACTCAGGCGTCCAGTTTCGGAGCCAGTTCTTCGCGGAAGACACTTCCTTCGAACTACTTGGAAAAACCTACAAAATGAAGGCCGATCGAGTGTTCGGATATCAATACGAGATCGACCCTTCCGCTCGCGCGTACACCGCAGGCATTTATGACGAAGCTCGCCGAGGCTGGATTTTCGACCTCAAGGAAAACGAAGCAGCACGCAAGGCTTTCAAGGGCGGCGAGTGGAACTCCGCGCGCATCGAGTGCAAAGGCGACCACCTCCAAACCTTCATCAACGGCGTCAAAGCCGCCGATCTAAAAGACTCCGCAACGCCCTCCGGCATCATCGCCCTCCAAGTCCACGGAATCGGCAACAAGCCCCCTGGCGACGAAATCCGCTGGAAAAACCTGCGCATCAAAGAACTCCGCTAACCCCAACCTCGAGGACGCCGCCGCGCACCACAGATCACCCCACCCACCCCTCCGACGCTTCAGCCCCGCCCGACCGGCGGGGCTTTTTCGTGCCAACACTCGCGACACGGACCTCACGCACCCCAGACCAACCATCACGACAACCACCTCACCCTCAGTTGAATAAACCCAAAAACCAATCCGCTCAGATCATCGCAACTCGCGAAGCCCCTCACCCTTCCTTCACACCACAAGCGGCCCACCCCGCCACACATCGCCTCCTGCAATTGCGACTCATTCGCAATTAACGCTTGCGCGTTCCACTCGAACAGCCCATTCTCGCAGTCGTCTTGAGAAAGAGTCTCAATCCCATTTTGGCCATGAAACATTCCAAATCCTCCCTCTCACAAGTCCTCCTCTGCGCAGCGATTCTCCCTGCCCACGTCTTCGCGCAGGCACCCCAAAGCAGTGCCCCGCGTACCCTCGACACCCTCACCGTCTACGGAGAATCCGAAAACGATGGCATCATCCAAAACCCGTTCCCAGAAGCCGTCGAAGGACAAAACATCTTCGCTGGAAAGCGCGCCACCGTCATCGATCTCGACGCGCTCCCGAAAGTCCAAGCCAACAACTATCGGCAAGCCCTCGCCATGACCCCCGGCCTCCTCTACTCCGAGGAAACCACCCCGCTCGTCAGCCTCGGCTTCCGCGGAATCGGTACCCCCGACCGCGCCCAGTTCCTCCAAGTCCTCAAAGACGGTATCCCCATCCACTGCGACCCGTTCGGCTACCCCGAAGCCTATTACACCCCGCCGCTCGATGTCGTCGATCGCATCGAATTCATCCGCGGAGGCGGAGCCCTCATGTACGGCGCACAACCCGCCGGCGTACTCAACTACGTCACCCACATGCCCGTGGCAGACCGTCCCGCCGCATTCCGAACCCAAAACATCTTCGGCTCCTTCGGCCTTTACTCCAACTACACCAGCTTCTCCGGAACCAGCGGCAATACCGGCTACTACGGATACTACAACCATCGCCAATCCGATGGCTTCCGCGACGCAAACAGCCAATACCGACTCGACGGCGGACTCATCAAACTAGCCCAAGCCTTCTCCAAAGACACCCGCCTCGTACTTTCCGTCGATCTCTACCAGGAAACGCACGGCGAACCCGGCGGCCTCACCCTCGCCAACTGGCGCAAAAACCCCAACCAAATCTCCCGACCCAACGATCACTTCGCCCTCTCCCGCTACGCCATCTCGGCCGACCTGCAACACCACATCCAAACCGGGACCGATCTCTCAGTAAAAACATGGTTCGCCTACATGTCCCGCGAAAGCTGGCGACAACAAGGCGGCGGCTTCGGAACCCTTCCGACCAGTCCTAATAACGCCTACAACAAAATCGAAGACCAACGTTTTTACAGTTTCGGATTTGAACCGAGAATTCGCCACGATTGGGAGGCGCTCGGAGGGAACCATACCCTCGCCGCAGGGTTTCAAATCTACAAACTCCACTCGCCCCGAGAAGACAGAGAAGGCCAAACCCCCACCGCTCTGGCTGGAATCCTGAGAGGCTCAAACAGCTTCGATGCAGAGGACACCAACCGAGATGTTACCTACGCCTCCGTCTTCGCAGAAAATAAGTTCACTTGGGGAGACCTCAGCATCACCCCAGGCATCCGATTCGAACGCATCCGGCAGTCCGTGGATTCAGAAAAGTGGGTGCGATCAACCTCCAGCATCAGAAACTCCTCCGTCACCAAGACAGACCACCAACCCCTCCTCGGACTCGGCATCGCCTACGAACTGCCCCGTCAACAGCAACTCTACGCCAATATCTCCCAAAGCTACCGACCCACGATCTTCTCCCAATCGATGGTCGCCGCCCCAGGAACCACCGCCACCGACGCCAGCCCCTGCATCGGCTGGAGCTACGAAATCGGCAGTCGCGGTCGTCCACTCCCTTGGCTCATCTACGACACCAGCCTCTTCGTCGTGGATCTCGACAACCGCTTCGGCATCGTCGCCAACAAACTCACCAGCGTCGGACGAAGCATCAACTACGGATGGGACGCCTCCACGCAGGTCGACCTCATCGGCGTTGCCGGACAAATGACCGGACGCAATCTCAACGAAAAACTTGGCAACCTGAACCTCTACACCAGCGTCACACTGCTCGAAGCCCAGCTCTATGGAGGTCCTAATGATGGCAAAACCCCCGCATTTGCCCCAAAATACATGATCCGCACCGGCCTCATTTACGGCATCGAAAAAGCCAAAGTGTCATTCCTCGGCACACTCATGGCCGATCACAACGCCGCAGACGATGCCGCAGCAAACCGGAAAATTCCCTCTTACATCACTTGGGACCTCACCGCGGAAATCCCTGTCACGAAACGGGTGTCTGTAATGGCGGGCGTAAACAACGTGTTCGACAAACAGTACTACTCCCGCATCACGTCCGCTGGCATCGATCCAAGCTACGGTCGGAACGTGTACGCCGGATTCTCGCTCCAGTTCTAAATCAAACCGCCCCCGCTCCCAGCCGTCCTCACCCAAGGACCGCCGGGAGCCTTGTCTTTTCGTCCCCACTGCATTCCCATCGAACCCCCGTATGATCCGGCCCGTTCAGGATTCCCTCGCCAACCTCGCCTCCGCGTGGGTTTCGGGA
>JACCED011398046.1_pt1 | contig 12013 bp, 5 predicted proteins | sample 7455021 | NCBI WGS metagenome assembly JACCED01 (sample SAMN15323456, study PRJNA562643) | freshwater metagenome | isolation source: river surface water | place: USA:Blue River Watershed | collected 2017-08-19
AAAAAAGCAAAGCTCAGAGCACACTCTGACTTTTATTGGAATAAGGAAGTTAATAATTGGGCAATAAGTTTCACAGATCAGTTCGACATAATGTGCGAAAGCAAGGGCAAGAATTTAGCAAGTATGGCTCTGTACAATCAAATGAAGGGAATCGTATGATGACTAGAGAAAAGTTAATTCACCATCTTGAATCACTACGTGAAAAACATGATGAGCTGGACAAGCAAATTAATGATCTGTACAACCATCATACTGATGATTTCAAAGTCGAAGATCTTAAAAAGAAGAAACTTAAAATTAAAGACGAAATGGAACAAACTAGCGCAAAGCTAAAAAAGTTCGACTAATAAAAAAGGGCCCTTAGGGCCCTTTCAATTTGTGTACGCTATGCGATTACAAACTGGATGATTAAGCTGCTGGCGTTTTTGGTGCCTTTGGCTTACGAGGTCTATTACCGCCTGGTTTCTTAGGTGCACCTTGTTTTTTAGGTGCTCCTTGTTTCTTAGGACTACTTTGCTTTTTAGAACCGGATGCCGTAATTGCGGCCGGTTTTGAAGCTTCTGTAGTCACCTCCTTCCTCGGCTCAGCTGCAACTGGTGCAGACTCCTGAGCAGGCGCTTCGACCTTGTATGGTGCAGGGGTTGCCACTGCTTCTGCTTGTGCAGATGCTGTTGGTTCCTGGATACCAAATAATTTTTTAATAAATCCGAACATTTAATGTTCCTCCTTGTTGGTTATTTATAATTTGCCGATAGGCTTCAAGCTACTTACTGGCATGTCCCATATTTTACGTGCTTCAACTCCTTTGCTTTGAGCAAACTTTTTAGCATCGCAATTACCACAAACATGGTAGTACTGGTTGTTTAAACGTTTAGGATCCATGCTGCCTTTTTCACGATTAAAAATGCCCCTACAGTTATCGCACTGAAAAATTAATACTGTTTTTTTCCTAGTATAAGCGTGGATTTTTCCAGTTTTACTTTTTCTATAATGGCAATACTGTGCTTGTTCTTGTCCCATGTACATGAGTGTATTTACATTAAGATTATAAAAGCAGTAGCTAAATATTGAGTAAAATTAATTTTTTCCAGTTTTGGAGTTAAAAACACATGTCAAAGCAAATAATCGATATTGGTATTCAAGGTAACGACGGCACAGGCGATAGTATTCGCGAATCATTTAGAAAAGTTAATGAGAACTTTAATGAATTGTACGCTGTCTTTGGTATCGACGGTACTATTAAATTAGAAGATCTTAACGATGGTACAGCATACGGAGCTAATCAGCTCATTATGGGTAACACAACAGGGTCTGCACTATCTGCAAGAACCCTAGTAGGTGGATCAGGAATTATCGTTGATAGTTCAAGTAATAACCAAGTTGTTATTAACTCTACTGCTGCTGGCTTAATTGGTGATAGTTCACCTACATTATCTTCGCCAATGAACGCAAACGGACTACCAATTGGTCGTGTCCCAGACCCAAGCGAAGATTTAGTTACCGCATTTAATCTAACATACGCTAATAATAACATTACAACTACTATTGACCAACTAGCTATTAACAAGGGCTATGCTGATCGAACTTACATTAAAGTTGGCACAAACGGATATGTTGAAAGCGCATTGCAAGTTAGAGATGAGCCGCTTTCGCCAGACCTAACAAATCCAGAATATGACTCTACATTAACTGGAAATTATCTATCTACAGAAGCAGTACAAAGAAAGTTTTTAGTAAGTCGCAAAGGCGACTCAATGACTGGGCCGTTAATTTTACACGATCACCCAAGTCCATTAGAGGGATTTGGAACACCGTCCGGTGAGTCAGATTTGCAAGCTGCAACTAAGTTTTATGTTGATAATAATACATTTACTAGTGCTGTCAACTTGTACGTTTCAACTAACACAGGCGACGATTTACAACAAAAGACTCCGATTGGTAAAGAAGGACGTTTTTGGCAGTATGCATATAAGTCTATCGGTGCTGCGGCATTGGCTGCTGAAAACTTACAAGCAGTTGCAAGTTCCGAACCTGGGCCTTATCGTCAACGTATTGGTTACACAGTCGGTCCTGATAAAACATTCAGTACCATTCAAAATATTACATTAACTGGTGGAAATAGCAGTGATACTGGATACACTGATGCTTATGACTTGCTACAAGCAAACAAGACGTTTATTCAGGCTGAAACTATTGCCTATATTAACAACAAGTATGTTAATCCATTTACATATGATAAACTAAAATACCAACAAGATGTTCAATCAATATTAAGTGCAGTTGGGTACGATTTAGTTTTAGGAACTAACTTTAACTCTACAAGAGCAGCAACTTCTTATTTTACTGATACAACTTCTAACATATTGCCAGGTCAGTTAGTACAAACTATCGATGCTATTAGATTTGTAAAAGAAACAGTTTTAGGATTTTCATATAGCAGTGGAGCACTATCAACATATGTCGGCAACGTTGTTGACGCATTGTGCTATGATATTGTTTTCCAATCAAATTACCAAAGTATTCAAGCGGCATTAAATTTTCCGTATGCCGGAACTAATTTAACTGTTGAACAAATTGTTGAAGTTTTAATAAACTTAAAAAACAACTTGTTAGGTATTACTGCAACTACACCTATTACAAGCGGAATAAAAGTTACATCTATATCTGGTGTAGTTGGAGAAAACACAGTCGTTGTAGGAAGTAACACTGGGTTAGTCGTAGGTATGTCTGTTGCAGGTACTGGTATTGCAACAGGTGCATATATTACATCTATTGACGGCAACACTATATTCTTAAGTGCTGTTAACGTAGGTACTCCGACTGGTGATTGCATTTTTGGTTCTTCAGTTATCATTGTTAATAATACATCAGGTATTAGCATTGGTCAAAGTGTTTCAGGAACAGGCATCGCTGTTGGTTCAACTGTAACTAACATTAGTGAAAACTATGTATTCCTAAGCCAAGTACTATCTGGAACTCCTTCAGGAAACGGAATATTTAGTAACCCAACTGACATTGCAAACCTCGACCTTGCAAGAATTTCTGTTACTGATAACATTGCAAATATTGTTGCAATTATTCAAGGAGCAGATATACCGGCAGTGTCTATGCCAGCAACTTCAAGTCTAAACAGTGGATATGTAAGTGCTCGAGACTTGCTATTAAAAAATATTCCTTTCTTACAAGCCGAAGCCGTTGCATACTTGGGTGCAGAATATCCTAATTTACCATACGACAAAACTACATGCAAGCGAGATGTCAAGTACATTGTATGGAGCATTGTATACGACTTAATGTACGAAGGCAACAGCCAAAGTGTATACGCTGGTCAAATGTATTGGGACGGGTTGGTTAGAAGAATTGCTACTGCCGAAGTACAACCAATTACAGATGTATTAGCTTACCTAAATGGCTTGATGCAGCTGATCATCGTCAACGATTTACCTTCAACTACATATCAGCAAAGTATTAGACAGTACACTAACGAAACATATATCGGTGGTGTAATTGCAGGTAGTTCTATATCATCAAACGTTGGCGTTATTTCTGATATCATTAACGACCAAGGATTGACTCCTGTAATCGTTAATCCAGACGTAACAAATAGTGCAACTGTTTTACAAAATGTTAGAACTAGCACATTATTAGATATCAATGATTATAAAAACAATGCTAATTTATATGTCACTAATAATTTCCCAGTTATTAATGATGTAGGAACTTTAACAACTATTAGCGAACTATTCGACATTATTATTGATTTACTTACACTTGGTCTCGAAACAAGAACGTTGCCAACTTACACTACTCCAGTAAGTGCAAATAGCGGTTATACAAGTGCAAGACAACTTATTTTTGGAAATTTTGACTTCATTAAAGACGAAACAGTTGGCTGGTTACAAGTACAGTATCCATTAGTTTACTCTGAAATTAACATTGATAATTTTAAGAGAGACATTGGATATATTTTAGAAGCATTGTCATATGACATGACTTACGGTGGTAATAGCGCAAGTGTATACGCTGGACTAAACTATTGGAACGGACACGCTCAACCAGTTGACCCAGCTGAAGTTACTGCTACTTCAAATTCTATGATATTTGTTAGTAACTTAGTTTCACTACTTGTAGAAAATGACTCTCCGAGCACATTGTATTCTTCTACACCACAATACATTAATCTAGCATTAACTGGAGGCGGAGTTGCTTCTAGCAGAGTAAGCTCTTCACTTACTACAGTAAAAGATATTATTGCCGATGCAAATAACGCACCTGCTATTGTTTATCCAGTAATTGGAAACGATTATTCTGCTAATGCTATTACATTTAGATCAATTATTGAAGCTAATAAGGTTGCTGTTTCATTAGAAACTACAGCTTATCTAGATACTACTTACAAAGGTGGATTTAATTACAACGAAAGCATCTGTTACAGAGACTTAGGTTATATTATCGATGCTATGTCGATTGACCTAGTAACAGGCGGCACATGGCAAACTATTTTTGCTGGCAAGAGCTATTACAGAAACACTAGTGCTAGAGCCATTGCTATCGGTAGTCAGTTGTCAGAAACTTTAGAAGCAATCAACTTTGCAAGAGATTTAGCAATTCAAGTAGTAAATCAAACTACTGCTACACGATTCCAAGATCTTGAAACTCAAGTACTTAACCCAGCAAAGACACCTAGCCCAGCAGCAGTTTCTACATTAACTGCTAACATGAATACTGTTACTAATATTATTAGAAACGGTATTGGTGCTGCTCCTGCTCCTAGCTTTGGTACAGGTATTTGGAACATTGACATTGACAACGGCGGTAATGGATATGTTGATCAAGGTGCTCCTGGAAATGTTGATATTATCCCAGCTAAGGTTTTAGTTGGCGTAGGTAGTTCGACATACGGTAGCATTGTAAAATATGAGCCAGGATCGGGTCCAGGTGTTGATACCATCCAGATTCGTTTAACTAAGCCTGGTTTCTACCAAGTAGGTGAACAAATTGAATTCGGTGAAACCGTTAACGACCTACATATTACAATCTTTGTTGAAAGCGGTATTTACTACGAAGATTACCCAATTCGTTTACCAGCAAACACAAGTATTAAAGGTGACGAATTCCGTAGAACTATTATTAGACCGTTAGACAGAATTAGTCAAAGCCCATGGCGTAAAATATTCTTCTATCGTGATGCAATCATTGATGCTATGGAAATTGGTCCGTACGATTACGGCACTGACTACGCATCTACTAGTTCTATTTCGTTAAGCGGTACAAGCAATAAGATCACAATTACATTAGGTACAGGTGCTGTTCCTCAAAGCTGGATCGGAAAAGTTATCATGGATGACTTTGAGATCACTCCTGGAGATTTTTCTAAGCGCGGTCGTGCTATTATTGATAGCGTTTCTAACAACGTTATGAACTGTAGCGTAATTTATCCGTTCCAAGAAGCAGTTACATATACAGCAGGTAATTGGCATCTATACGGAACTATTAATTACGGACGTCATTACTTAACTGATCCGCTTGATGTTAATAGTCCTGCAAAAAATAACAAATACATTGACGTATTCTTAACAAACGATCAAACACGTATTAGTAACGTAACATTCCAAAGACAAGGTGGCTTTGCAATGGTACTTGATCCAGAAGGTCAGATTAAAACTAAATCACCATACGGCCAAGTATGTTCGTCATTCAGTCAATCAATTAATGCTAAGACTTTTGCAGGTGGTCAATTTGTCGACGGCTTTGCTGGTCGACTAAGAGGAACTATTACTAATGTTGCAGACAACGGTATTACTCTTACCATTGTCGGCGAAGTTAATAGCGGTTTAGATATTCGTCCACCACAGCCTCCGTGTGCATTCTATGTACAAGGTTATCGTTATCAAGTTAACGATGTTGTAAGTTTTGATTCTGCAAATGCTACTGTTGTAGTAACACTCGATGTTTCTACTCCATACTGGCCAGCAGGTCCTGCAATTATCCCAGGCACCACTATTGCTAACCCACCATCTTACAATACAGCAACTTGCTCAAGAGACGTTGGTCTAATCATTGATGCTGTTACATGGGACTTAGTAACAGGATCTAACTTCCAAGCTGTTCGCTCAGGTATAGCATACGCTAGAGCAGATGCTAGTGTTGTTATTACATCTCAGAAGCAACAAACAGTAGCCGGTATTAACAAGGCTAAAGATTTAGCGTTAGGCGAAATTACTGGTGGTACATATGCTGCGGCTAGAAGTAACATTGAGTCAAGCATTAGTATCATTAATACCATTATCGAACAAGGCATTACTGCTGCTCCGGCTGTAACATATCCAACTGGAGTTAATAGCACTACTGATGCCGTTAAATTAAAAGATAACTTACAAGCAAACAGACAATTTATTCAGAATGAAATTACTGCGTGGATTGCCGACAACTACATTATTAAGTTAATTCCAAATTACAGCCCTGTTAAGTGTGCTCGTGATGTTGGTTACTTAGTTGACAGTATTTGCTATGACATTATGTATGGCGGAAATAGCATGACATTCGATGCCATGTTATCGTACTATGGTCGTAGTCTTGTAGGCGAAACTGGTGCTAGTCAAATCCCAGGTGAAGAAAGTGTTAATCAAGCTGCTTACACATACTTCAAAACATTACTACAAAACATTGTAACTAACGCTGTAGTAACTCCTACCACCGGAAATACTTCTGTTCAAACTATTGATGCCGGCCTAGCAATATCTAGTGGTTCAACTGAATACACTAATATGACAACACTATGTGATCATATTATCGATTATGTTTACGACGGCGTTGACAACGCACCTACTATGACTAGAACTAGTCCAACAACAACTGGATTAGATTCTACACTGTTAGCTGCAAGGGTTGCTGTTCAGACTGCTAAATCAGCTATCCAATCAGATGTCATTACATACCTAAACAACGGTGGCGGTCTAGCAATTAACATCGAAATGGGCGGTAACAAGTCTATGCTTGCTAACGACTTTGCGATGGTTAACGATTTAGGCTATGCGATTGTTTGTACAAACGGTGGCGTGTCAGAACAAGTTTCTACATTCACTTACTACTGTCATACTCACTACTGGGCGAACAATGGTGGTCAAATTCGATCAGTTGCTGGCTCTAATGCATACGGTGTATACGGTCTTCGTTCAACTGGCTTTGACGTAACAGAAAAACCAGACTCTGTTACACTTGCTCAAGACATGGTGCAAACTGCCAAGATTTATAAACAAGGCACTTTCATTAACGAAATGACTCCAACTGCAAGCAAGCAGTCAACTTCAATCTTTATCATTGGATATCAATATACTCCATACGGTATTAGTGAATTAGAAATTGACCACAGTGCTGCTGGGCTTGGAATTGTTCGTTACGAAATTAGCACTATTGAACACACTGTTGTTACAATTAACGGACAAAACGTTTTAAAGGTAAACCTAAGTACTGCCGGCAATAATGGAACTTCTAGCGTAGGTCTAGTCACAGCATTATACGATGGACAATATGTAACTATTCGTAACTTACAGAACATTAAGTTCCTTAACATTGATAACGTTAAGCCTACTCGTCCAAGTACTGCGTTACAGTATGTCGATGATCTAGCTAGCATCTATCGTGTTATTGCATATAACTTAACAGAACCAACAGGTGAGTTGTTAGGTCCAAACATATCTGTTTTACAAACTGATAGTTCATTTAACTACTATAAGTTTGTTGCAGACATTAGCAACGTAGAGAAAGTCGACGTAGATGTAGCAATTGCTGCTACTGGAGCAAGTGGTAGTGGCAGTGTTGTAACTATAACATTTGCTAACCAAGGATCTGCTCCGTATGCCATCGGGTCGTATATTGCTGTTTCAGGATTTGATCCTGCAGAATACAACGGCATTTACAAAGTTACTAACTGTACAAGTACATCTGTTGAATTTGAAAGCACTGTTATTAGTGCTGTTATTGAAAACGGTGTAGTTGGTGATAAGACACATGGTGCTTTACCTGGTGACTTTAAGATTGCGGTTATTCCAGTTACTACTAAGACAACTATTGACCAAATTAATAAAGGAATCTTTATTACAGGTTGGGGCGGTAGAACTCACCGAGTTATTAGTTATACAACACCTTTATTATTAGCAAATGCTTCTTACCTAACTGGTGGCGTTGGTAATGTGTTTATAACTGTAACTGGTGTATCCGGTACTATTGACATAGGCGACGTCGTAACAGGTACTGGGTTTGTTAGTGGACAATTTGTTGTTGGTGTATCAACTATTGACAGCATCACTTATACTATTGAGTTGAGTGCTGTTGCTGACAGTACACCAAGCGGCACACTAACATTTGGTATTAGCCGCCATGGTTGGTTAAACATTGATCCAACTCCAGTTTACAACACAGTAGGCGATTCAAGTGCTATTAACTCGTTGTCATACAATAGCACTGCACCATTAGGTGATAGCACTGTTGCTAAAGCTATAACATTTGATGTCGATTGGAATCCAAATGCATTACCAATTGTTGATGCCATGTACTTTGTGTCGGGCCAAACAAACGATGCATACAACGGATGGTACCAGGCTGTTGGTGCAGTAAGTGAAACAACAATTAGTGTTTCAACAACTGCTGGTCTATCAGAAGGCATGGTAGTAACTGGAGACGTTAATACATACGTTCCGCCAGGTACTATTATTCAAAGAATCGATAGCGGTAACTCATTTACTGTAAGCCCAGCTTGCTGGATTCCAGCAGGATCGACTGTTAGTTCAACTATCATTGCCGTTGTTGACCACATTGACATTGTAAACGGTGGTGCAGGTTACACAACACCTCCAGTTATTACAATCGGAGGAGTTACACCAGGCGGCGCAACAGTTCAAGCTATTGCAACTTGTACCATTAAAGACGGTTCTATTGATACTGTAACCATTGTAAGTCCAGGTTATGGATATACTGGGATTCCAGATATTCAGTTAAGTGAAGTATTAGGTGGAGCTAGTTTAGTTGCTGTTCTATCTGCTAGTGCAACTGTTAACACTGTTGCTAGTGCCGGTGAGTCAGTTAATAGAGTTACATTGGCATACCCAAGTGATCCAGGTATATATTCAACTGGATCTACAATTACATTAACTGGTGCAACTGCTCCTAGTGCTACTACATACGGCGGTGTTAACGGTTATAGTGTAACAGTATCGTTTAGCACAACAACTGCACCAACTGTTGATACGTATTTCAAAGTTGAAGGCAACGACAATACATTATACAACGGTTCATACTTATGTATTGGAAGTACTACAACTAGTGCCGACTTGTTCTATCTATATAATCCAGGAACATTTGGATCTGGTACTACAACTATAACAAATGTAGTTACTGGTGCAGTAACAGAAAGTTTAGGTATTTCTAAACCGTTCCCAATGGACACTGCTGCTACACTACGCTTAGGTTATCCAGGTAACACAGCGGCACAAGTAACAACACGTATTTCAACATGCCGTGCTACAGGACACGACTTCTTAGATATCGGTACTGGAAGTTATTCAACTACTAACTATCCATATCAAATCTTTGGTAACCCAACAAGACCAGCAACACAGTCTCAAGAAGTTTACGAAGAAGGTGTTGGACGTGTATTCTATGTAAGTACTGACCAAAACGGTATCTTCCGTGTAGGTCGATTCTTTACAGTTGACCAAGGTACTGGTACTGTTACATTTGCTGCAAGTATTGCTTTAAGTAACTTAGACGGTCTAGGATTTAAGAGAGGCGTTGTTGTAAGTGAGTTCTCAACAGATAGCTCCATGACAAACAATGCTACTGATACTGTTCCTACACAGTCAGCTATCCGTAGCTTTATTGATAGACGTTTAGGTCTAGACTATGGCGGTGGTCCAGTTTCAACTAGTAACTTAATTGGTCCAGGATTTATGTCTCTAAACGGTTCGTTGGCTATGAAGTCAAATATGAACCTAGGTGGATACAACATTGTTAACGTTAATGATCCTTCATTAACAACAGATGCTGCTAATAAGGGATATGTTGATACTGGTGTTGCTAGTGTTAATAGCTTGTTTAAGTTATTAGACACAAACATTAGCACACCTGCAAATAGTCAGTTACTTGCATACGACGGAACTAATGGCGAATGGGTTAACGTTGCATCGTCAGGTGATATTACATTTGTATACGACTCGTTGGCAGGAACATTGACTTCAGCAATCGGTTCTCAGAAGATTGTTAACTCAATGATTTCTAACACTGCTGCTATTGCTCAAAGCAAGTTAGCAATGAATGCTGCAACAACTAGAGCAAGTGCATCAGGAATTACTCAAGCAGACCTAGGTCTAGCAAGTTTTGATTCTGCAACATTTACTGTTACTAACGGTTGGGTTGTTGTTAAAGCAGGCGGTATTACTAAAGCACAAATGGCTAACATTGGCAATGGATCAGTGTTAGGTAACTTTAGTGGTAGTGCTGCTGCTCCGATTGAAGTATCAGCAGGTACTGTTGTTACACAAGGCGATGGTATTAAAAATGCATCGTTTAGTTCTGGTGCAGCTATCACCGGTGCAATGATTGCAACATATGACGGTTCTAACACAAGTAACAACACATATAGTTTAGTTAACGTAACAACTAATGGTGCTGTTAATAGTATTGTTAAAACACAATCCAGTGGTGAAATTGATGTTCCAATTCTAAAGATTGGCGGATTTAAATTTGTCGATTTGAATTCGACAACATTTAAACTATACACACCGGGTGGATTTAATTTTGCTAATATCCAAGGTACAAGTGGATCTAACACATCAACAAATATCTTTGGCACACTTGACACCACTGGCGGTACATTAAAGACTACAACACTAACAACTGGTACTGCTGGAACAGCAGGTACTATTGTTGGTAACTGGCAAGTTCTAACTTCAAGTATATTAGATGTAACATCTGGTACGCTAAAGACTACTACATTGTCGGCAGGTAGCGAGACAACTGCTGGTACTATTCAAGGTACATGGACATTAACTGGTGCAAGTAAATTACAAGCTACCTACGCCGACATTGCAGAATATTATGAAGGCGATAAAGAGTACGAGCCAGGTACTGTATTAGTGTTTGGTGGAGACAAAGAAGTTACTACAACTGATAAGATGAACGATACTCGTTCAGCAGGTGTTGTAACAACTAACCCAGCTTACGTTATGAACCATGAACAAACTGGTGTTAAGGTATGTATTGCACTAGCAGGCCGTGTTCCTTGTAAGGTAGTAGGCCGTGTTAAGAAAGGCGACTTGTTAACAACCAGTGCAACTCCTGGATATGCTGTTAAAGCAACAAACCCAACATTAGGTAGCATTATTGGTAAGGCTATCGAAGACAAGGACTACGGCGAGGCCGGAGTAATTGAAGTTGCTGTAGGGAGAGTGTAATGACTAAGCAAGTAATTAATATCGGCCAAACTGCTAACGATAAAACCGGTGATCCATTGCGTACAGCTTTTAGTAAGGTTAATGATAACTTTACTGAATTGTACGCATTAGTAGGCAGCGATGCTGCCGGTCTTACAGAACTAGCACAAGACTACGCCGCTGCAATGATTGTAAACGGATCACACAGTGGCGTAGTTACAAACTATAACGACGAAAATAACACGTTAAACTTAACAATAAATATAGATGGCGGCAACGCTTCTACAACATTTTAACTAGAGGAATATTAAGATGGCAACGCAGATTAAATTACGTAGAGACACAGCCGCTAATTGGGCTAGTGCAAATCCTGTACTAGGCCAAGGTGAACCAGGCTATGACCTCACTAATGAAAAATTAAAAATCGGTGATGGTACAACTGCTTGGACTGCACTAGGATTTATAAATGACCAAGTCACTGTTGACCGTTTAGTAAACGGTAGCAATAACCTTGTTCTTAACGAAGACGGCACTGTAACTCTTCCTGCTAACGGATTTATCAAAGATAGCACCGGTGCTATTGT
>JACCED012325004.1_pt1 | contig 12013 bp, 8 predicted proteins | sample 7455021 | NCBI WGS metagenome assembly JACCED01 (sample SAMN15323456, study PRJNA562643) | freshwater metagenome | isolation source: river surface water | place: USA:Blue River Watershed | collected 2017-08-19
CGGGAGCCGTCACCTCCACAGGTTGGGTGGCGTCGGTGAGTTCGATCCCGAGGGCAGAGCGTTGCCATGGGAGGAGGGATTCGATGGCCTCTGGATCCTGGCGGGCGAGGGATTCGAGGGTGGCTTTTGGAGCGATGAGGGTGGGGTCGAGAGCGTATTCCGCGGCGCTTTTGTCGCGGCGATCTCGGAAAAGGCGAAAGCGGTCCTCGTAATCAGGGATGGCTTTTTGTCGTGCGCGGCGGAGGAGCTTTGGCCATTCGGCCTGTGGGATGGCGAGGGCCTCGCGAGCGGCGGCTTGAAATCGTTCGAGCCGACTGCCGCGGAGATTTCGCGGTTCAGCGTTCCCGTTTTGGTCGAGGCGATGGGCCGCATCGAGGAGGGAATCGTTGTTCAAGATGTGGAACGTGGGGCGGTCGACGGCTTGAGCCTCGGATTCGCGCCAGTGCCAAAGGGCACGGAGGATGGCCATGCCACGTTGAGAGAGGTCGGCGTGGCCCGAGATGCGCCAGAGCGAATCGGGGTCGCGTTCGCGAACGATGGCGGAGTTGCGGATGAGCCGATCACACGACTGGTGGAACCAGTCGGTGCGACCGAGTTTGGTCAGTTGTTGTTCGAGTTGGTCGGCGAGCGCGAGCAGATGTGCGGTGTCATTGATCGCGTAATCGAGCATTTGAGCCGGAAGAGGACGGATTGCCCAGTTGGCCTTTTGGGAGGCTTTGGCGAGGACGAGGCCGAAGTGGTGGTGGAGCAGAGCGGCGAGGCCGAACTCACGGAGGCCGACGAGTCGCGCAGCGACGCCCGTGTCGAAGACATTTTCAGGATTGCTCCAGCCCGCTTTTCGGAGCAGTCGCAAGTCATAGTCGCACCCGTGGATGATCACGGTTTTGCCTTTGAGAACGGAGAAGAGGGGGGCGAGGTCGAGCGAGGCGAGGGGGTCGACGAGGAAGTGGGCTTCTGGGGTGGAGATCTGGATGAGGCAGAGTTTTTCGAAGTAGCAGTGCAGGGAATCCGCTTCCGTATCGAGCGCGATTCTGGGGTGCTTTGCGAGGTGCTCGCAGAGAGCGAGGAGGGCGGGTTGTTCAGTGATCATTTCCGCGGTGACGGCCGGAGTGTTTGAAATCGAGGGTGTGGTGCGTTGGGGACGACTTTTTTGAGGGGCCGGAGCGGGAGGTTTTCCGTTGGGATTTCGGCTGTTTCGCGTGTTCCGGCGCGGACCTTGGCGCGCGGGTTTTGAGGGATTGCGGGAGTCCTCTTCGCGCGCTGCTGGTGCAGATGAGGCGACGGATTTCCCGAAGCCGAGCCAAGTGAGGAAGCGCCGGAAGGGGCCGAGGGTCGCGGGTTTCCCGGAGTGATGGTGGCTGCTCATAGCCGAATCGTGAGCAGGAGTTCGGCGTTGGAAGTGGTGGCTTTAAGAATCCCCGATAGGTATTCCATCGATTCGATCGGGGGAAGCGTGGCGAGTTTCCGTCGCACGAGGTTTACCTTTTCGAACTCGGCAGGGTGGTAGAGGAGTTCGTCTCGGCGCGTACCTGATTGAGGGATGTTGATGGCAGGGAAGACGCGCTTTTCTGCGAGCGATCGGTCGAGGCGCAACTCCATGTTGCCGGTGCCTTTGAACTCTTCGAAGATGATGTCGTCCATCCGGTTCTGGGTTTCTACGAGGGCGGTGGCCACGATGGTCAGGCTGCCGCCTTCGGCGGTGTTTCGAGCGGCGCCGAAGAACTTTTTGGGTTTGATCAGCGCTTTTGTATCGAGTCCACCGGACATGATGCGGCCTTTTCCGGGCTGGAGATTGTTGTATCCGCGGGAGAGGCGCGTGATGGAGTCGAGGAGAATGATGACCGTTTTGTTGAGTTCGACGAGGCGCTTGGCGCGATCGAGGACCATTTCGGCGACTTGGGTGTGGCGTTGAGCGTTTTCGTCGAACGTGGAGCTGTAGATCTCCGCATTCACGGTGCGGCGGAAGTCGGTGACCTCCTCTGGGCGTTCATCAACGAGGAGGATGATGAGTGCCGCCTCTGGGTGATTTTTCACAATCGATTGTGCGATGTCTTTAAGGAGGACGGTTTTGCCCGCGCGAGGCGGGGCGACGATGAGCGCGCGTTGCCCTTTGCCGAGAGGCGCGACGAGATCGATCGCTCGGGGGCTGATGGAGCGTGCGTTCGGATTTTCGAGGATGACGCGCTGGTTGGGGTGAGTCGCGGTGAGGCGGTCGAAATCAGCGGGTTCGCGCCACTCTGCGGCGGGGATTCCTTCGACGGAGATCACCTCTTCAACGGAGAGGAACCGTTCGCGGTCGCGTGGGGCGCGGAGGCGTGCTTTGACTTTGAGTCCGGGTTTGAATCGGAAAGTGCGGTCGATCTGGAGTGGGACTTGGATGTCCTGAGGAATGGGGCGAAAGTTGTACCGTTGCCAGCGGAGGAAGACGCTGCCTTGCGCGCTGACGTCGGTAATGGCTTCGGCGACGAGGGTTGCCCCTGCATTGGCGTATGCGCTTGCGATATCGACGACGAGATGATGGCGGGAGCGGTCTGGGTTGAATCGGAGCCGGAAGGCTTCTGCGAGTTGGAGGAGTTCAACGAGAGGGGTGTCGTTCAGTTGGTCGATGTTGAGCGTTTCGGGGATATCGAGAGTTGGTGCGGTTGGAACTGGCCCTTCGAGTTGCTCCTCTGACACGGAGACCGCGGACGCTGAGGAGTGGGAGGAGGAGGAGGAATCGACGGCACCGGCCGGAAAGTCCGGTTGTGATTCCGTGGGCAGTTCGTTTTGTTCGGTCATCTGAGCTGTGTGGTTAGTGCGTTGGCAGCGTGGTATTCGTCCTAGGTTCCAGCGTCCATTGAGCGGGAGGCTGGGTTTTCCGCAGGAAACTACCGGCTTGGCTGATCGAAATCCGATCACTCTGCGAAAGCATGCAGGAGCGATTCGGCGAGCAGCGCGGTTTGTCTGCCGACGATGTGCATCGGGACATCCGTCCAGATCACATAGTGCGCGGGAAGCATTTTACTCTCGGTGGGTGCCTGCGCAATCACGATTTCTCGGATTTGCGTGGCAGACCATCCTCGGTTGGCGAGGCGGGTCTGTTGGGAGGTTTGAGAACACACGACAGCGACAATTTGGTCGAAGTGGGGCGCTGCGTTGGTTTCGAATAGGAGGGGGATTTCGGCCACAAACCAGATGGAAGATGAACGGGCGCGCTGGGCATCGTGGGACCATGCCGAGCGGATGGCGGGGTGGAGGATTTGTTCGAGTTCCGAGCGTTTTTCGGGATGCTCTGTGATGATTTCCCGAAGTGATTGGCGAGAGATGAGATGGTCCGGCCCTAGGACGGAGGTGCCGAAAGTGTTCAGGACAGCGCTTCGCACGGAAGAATCATCTCGCAGGAGTCGATGTGCGCAGGCGTCTGCACTGAAGTACAGAGCGTCTAGGTGTAGCTCGCGAATCGCCTGAACGAGTTGCAGTGAAACCGTTGACTTCCCGCACGCGATGCCGCCGGTTACAGCAATAGCGGGCATTGCTGAGGAGTGGTTGAGGAGCGGTTAGTTGCCGTCTCCTGCGGGAAGTTTCGGTTGCGCGAGATTTGGTACAGGTGCGCTGTATGAGGACTTGTCTTCGAGTCCTTCCATGGGGTTTACGGGCTGACCGGCAGCATCGATGAGACGCATGGTGACGAAGATAACGAGATTCTTTTTGATGTGTTGCTCGATTTTCGATTGGAAAAGCCGACCGACAATCGGGATGTTTTTCAAGATGGGAGTGCCATCGTCGACCTTTTGGATGTCCTCCCTGATGAGGCCTCCGAGAGCAACAGTGTGCCCGTCCATGATGGACACCGACGTTTCGACCTCACGAACCGAGAAGATAGGTTGATTCATGATGTTGTCGGTGAGCGTGACCGCGACAGGATCTGCGCCACCGGCCCCGATATTGATGGTTCTGGTGGCGATGGCTTTGATGGGGCTGCCGTAGTTGATGAACCCTTCGAACTCGGTGACTTTCGGTTTGAGTTCCATGTCGACAGTGAAGTTATCGGCCTGAATTTGAGGCTGAATCACTTCCAGAATGACGCCAGTGTTGCGCGTCTCGAAGTTTTCTGGGTTCGCTGGGGTCACTGGAGCGCTGAGGGCTCCCTGTGCAGCTTGGTTAGCAACGCCTGCGCCGCCACCGCCGCCACCAACACCGCCGCCGATGGTTCCGGGGATTTGTGGTGGAGCGAAGGATGTTGGGTAGCGGAATTCGCGGGTGATTTTGATGCTCGCGGTGGCGCCATTCCGGCAAGTGACCCGCGGGGAGGAGAGAAGATCGATTCCTTTCTTCTGGCTCATTGCGCGAACAATCATCTGGAACTGAGGGTCGGTGAATGCTCCTGCGATGGAGAACGCTGCAGGGGCCATCACGCCCCGTGCGCCTTGTACTCCGTTGAGGAGCGAGTCGATGGCGTTTGCGGAGATGGCGAGACTCCCGGAGCGATTCCCTCCGGTCACAGGATACACGCCGACTGGGGCGTTCGTGTTGGCGTAGCCTGGACCGATGATGAAGGGGTAGTCAGCCATGTTTGAACCGGTTCGGGCGCTTCCAGTGGTTCCACCAGACATGAACGTATTGTAGGAACCAGGGACATTTGACTGCCCTAGCAACCAGTCGAAGGATAGTTCCTCGAGGTTCTGTTGGGAGAACTCGATGAACTTCGCTTCAATCTCGATTTGCGATGGGGTGGGCGTGTCTGCGGCCTGAACGACTTCGTCGATGATGTCCAGATTTTTGCGTTCGTTGTAAACGGCGAGAGTGAAGTTCGCTGAGTTATAGATGGCCGTTGATCCTTCGGGGAAGGGAACGCTGTAGCGAGTGGAGAGAATCTCTTTGGCATCGGGGCCTCCTCGATTTCTTGGGGCTGCGGCGGCGGGTGCGCCTCCTCCCAGAGCTCCGAGTCCACCTCCGCCCATACCGGCGTCTTGATTTACGCGAGCGGTGTTTGTCAGGAACTGGGGTGAAACTTTCCACCTGCGCATCTCCATTTTTTCACCGGATGCGCTTCCAGAGACAATCTTGACAAAGAATTCTTCGACAATCGGCTTGACCCCAGCCATTTGGCATGCGGTGTCGAGAATGACGTTCAGCGGTGTGGGGGTTGGGATGTGGAAGGTGATTGCGCCTCCGCCACCGCCGCCCGCGGCGGGAGCCGCTGGGGCTGGAGCGGGAGCGTTCAAGCCGAACACGTTTGCTGCCGCGGCTGCTGCGGGAGCAGCAGCTCCTCCAGCGGCGCTGTCCACTTGCACCACGAAGGCCACACCTCTGGTGTCGTCGGCCGAGTTGTCGTGTTTTTTTGATAGTTCTTGGAGCTGCGATGCCACGCTCTCAATGGTTTCACCGGCGAACTTGACTTCTGGGATAACGATCTTGGCGAGTTTCTCGCGAAGTTTGTCGGAACGGGTTTGCTGTTTGGCCTGATTGAGCGGTTGCGCATTTTCGGTTGCGCTGAACTTTCGGATGGGGCTGGCCCATGCTTCATCCACTTTTCTGAAAGCGCGGGATCGAGCTTCGTTGTAGGAGTCTTTCGAGAAATTACGAACGGCGGCGTTGATTTGCTCCTGAAGTTTCCTTGCGGCGGAGTTGTGTCTGTCGATTAGGAGCACTTGGTCGGTGCGTTTGAAGGCGAGGTCAAATCGACCGGTGTCGTAGAAGCCTTGAGCTTCGGTGAGGAGGCGCTTCACTTCCTCGATTTGCTCTCGAAAAGCTGGAGTGATGGTTTTGTTGAAATAGCCCGGGGTGTGGAGGCGTTCGACCAGTTTTCGCGCCTCTTTGTTATCTGGGTTTCTTGTGAGTGCGTCAGTAAGAACCTCCTCAGCGGCCTCGGGGTTTCCTTTGTAGCGTCCTTCTTGGATACGTTGTTCGGCGAGTTTGACAACCGCACGGTCGAATCCTGCCTGCGCACGTTCGCGGGTGAGGTCAGAAAAGGGTGCGCGGTGATTGCCGAGGGTAGCGAGCGCGGCGGCGTACAGGTCCACAGCAGACTTCCAATCCTTTTCTCCGGCGGCGCGGTTGGCGTCTGAAAGTTCTTTGATGGCTTTATCCAAACTTTGTTGCAAAGCGGCCGCTTGTTCGGCAGCAAGGCGCGCGATTTCAGCTTCGCCGGGCGCGGAGATGGTCGTGACGGGAGCGATGATGTGCGCGCACACGAATGCGAGCACTAGTAACTGGGATCTGTGGGAAAGGTTGCGAAGACTCATCGACGGGGGAAATGAAAGTGCGGTCCGCACGGGGTTTTTGGGAAGGAGGTTTTGGGAATGAGGAGTTCCGTGCGGAGTTAGTTTGAAGGGGGATTCTGTCCGGAAGATGGGCTTTCAATGGCTCCCTCGAGCACATCCAGTTCAGAGCCCTCTGCGGTGGAGATTCTCACTGATTTCGGATTATCGCGAATCTCTTTTACAGAGAAAACTTCTTTTTCTTCTGGGTCCGTGCTGAATGTCTTTCCGATCTGGACGGGAATCTCTTTGCCGGGTTTGGGGATGGGCATGAGCAGGACGGCGCTGATTTCGTAAAAGTTGACCAAATCATCGGTTGCGTTCTTCTTTCCGAGCCCTTCTTTTGCCGTGAATTTTCGGTCTGCTTTACCTTCCACTTTTTCGGTGATTTCGAGCGTACCAACCTCAACCTTCACATTGTTGAGTCCTCTTTCCTCTTGCTGCATATTGAAACCGGAAATCACGAGATTCGTGTTCGGAATAGTTTGGCCGATTTTGAGGGTATGTCTGGGGCGGTTTGGGGCCGGCGTTGGCGATTCTCCGAGCAGTTCGATCGTGACCTCGATTCGGTCGGGTTGGTCTTTCGGCCCTGTGAACTTGATGAACTTAATGAAGTTGTTTCGCTTTGTGACGCTCTTTAGCGCGAGTTTTTTGAAGTATGGTGGGTGAGAGTCCGCCGAAGTCGGGTTGGTCCCCTCAATGAACTCATCTTCGTTTGAGAAACCGTCGTTGTCCGTGTCTTCCAGTCCGATTTTGGTTTTGAATGGGTCGAGTTTGTTCTCGGTGAACCATTTGTTCGGAATGGGTTGTCCTGATTTCGAGTGCGCATTTCGATTCCCTTCGTTGGGCTTTTTCGGTTCGTTGTTCTCGACGATGTAGCGATCGCTGACGAAGAGCGCGGTTTTGAACTCACCATTCCCCTTCGGCGTCCATCGAGCCGGTTTTTCCAAGTTTGCGACTGTTTCTTGGAAGGGTTTGATGTCGATGTTGTCCGGTTTAGTCCGGTTATTTGACCGAGGTCGCTTCTGTTGAATCTCGTCTGAGCGACTGCTATCGGTGTTGAATAAGAACCACGAACTGGCCAAGACTGCGACAGATGAGAGGAGGATAACGGCCGATGGCGCCTTGCTGATGTTGGTGGACATGGGCGAGAGGTCGAGGGGTTACTTCGTTTTTACTGCCGCTCCGTCCGGCGTCTTGGTTGCCTGCGCTGTTTCGCGGAAGGTGAGAATCTCGATGGATAGGGATGTCTCGATTCGCTCTTCGCCGACGATATAGAGGGACTGTTGGGATTCAGGAGCGTCTGGATTTGCAAGCGGTTCCTGTTTGCGTTTGGGGCCGTCTTTTTTCTCATTGGAGACCGCAATGGATCTCAAGATGGCGAACGGTTTTTTTGATTCGGACAAATCACCGACAAGGCCTCTGACGGTTTCTGGACGGGACAGAATCGTGATTTGGTAGGTTTTGGATTGGAACGGAGGCAGTGGCTTGGGTTCGGGTTCCGCCTCTTTTGTCCCATTTTTTTTCGGCGTGATTGCCGTCTTTTGAACGGGTTCTGGCGGTTTTGGCTTGAAGGTGGGGTCTTCCTCAGGCGATTTCTCTCGCTCAAAGCGCCTGATTTCAATGGGTTGATGTTTCAAGATGAGATTGATCAGGAACTCCGACTCGGCGAGTTGGCGCGAGAGTGCGGGAAGCAAGTTCTGTTTCGGGACTTCTTTTGTGAATCGGTCGAAGTCGAGGGCGAAGTCAGCGGAGGGTGTTGAGATGAGCGTTCCGATGTCTTGGGCTTTGTTCTTCACCTCGCGGATGAGTTTGTTGAGTGCATCCTGGAAGGCCGTCTCTGAAAGGGTTGCGGGGTTGATGTTCGACTCGAGGAGGCGGTTTTCAAGTTTCCCTGCGAGATCTTCAAGAGCGACCGATTGAGTGTTGAGAAGGTCAACATTCTCGGCGGACGGGGCGGGTTTAGAGCTTTGAAGCCGCGCGAGTTTGTCGGCTTCGCTTTTCAGCGCGGCCGTTTTCTCGGATGCCGTGCTGGAAGCGGAGAGGGTGAGGTAGCCGGTCGCTGAGGTGGCGATGAGCCCAACGGCGAGGATGGCGGTCAGAGCAAGATTACGCTTTATCCAGTTCATTTTGCGGGACCGTCTTTAGGTTGGGGTGCGGACGAGTTGGGATTTCCTGACTCGGTTGGAGTGGGGGAGTCTGGTGGAGGCAGGTGAAAGTTTTTTGGCTGGAGTTGGACCGAGAACTTGTAGGCCCACTCTTCGCTGCTGCTCGCTTGGTCCACCCGGGTTATTTTCTCTTTGTTCACTGAGAACAGTTCTGATTTGTCGAGGAGGCTGAGGAAGTCGTCAACCACCCCAACGCCCTTTGGATTCATCAGGTAGAGGCCTTGTATTTCTAGGGTTCCGCTGGGAATCGACAAGGGAGGGAGCGAAATCGGTTTATCGCTGTCAGGGTCTCCTTTTCTGCCTGCGGGTTTGACGGGAGCGTCCGGCTGTTTCGGTTGGGGTTGGGAATCGTCCGCGGCAGTTTTGACGAACTGAAGGCTAGTGATCCACACGAAGTCGTCTGGGAGCCGCTGGTGGATATCGTTGATGATCCGGATCCAGTAATCGCGATCGGTTACCGCTTGGTGAAATGGGAGGCTTGACTCGTAGCGTTTCCGCAGATTTTGACGTTTTTCTTTGATTGACCGGTCAATCTCTTCCAGGGCTTTGATGTCGCGTTTGATCTGGGTTGTCAGCGCTTCAGATTCGGTCGTTACCGCGTTGAAGTGGCCCATCCACCCGAGCAGGGCGGAGTTGGCGAGGAGGAAGGCGACGGCAGCTGCGGGAACGAGCTTTCGTTGGGTTTGACGCGCGAGGGTCGAGGGTGGCACCAATCGAAGGGCAACGGGGCATTCGCGCACCATCCTGAGCGCCAGTCCCACGTGTTCGCCCCAGGTGTGGGCGAGTCCGGCGACTTTCTCTGCGTCGATACCGGGAGCGAGGGTGAGCTTGAGCAGGGGGTTAAAGAACTCGCTCGGAACGGCGAGCTTTTCTTCGAAGAACTCTCTCGAGTAGGGGAGGCTGACCCCTCCGCCCGCGAGCAGGATTCTGCTGGGGGCGCTTCCTCCTTGTTGGGAACGGTAGAACGAGATGGATCTAGCAATCTCGGCATGGAGGCGGGTCATTGCATTGCGGATGACCTTCGAAAGTTTTGCAACGTCTTGGTCGTCGGGATCCGCGTAGTTGCCTCCGAGAGCAATGAAACCGTGTTCGATTTTTCTCGATTCTGCTTCAGCGAAGGACTCTTGGAACTCCTTCGCAACGGCACCGGTGACAGAGCTTCCTCCTGACGAGATGCTTCGGTAGAAAACCCGCCCGGCCTCCACGAAAACGAGGTTGGTTGTTCGCGCTCCGACATCGACGATCATCGAGCAGCCGTCGTAATCGGGGTAGTTGAAGAGAAAGCTATTCGCGAGAGCGAGGGGAGAGAGGTCGAAGCCCTCGGTCTCGAGGTTGCCAGATTCGATGGCTCCGTTCACCTCCGCGAGGAGGTCTGCCTTGATCGCCGCGATGAGGGCCTCTTTCTCCCCTGTTTTTCTTGTTTCGATTGGTTGGAAGTCCCACACCACTTCATTCATCGGGTACGGGATGTTTTGAGCGGCTTCAAACTCAACGAGTTTGGCGACTTCCTGACCATCGACTGCTGGCACCTTGATGAATCGGCTAAACGCGGATTGCGATGCGAGCGAAACCCGTACGTGGCCTCCCTTCCGTTTGATTTTGGAGGAGAGCTCTGCGATGGCCATTTTGGTCTGGGCGACCCGCGTGGCGTCGGCGGAGGGATCAGCGACCAGTCCGCTTTCCTCGACGCGAGAGAGGATCAAGCCCCCGGTCTTGCTGGATTTGAACTCGGCGAGACTGACGTTCTGAGTGCCGAGCTTCAGCGTGAGGAAGGGAGAGTTGGATGCCATTGGTTGAGGACGTTCTGACTTGAGCGTGCTGGTCTGATTCGTTCCGCGACGTGGAGCGTGGGGAGGTCTTTTATGGACGACGAATCACTGCTTCACGGGTTCGTAATAGTCCCAGAGGAGCAATCCGAACGGCGTTTGATTTTTGCTGAGGAAAGCTCCGGCGATTTCGCGCGCTTTGCCGCCATCGAGAGCCGCTTTGACGTTTTGTTGGGTGACGCCATTGCCCTCGAACTTGAGGTCGATTTCTTCGCCTCCTTTTTTCAACTCGACCCAAGCGGCTTTCACGTTGGTGTTCATCGAGAATGATTTCCCTTCAGTGATAGAATCGAGGGTGCGTGGGTCAAGGAACATCGCGGAATGGCGGTCCCGTCCTTTTGGGATTCTGGTGTGAGTGACTTCACCGATGTAGTGACTCAGTGTTTGGTCGGGATTGAGGATGAGACAATGGAACTTCAGGGAGACGTCATTCACGTCGGCCCTTGCGGAAAGCTCCACTTCCACCTCGAGCCATTCTCCTGCTTTGAGGACCCGCTTGTTGGGCAACCCTTGCGCTTGGATTTGGGGGGTTTTGAGCAACTCCACCTTTAACCGTTCGATTTTGATTTCTGATTGTTTCGCAGGGGTTTGAGCGAACGTGGAGGCCGCAGTGCACGCTGCAGCGAGGAGGCCGATGAAATGTGTTTTCATTTTGTTCAGTGAGGGGAGAGCAAATCTTAGATGCATTTTTTTCGCAGGCGAAGAACTAAAAGCGGGATGCGGTGTTTGGTTCTTTTGGTAGACGTCTGGGCCGATGGGCCGAGGCGGCGAGGTGTGAGTAGATTTGGTTCGGATTGGAAAATCACGTCCATTTTCCGTGTGTTTGGAGTCCGAACCCTTGGGCTTTGGCGAGGAATCTCTATTTCCACGTCTGTTTGCGAACGGGCCAGAGTTTGGGGTTTGGGGAGGCAGTACTGAAGGCTGTTCAGGGAGTGGGTTTGCTGGGGGTGCGCTCGAGGATGGATGCGAGGGGGATTGGCTGCTGCCGGTCAGGGGTGAGGAGGATGGGGAGTTGGGTGCTGCTCGCGGATGCTGCAGCAAAGGACCGATGTGCTCCCAGGATCGATACGGCGCAGCGTTTCAGGGTCCACTTATTTTTTGACACGCTAATGGATTGGGCGGTCAGTCGAGGGTGCTTTTCATCCCCGAGATAGATCATCACGTTTTGGAGTTCAAACTCCTGCGTTTTGGTCAATGCAGCGATGTAGTCACTGAAATCGCCGAGGGGGTTGGAGTTTGGGTCTGTGACTCGGATCTCCACTCCGGTTGCAACCGGAGTGGGAAGGGCGGCGACTTGGAAGAGTCCTCGTTTTGAGGGTTTGGTTGCGAGTTGCCCAATCTGAACGGTGGCGCTGGGGCTCCCGAGCGCCCCGCAGTTGAATCGCACGCCCTTGGCTGCAGGTCCCGAAGGGTGTGCCGTGGATGCAAGAAGCAGGGACACTGCAACGGTGAAGCGGGTCACGGTGTGTCTCCGCTGATGAAGAGGGAGGTGCCATCAGTGCTCTTGCCGATGCCCCACTCGATTGGGCCGTTCATGTTGGGTGCGATGAGAACGCCGGTGAATGTTTTTGGAGCGATGATTGTGGAAGGTCCCATTCCGTCGTTGCTCTGCATCCAGCCTGCTTTCGCATAGAAAAGCCCCGTCGACCGATTGACGGTGAAGGTCATTCGCGGTCGCGACGCGGACTGTCCCGTGTTCAGTTCAGGGTATTCTTCGCTTTTGCTCGCGATTGTGGCTGAGTCAACGAGAACGGTCCCTGCGGTCCATTTCAAGTAGCCA
>JACCED011921694.1_pt1 | contig 12012 bp, 15 predicted proteins | sample 7455021 | NCBI WGS metagenome assembly JACCED01 (sample SAMN15323456, study PRJNA562643) | freshwater metagenome | isolation source: river surface water | place: USA:Blue River Watershed | collected 2017-08-19
AGCATTTGTGACAGTGAGGGATCGCGCGCAATCGCTTCTTGCGTGATGCGATTGGTTGCGGTCTCAATCTCTTCCATCAGCTGTTTCATGAAGACGCGCTTGTCGAGACCGGGGGCAATCGGCGGCAAATATTCAACAACCACCGTGCCCGGACGGCGCAAGAAACTGCGACGCGCCCAGAAGAGACCTGAGTTCAAGGCCACCGGCACGCAAGGCACACCGCTGTCATGATAGATGGCGGCAACACCAAATTTGTATTGCGGCTCTGCGCCTGCGGAGCGGCGCGTGCCTTCAGGGAAAATGATGAGCTGGCGCCCAGCCTGAACTGCCTCGCGGGATTTGCGCACGGCTTGCGCCAATGCAGTGCTCGCCTTGGCACGGTCAATCGCAATCTGGCCAGAGCGTGAGAGATACCACCCAAATAGCGGAATCCACATCAGCTCTCGCTTGAGGATGAAGCAAAATTCCGGCGCATGGCGGATGAGCGCGAAAGTCTCCCACAAGGATTGATGTTTGGGCGCCAGAATGAAGCCCCCCTTGGGCAGATTTTCCAATCCGCGAAACTCAACCTTCAAGTCACAGATGACCCGCAACAGCCATAGGAATATGCGCGCCCAAAGATGGGCGACACGGCTGACGGTGCGACGGTCAAAGACCAGAAGCGGCAGACAGAGGATCATCAACACTGCGATCGAGACATAAAAGCAGATGTTGAAGACCACGGAACGAAGAAGGATCATGCCCCCTTCTTGCCTCAAGCAGAGCCAGATGAAAAGACCCGCTCCACGCTGCGCCGCAGCAAGGCCGCCACGAATTTTGCATATTCAATGACCCAAAGGCGTGCCATGGCGGGGTCACGCCACCACTGGCCTTCGCGGCTCCGCTCGGTCACCACCGGAAAGGCCAAAAGCTCCGTCCCCGGCATTTCATAGCCCATCTCAAGAAGGGCACGCGGCATATGGAAATTGGCCGTCACCACGATGACGGCGCCGCGCAGCTCATGGTCCTGCATCCATTGGCGCGCCTCGCGCGCATTGCCGATCGTGTTGCGCGCGGCATAGCCAAGATCGACGCAGCATTCGATGAGTTTGCGATGGCGCGGGGCCATACGAATGATGTCTGCACGGGTGAGAGAGGCATTCACGCCGCTGATCAGCAACCGTCCGGCATAACCACGTTCCATGAGATCAATTGCATCGGCAATGCGCTCTGGCCCGCCTGTTAAAGCGACCACCGCAGCCGCAGGACGACTGGGCAAGGCTTCCTGCTCAGGGATTTGATGCACGAAGATGAGGAAGCCCAGACACGCAGCCGCGAGGCCCGCGAGGCTCAAAAGGCCGACGATCCTGATCAGGGGGATCATGCAAGTGCCTGAAGATGCCGAAATACGATGGTGCGCGAAATGAAGGCTGTCAGAAACGAAACGCCAAGGGCAATGAGAACAATGGTCGCATAGCCGAAAAAGCCAAGCGAGAAGGAGCCAAATAGGGCTTGCATCTGATCAGCGCTCGCATTGGTCGAGAATGAACGTGCGAGGAAACTCGACAGCGCAAAAGCAGCGATGGCACAACCACCACCAATGATTCCGCCCTTCAGGCCGAGCCAGAGAAAATGGCGCTGGAATTCACGCGCGATGAAACTGTCAGCTGCGCCAACAAAATGCAGCACATCGACAATCTCTTTATTGCCTGCCATCGCTCCACGTGTTGCAAAGGTGACGGCAAGACCCATGGCGACCAGCACAAGCATGAAGATCAAAATCACAAGTCCAACTGTCGCACGCGCCATTTGCGCCAAACGTGTCAGCCAGAGGCGATGATCATCAAGCATGGCATTGGGCACATTTTCTGCAAGTTGCTTGCGCAATGTGCCTGCATCAAACTTGCCTTCACCAAAACGCAATTCGATCAGACGTGGAATGGGCAATGCACCCAAATCAAGTCCGGTTCCGAGCCATGGTTCAAGCAGATGTTCGGACTGTGCCTTGGTAAAGACGCGCACCTCACCAATGCCCGGCGTGGCGCGTGCAATCTCGCCTGCCCGCTTCACATCAGCTTCGATATCTCGACCGCTGATTGGCTTGATCTGGATGGTCATCTCGCGTGAGACACTTTGTGTCCAATCACGCGACGCCTGATCGACCAGAATGCCTGCACCTGCAGCCAATGCGGCAAGAAAGGTCATGATAGCGATGACGGTGACAAGCGCACGTCCCGCAATGGATTGTGCTGGCACAAGCGGCATGTTGCGCTTGAGAATGCCTGTCACGGGCTCCTGATCTGCGCCTTGGCGCAATATGCGGGCGAGCGGCTTAATCATAGATATGCAACCGCCTGTCACCGAGAACAAGACGCCGCGCACCGTCAAACTGATCCATCAAGGCAAGATCATGCGTGGCGATAAGAACCGATGTGCCTGATTTATGCAGCTCTGCAAACAGGCGCAGCAAGCGCCGCGCCAGCGAAGGATCAACATTGCCTGTTGGCTCATCTGCCAGCAGCAATTCAGGCCTCACGATGAGCGCACGCGCAATGGCCGCGCGCTGCTTCTCACCACCGGAAAGCACGGGGGGCAGGACATGCATACGCTCGCCCAAGCCCACCCAGCCCAGAAGCTCCATCACTTCGGCACGATAGCTGGACTCCTCGCGCCCCTGCACGCGCAGGGGCAAAGCAACATTTTCATAGGTCGTGAGATGATCAAGCAGGCGAAAGTCCTGAAACACGACACCAATGCGTCGGCGCAATTGGGTGATCTGATCCTTGTCGAGACTGGCTGCATCTTGTCCAAACAGCGTGATGAAGCCGCGCGTTGGTTTCAGGGCAAGCAAAATCAGGCGCAGCAAGGTGGTCTTGCCCGCACCCGACGGTCCGGTAAGAAACTGGAAGGACTGCGGCTCAATTTCGAAGCTGATATCCCGCAGGATTTCAGACCCCATGCCGTAGCGCAGTCCGACATTTTCGAATCTGACCAAAATGCCCTCGTCTCGCCTTTTGGGCTCAATGCCTTTTTAGCGCGGCGCATCTTAACGCGCCCTTAACCATCTTCGCAGCCCTATGGGATGTTTCCTGCCCGCGAGTTTTACGAAGTCATGTTGCTGATTCATTGCCCAGCCTGTCGTGGCACTCTCGAAGTTGAAGCCGCACAACTGATGCGGCCCCGCCGTATTTGCTGCACGCTCTGCGCCCATCGCTGGGTTGAAGACGCTAAAAGCACGCCCGGAAGCATGACATGGCCGAGCGACCCTCTGCCCCCGCAAGCCGAGCCCGAACCTGCTGCCGCAACCAGCGCCGCTATTGGTCAGTCGCTTCCCGCCACCGCTGAGGAGCCAAGCCCCAAGCCGAAAAATTTCGGCCGCAAGCGCCACACAGCGCCACAGCCGCAGACTGTGCCGCAGCCGCGCTCCTATATCCTTGTGTGGAGCCTCGCGGTCATGTCGATTGTCACAATCCTGATTGCGGGACGGGAAACAGTTGTCCGCTCTTGGCCGCCTTCAGCACAGGCCTTTGCCGCGGTAGGTCTGCCGGTCAATCTGCAGGGGCTTGAGATCCGCGATGTTCGCACCCGGATCGTGCAAGAGCCAACGCAAAAAGTCCTCACCATTGATGGCGAGATCCGCAATCTGCGTGAAGGGTCGCAAACGCTACCGGAATTACTGCTCAGTCTGCGCGACGCGCAGGGGCGCGAAGTCTATGCCTGGAAAGCGCCGCCGCCGAAATCCGGTCTCGCACGTGGCGAGACCATCCAGTTTCGTGCAAGGCTGGCCGCCCCTCCTGATGGCGCCAATCTCGTCCGGGTTCAATTTGCTGAACCCGCTGCAAGGCGGATCGCAACGCGCTGAGGCTTATTTCTTGGCCTTGGCGCGCTCGATGCCATCCATCACGAGCTTCTTGGCTTCCGCCGCATCGCCCCAACGGAGCACTTTCACCCATTTGCCTTGTTCAAGATCTTTATAATGCTCGAAAAAGTGCTGAATCTGGTCGAGCGTGATCTGCGGCAGATCCGTGTAATTGTGCACTTTCTCATAGCGCTTGGTGAGTTTGGGCGAAGGCACTGCGACAATCTTCTCATCGCCACCCGCCTCATCTTCCATGATGAGGACGCCGACAATGCGACAATTCATAACAGCACCGGGCACGATGGCGCGCGTATTGGCGATGATGACATCGCAGGGGTCGCCATCCTCTGACAGCGTATGCGGGATGAAGCCATAATTGCCGGGATAGCGCATCGCCGTATAGAGGAAGCGATCAACGATCAAAGCGCCCGCAGCCTTGTCCATCTCATATTTGATCGGCTCACCACCAATCGGCACTTCGATCACGACATTGACGTCTTCCGGCGGATTCTTGCCGATGGAGAGGGCGTCGAGATTCATGGGATCACTCCAGAAAAACCATTGGCCGCCTTCCTATTCGGGGCGGCGGCCAAGAACAAGCCAGACTATCGGTCAGGATCAGACGAAAGCAAAAGCCACGCGCTCGCGCTGCTCCTGCCCGAAGCGCTCCTGCGCACGGCGGACCATTTTGCCGCCAAGATGCTCGTAAAAGCCGATGGCCCGGTCATTGTCGCCCAAGGCCCAGACAATGAAATCAGGGTAGCCATGTGAGGCGAGATCATCTCGCGCAGCCGCAAACAGCTTTCTGCCAAAGCCGAGCCCCTGAAACTCAGGTTCCAGATAAAGCTCGAAGATCTCACCCCTGAAAGGGAGCGAGGGCACGCGATTGCGCCCATAGGTCGCATAGCCAACGATGGCCTCGTTGAAATCGAGCACGAGAAGGCGCGATCCGCGCTCAATGGCCGACATCCACCATTGCGGGCCACGACGCGAGATCATCCGTTCCAATTCGCGCCCTGGAATGAGGCCGCGATAGGCATCGCGCCAAGCGGCATCATGAACTTCTGCGATCTCTTCGGCATCAGTCCAGCGGGCGCGGCGAACGGTAATGAGTGTCTGTACCATACCCTGATGTTGAACCCAGCTTGCGGCGCGCGCAAGGGCGAGGCGAGGCCAGGAGAACAAAAATTAATTCTGCCACAATCGCTGCAATGAGCGTCAACTTGGCCGGAATTTCCGCGAATGCGGGATCCGTCTCAACGCATTATTTGGTCCAACGGATCCGGCACGTAATTTGCTGAGTGAGGCCCGTAAGGAGCATCAGGTGACGGATTTTTCCGCTCAGATCCGGGCGGGCCTCTTGGCCACCCAGCCCAATCGGGAGAGCTTCGCGCGCAACTGCGTGGCGGAGTTCGACCGCAATGGCGATGGCACGATCAGGGCTGGGGAATTTCTGAAAGTCTTCGCCTCGCTCCAGCGGACAGATGAAATGGCCGGTAGCGGACAGACGAGCTATGTCTCTGCGGGCATCAGGCCGACTGTTTTCGACTGCACACTCTTTCCGGCCTTTTCGCGCAGCTATGCGATCAGCGCCTATCATGCCCAAACCATGCTGGACTCCTTTGACCGGGATGGCGACCAATCGATCACTCTGGATGAGCTTCTGCATGTCGGGTCCACCAGTCCGTCCAATACAGTGGTGGAAGATGAGGGCGTCTCACCCGCACCCAATGAGGCAGAGCCTGAGGGGGGCGTGCCGGTCGCAGAACCAAGTGCTGAACAACGCGCTGATGACCTGTTGTCACTTTACGACAAACAGGCCAAGGGCTTCATTGATATCAGCGACATCATCTCGGCCTGGGTCAGTGATCCCTCGCTTGGTGATATCTCTCAGGCTGGCAGTGTCATTTCAGCATGGGATCGCGACGGTAATGAGCGGGTGACGCGCGATGAACTCGTGGCGGGCTTTGGTAATCTTGATACAGCCAATGCCTTGATGGCGGCTCTGTCTGATCCTGCCAGCGGCGTGATCAAACTGGCCTCACTCACCGAAGAACAACTCGCCCAAACAGATCTCACCCGCAGCGAATTGAGTGTCTGGGATAGTGATCATGACGGTGTCATCTCCCGCACCGAAATTCTGAACGCCTTGCGCAAGGCCAGCGTCAAGACTGACGCTACACCAGAAGAAATTGCGCAAGCACTGATGACCCGTTTTGACGCCGATCAATCAACCATGCTGAGCGAGGATGAGTTCACGCGGGTTCTGGAAACCTATCAGATTGAGGCTTCGCAGGCGCAGGATAGTTTCAATGCCTGGGACCTTGATCGAGATGGGGCCATCTCATCCAGCGAGCTGGCCGCCGGGATCAGAACCATTCAGGATGCCAAAATGCAGGTCGCTGCTTTCGACAGTGATCACAAAGGCTATTTCACTCTGGAAGATCTGCAGCGCGTCATGGCTTCAGAGTCCTCAACAGCAACGGCCAGCGCAGAAGATCTGATGCTTTGGTGGGATGTCGATGGCGATGGCATGGTGACGCCACAAGATGTGATTGCACGCAAAAATCTCGATGCGGTTCAGGCTGGCAGCAGCGCATAGGAGAAGCCCCGCCAAAGCGGGGCTTCCTTGACTTTAGCGACGCGGATTGGATGCGCCCGGCGCATAGCCTGAAGCACCATTGGTGCCCGGAACAGCGCCATTGCTGCGATATTGCTGACCGGGCGCATAGCCAGATGCACCTGACATATCATTGACCGGACCGTTGCTGCGATATTGTTGGCCCGGCGTTGTGGGCACAACGCTCTGACCGGGAGCCGTAGCACGACCGCCACCCGTTTGTGCGAAAGCGGATGCACTGATGAGCAAGGCTGCAGATGCGATTGCAAAAGTCTTCATATGACCTCTCCTTGGGTTGTTCATTCCCAAGACATGCAACGCATGAGACAAGGCCGTGAGGTGAATTTGGTGGGGTGATTTTGTGACCATTCCGGTGAATGAATGATCGGTTCACAAAGTCAATTCACGCGGCAATAGCCAGACCCTGCATAATGACTCCCGCTGGGACAGGAACCGCTACGCGCTGGAACATAACCGCGCCCGGAGGAGCTGCGGCAATAGCCTGAGCCCGCATAACTGGCACCGCTTGGACAAGAGCCATTTTGTGCAGGGACAAAGACATCATTCCCGGTGGCGCGGCAATAGCCCGAACCAGCGTAACTTGTGCCTGATGGGCAAGATCCATTTTTGGCAGGGACCATGCCTTGCGCCAGGCTTGGCGTGGCGAGGGCGATCAAGAAGGTCGCAACAATAAAGCGCATGAGATGCTCCAAATCTTGGCCCCGCTTCACAACTCATCTATTCAATCAGCAACTTCCAATCATCTCACCCGGACATCACAGATGCAAGCGCTCGCCTCCGCCCAGATTGCCCCGATTCTTTTGCTCATTGTCTCCAATATCTTCATGACGGCAGCATGGTATGGGCATCTGAAATTTCCAGCAGCCTCGATGCTGATGGCGATTTTCGTCAGTTGGGGCATCGCCTTCATTGAATATTGCTTTGCCGTTCCGGCGAACCGGATCGGCCATGCGGTCTATTCAACCGCGCAACTCAAAACCCTGCAGGAGATCATTTCTCTTGCAGTCTTTGTCGGTTTTTCCATCACTGTTCTGGGAGAAAGCATCAGCGCGAAGCAGCTGGGCGGCTTCGCGCTTTTGGCAGCCGGTGCATGGCTGATTTTTGATGGCGGCTGATGTGCCTAGCTTCGACTTTCCTGATCCGAGGTATCCCACAGCAACAGCGCGAAAGCGAAGAAATGCACGATGAAGGGCACAAGCACCATCACAACGGACATCTTCAATTTCGGCATCATGATCACACCAACCACGGCAATGCCCATAGCGAGTGCATACATCAGTGAGATGAGGCCGCAATTCATACGCTGCTGCATCGTCCGGTCACCAAGGAAGAAGCGGGCGGCGAAGGCGAGATAAACGACGCTGAGCACAAGATTGAGCATCCAGCTGCCATGCGCGACCAGAGCATTCGAATTTTTAAACAGGACCACAAGGCTCCACACGACATTGACGGCAGCCACTGCGGCACCAAGGCCAGCGCCAATTCGCGTCGAGCGATAGAGTTCAGTCGGAGTCTGGCCGACTGCCAGCACTGAATCGGACATTATTTCCTCCTTGGCTTGATCGGATGAGATCGCCAACAGAGAGCCTGCGCCACGTTGAGGCGACTGAACAGGTGAGCTTACGGGCTTGTGATAAAGATTGATCGGAACGCGATCATTGCAGGCCAAAAATCTGCTGCGCGTTCTGATAGGCGACGCGACGCATGGTTGCCGGGCTGAGACCGGGCAGCAGATATTGCCTGATCTCTGCAATCATCTCGTCATAACGATCTTCAAGGCCGCAACATGGGTCCGTGCCAACCATGATACGCGTCGGGTGGGCCTCAATGAGTTGGCGCCAATGCTCCCTGAGGCCAAACTTTCCATAAACACGCTCAATCCGATGCGTTGGCCCCTGGGCTGACAATTCGCAGAAAATATTGGGACGCGCCCTGAATAGCTGATCGAGTTGCTGCGTGCTGGCGCCGGGCAAGCAATGGGAGAGGATCATCCGTGCCCGGGGAAAGCGAGCCGCAACACGCATCACTTCATCCATTCCGCTTGAGGCCATTGTGTGAATTTGCACGAAACCGCCATGGGCTTGAGCAAAGGCGAACATTTTCATGACCACCGGCGTCTCAAGGGCAATGCGCCTTTGACCGCGGGCGGGAGAGAAGGGACTGATATTGTTGATATGAATTTCCCCAAAGCCGCGCACCAACCCATTGCGAAAGGCAGGCTCCGCTTCAGCGAAGAGCTTCTGAAACACCGGATGATCGGGATCGGTCAAAGCCTGCTCGCCTGAGGCGAAAAGGACGGAGAAAAATTCGGTCTGGCCAAGTGCCGCAATATAACGCCCTTTGAGGGCGGCCTTGATCTCAAGCACACGATCCCGCGGCCCGCCACCCACAGCGCCGCCCCAGCGGACCTGATGACGGTTCATCTGGTCGAGATAGAAACTGGCATCACGTCCGCCCCGCAGATGCATATGGATATCCGCCAGAGGCAGGGATGCCGCGAGACCGTGCCCGCTTTGGGCTAGGACGCCACAGGTCGAGAGGCCGAGGAAACAAAGGGCTGTCATCGCCCCAAACACAGCACGCATAATGCCCCTGCCCCTTTGCGCATTTCCCCGGAATCAGAAGACTCGCCAGCAGCATAATAACCAAGTTCAAGCTCGACCAGCGCACTGTCTCAATGCTTTCAGCCAATGAGGTAGCGAAGCCCAGCTGCCTCGGTTACAGTTGCCGCCTCGAAATGTTTGAGGCTGATATGCTGGAACTTGTCCTTGTTCTGACCGTCCTTGTCCTCTTTTATCTTCTGTTGGCCGTAAAGATTGTCCCGCAGTCGCAGAATTGGCTTGTGGAGCGCTTGGGCAAGTTCAACCGCAAGCTCGAAGCTGGTCTCCACATCATCATTCCGATCTTCGAGCGGATCAGCCACAAGGTTGATATTCTTGAACGGCAATTGCCGCCGCGCAAAATTCCCACCATTACGCTCGACAATGTGACGATCGAAGTCTCGCTGGCGATTCTCTATCGCATTGTCGATGCGTCCAAGAGCGAATATCGCGTGCGCAATATTGATCAGGCCATCGAAACCACCGTCATTGGTACGGTGCGTAGCGTCATCGGCAAAACAGATCTTGATGGCGTCCAGTCCAATCGCCGCCATCTGGCGGATGCGATTGAAACAGAATTGCAGCAGGTTTCGGAGGAATGGGGCATCGTGCTCACACGCGTCGAAATCATCGACGTCGAAGTGGATTCCGAAACAAAGCAGGCCATGCAGCTGCAGCTCAATGCCGAGCGCACCCGGCGCGCGATCGTGCGTGAAGCGGAAGGCAAGAAAGAAGCAGCACAGCTGGCAGCAGATGCAGAGCTTTATTCAGCTCAAAAACAGGCAGAGGCGAAGCGACTCCTGGCTGAAGCCGAAGCCTATTCGGTTGCCGTGATCTCCAAAGCCATTGCAGATGGTGGTACGCCTGCAATTGATTTCGAGGTGAAGAAAATTCAGGCAGAAGCCGTGCGCTCGCTGACCAGCAGCAATAATTCCAAGGTCATCTTCGTGCCAAGCGATGTGTTGGACGGACTGCGCAGCGTGACCGCGAAAATCAGCGAAAGACTGTAATGTCACCTTTTGTGATAACCCTTCTTCTCGGTGCCGCTCTCATTGGCCTTGAGATGGTCACCGGCACGCTGATCATGCTGAGTTTCGGTCTCGGCCTGCTTGGCGTGGCTGCGGTTCAATATCTGTCGGGTGAATTCATCCTCACCCGCGATCTGCTGATCTTCATCCTGATCAGTGCCGCCTCAGTATTCATTTTGCGTCGTCTGTTTCGCTCGCGCCGGGATGTCGTTGAGACGCGTGATGATGTGAATCGTTACTGACGGTCCGCTGTCTCGTCTTTCAGACAATATCCAACGCCGCGCACCGTGTGCAGGCTGACCGTCGCGCCCGTCTCCTGCAGACGGCGGCGCAAACGATGCACATAAACCTCAACCGCATTCGAGCCCAGTTCCTGATCAGGGCTGAATAATTGTTCTTCAATAGCAGATTTCAAAACAACGCGTCCCTTGCGACGCATGAGGATGCACAAAAGTGCAGCCTCGCGACGGGGCACCGACACGTAGTTTCCGTCCACATGCACGACCTCTTCCGGCAACATCATTTGCAGATTGGCCATGCTGAGGATGGATTGGCGTTTGGGCTGACGTCGCGCAACAATCACTTCCAGTCGGGCCATCAATTCCTCGATCTGGAATGGCTTCGTCATGTAATCATCCGCGCCGCTGCGCAACCCGCGGACACGATCAGCAATATCGGCGCGCGCCGTGAGGATCAGAACAGGCGTGTCGATCTGCGTCTCTTTCATGAACTCAATGAGTTCGTAGCCCTCGCCATCCGGCAAACCCAGATCAAGAACGACAACGTCAAAGCGGGCCGAAGTCAGCTGCATACGCGCGCTGGCCAGCGTTGCGACCAGAATGCAATCGCATTGCCGGTCGCCAAAAGAGCGGATCAGCTCTTTGCCCAGCTTCACATTATCTTCGACCAAAAGGATGTTCATGGTGGCGGCCCAACTTCACCAGCCTGAGCCGAAACCCAAGCAGCCGCGGACACATAGCCCCGGCTCTCGCCGCTGGAATTACAATTGTATGACAAGGAGCACGAAGCTCCTTGTCAACCTAAAACAGCTGTCACCAAAGTTGCGTAGGCTCAGCTCAGCTTTGCGGAGTCTCGGTCTCTACGGGCTTGGGCCGCAAGAACCAGTCCACTGAATAGCGTCCGCCTGCCGTGATGAAGAGCAAGATCAAGCCGCCCTTCATGGATGTATTCTTCCAGAATTGCGTCAATTGCATCATCCGCTGGGATTCAGGGAAGGTCCAATAGGCGTGAGAGCTAAAGCTCGCCACAATCGTGAAGACGAGAATGATGAATGCCGAGTAGCGTGTCGCAAAACCGATGATCAGGAAGAGGCCGACGAAAAGCTCAATAGGTGTAGCTACATAGGCCATGAATTCAGGGAGGCCACGGGCCGGATAGGTCTTGGCAACAGCTGCCATGTCCCAGATCTTGCGGTAACCGCTTTGCATATAGATCCAGCCGAGCAAGACGCGGCCAGCAAGAATAATGATGTCACGCCAAGTATCCGCGATCGTGTCGGCATAAGAGAGCAAGGGATGCGAAGAATAGTCTCGCGTCTTTTGGTCGGACCAAAGTGCCATGGGAGCCCCTCCTTTTATTGGTCTAGGTATAGCTACCTAGTTGAAGATCGCGGATGATCAATATCCGCAGGCTGAGCAAAGCGCGAAAATTGCCGATCCTGCAAGCACAGACGCGGCCAAACCGGCGCCGGGGAAAGCGCCATCCGAGACAGATTGTGAAGAGACATTGGAGCGGGCGAAGGGATTCGAACCCTCGACCCCAACCTTGGCAAGGTTGTGCTCTACCCCTGAGCTACACCCGCATCCGTGGGACCGGCGGCGCCGGTGGCGGCTATATGGCCTAAAGCGGGGAGGATTGCAACAGGCGAGTTTCGCCTTTAGGCAA
>JACCED010512476.1_pt1 | contig 12011 bp, 11 predicted proteins | sample 7455021 | NCBI WGS metagenome assembly JACCED01 (sample SAMN15323456, study PRJNA562643) | freshwater metagenome | isolation source: river surface water | place: USA:Blue River Watershed | collected 2017-08-19
ATCGTCGAGGGTGACTCCGCCGGTGGCTCTGCCAAGCAGGGCCGCGACCGTAAATTCCAAGCCATCTTGCCCCTGCGCGGCAAGATCTTGAACGTCGAAAAAGCGCGTTACGAAAAATTGCTCACCAGCAATGAAATCGTCACGCTCATCACGGCGCTCGGTACCGGCATTGGCAAAGTCACCGCCGACTCTGGCAAAAGCGGCACCGACGATTTCAACGTCGACAAGTTGCGCTACCACCGCATCATCATCATGACCGATGCCGACGTTGACGGCGCGCACATTCGCACTTTGCTGCTGACGTTCTTCTACCGTCAAATGCCCGAATTGGTCGAGCGTGGCCACATCTACATTGCACAGCCGCCGCTCTACAAAGTGAAGGCCGGCAAAGAAGAGTTGTATTTGAAAGATGCACCCGCACTCGACAGCTTCTTGTTGCGCATCGCATTGAAAGACGCCAGCATTGCCACCGGCGGTGAATCACCCCAAGTGCTCAGTGGCGATACCTTAGAGTCATTGGCGCGCAAGCACCAAGTGGCCGAGGCCGTCATTCATCGCTTGTCCAATTTCATGGATGCCGAAGCTTTGCGTGCCATTGCCGATGGCGTTGCTCTCAACCTTGACAACCTCGACAACGCCGCCGAATGCGCACCTGCATTACAGGCCAAACTGCGCGAACTCAACACCACAGGCGTTCCTGCAGAAGTCAGCGCTGAGTTTGATGTGCGCACCGACAAACCTTTGCTGCGAATTAGCCGTCGTCATCACGGCAACATCAAGAGCAGTGTCATTACGCAAGACTTTGTACACGGCGCCGACTACGGTGCATTGGCCGAAGCCGCCAACACCTTCCGTGGCTTATTGGGCGAAGGCGCCAAGGTCATGCGCGGCGAGGGCGACAGACAAAAAGAAGAGAAGACCAACGACTTCCGCCAAGCCATGCATTGGCTCATCGGCGAAGCCGAGCGCACCACCAGCCGTCAACGTTACAAAGGCTTGGGCGAGATGAACCCTGCGCAGCTGTGGGAAACCACCATGGACCCCACCGTCCGCCGTTTGCTGCGAGTCCAAATTGACGATGCCATTGAAGCTGATCGCGTGTTCACCATGCTCATGGGTGACGAGGTAGAACCCCGTCGCAACTTCATTGAGAGCAACGCACTGCGCGCCGGCAACATCGATATTTAATTGGCTTGACGCTTGCCTGCCGTCATGGCGCTTCCCATCGAAGCTGCCATGATCAAAGCAATGGCGCAAAGCTGTTGCACACTCAGTTGCTCTGACAACACGAGCCATCCTGCCAAAGCACCTACGGCAGGTTCTAAGCTCAGCAAGATGCTAAAGGTTTGTTTGGGCAAGTGTTTGAGCGAATACATTTCTAAGCTGTAGGGAATGGCGCTTGAAAGCAAAGCAATGCCCAAGCCAATTAGCATCCATTCCGTGTTCAACAAAGAAGACCCGGCGGCGCTGATGCCAAAGGGTGTGACCACCAAAGCGGCAACCAACATGCCCATGGGGGTGGCATAAGCACCAATGCGGTCGGCCACACGTTGACCAATGACGATGTACATGGCCCAACAAAATCCTGCACCCAATGCGCAGGCTATTCCAATCGGATCTAAGGCAGGTGCATTGACATCTGCCCCCATGTATTGGGCCAGGGGCAAGATTAAGCCTAAGCCAATGACGGCCAGCACAATCCATACAAAGTCCAGCGGTTTTTTGGAAGACCACAAGGCAACCGCCAAGGGGCCCGTAAATTCAATGGCAATGGCTACGCCAAAAGGAATGGTTTTGATGGCGTTGTAAAACAGCAAGTTCATGAAACCTAGGATGGCCCCAAACAGGATCAGCACCGGTGCTTCGTTCCAAGACCACTGACGGCGCCAAGGTCGCCAAAAAGCCATCAATAACAGCGTTGAAAAAATCAGGCGGTAAGTGGTGGTGCCTTCCGCACCAACATGGGGGAACAAGCCTTTGGCCAGCGAGGTGCCCGCACACAGGGTGATCAAACTGCCCAGCAGGGCGGCAACAGGAAGAAATGGGAATCGCAAGTGTTAATTTCTTAAAGTCAAAGGCATGTCAAACATTGACCAAGGTCGTCTCCCGAGTTAGGCAAGGTCTTTTGAAGACATCATAGCCCCGCATACAATTGGCGATTGGCCTCAAAAGTCGGTTCCAATCCAACTTGTTGTTATTTTCCGTAATTTTATTCGTGGAGTTTTTTGATGTTCATTTCATCCGCATTTGCCCAAACTGCCCCTGCCGCTGCTGCCGGTGGCGATATGCAATCCTCTTTGATGAGCATGCTGCCATTGCTCTTGATGTTTGTGGTGCTGTATTTCGTCATGATTCGCCCGCAAATGAAAAAGCAAAAAGAGCACAAGGCCATGATCGATGCTTTGGCCAAAGGCGATGAAATCATCACAGCCGGTGGTTTCCTGGGTAAGGTGAGCAAGCTGGGCGATGGCTTCTTGAGCATTGAGATTGCCAATGGCGTTGAAGTTCAGATGCAACGTTCTGCCGTCATCCAAGTCTTGCCAAAAGGCACCATCAAGTAAGTCATCTTGATTTGATTTTTTCTCTTCTTTGAAGCGGCAGGCATCATGAACCGTTATCCGGTCTGGAAATTTGCGATCCTTTTGGTCGCTTTGTTGTTGGGCGTGATCTACACCTTGCCCAACTTTTTTGGTGAAGCGCCGGCGGTGCAGGTGTCATCTTCCAAGATGAGTGCCAAAGTGGATGACGCCACTTTGATGCGGGTTGCAGAGGCGATTAAAGCGGCCGATGTGCCGGCTGCTGTTTTAACGCTGGAAGGCAATTCCATCAAGGCTCGCTTTGAAACGACCGAGCAACAGTTAAAAGCCAAAGACGCCATTCAGAAAGCACTCATTCCGGAGGGTACAGAAAACGGTTACGTGGTGGCCTTGAATTTGTTGTCTCGCTCTCCCGCATGGCTGACGGCTTTGCATGCAGCGCCCATGTACTTGGGTCTGGACCTGCGAGGTGGCGTTCACTTCATGTTGCAAGTCGACATGAAGGCAGCTTTGAGTCAAAAAGTGGAATCCTTAGCGGGCGACATTCGCTCAACTTTGCGAGAAAAAGAAGTACGGCATGGCGGCATTTCGCGCAATGACCAAAGCATCGAAATCAAAGTGCGCGATCAAGCGCAATTGACTGCGGTCCGCCGTATCTTGACCGAGCAGTTTGCCGATTTGCAAGCCGTCGACACGCCAGACGGTGCAGAGTTCAAAATGACGGCCACCATCCGGCCTGAGGCCGCACGCAAGGTTCAAGAACAAGCCTTGAAGCAAAACATCACCACACTTCACAACCGCATCAATGAATTGGGTGTGGCTGAGCCGGTCATTCAGCAACAAGGGCTGGACCGCATTGTGGTTCAACTGCCTGGCGTGCAAGACACGGCCAAGGCCAAAGATATTTTGGGTCGCACGGCTACATTGGAAGTGCGCTTGGTGGATGAAAGTTCAGAGGCACGTACTGCTGAGCAAACAAATGGCATGGTGCCTTTTGGCTCTGAGCGTTATTTAGAGCGCAACGGTCAAGCTGTGATTGTCAAAAAGCAAGTCATTTTGACGGGTGACAATTTGACAGACGCTCAGCCAGGCTTTGACGGTCAAACGCAAGAGCCCGTTGTGAACCTGTCACTCGACGGCAAAGGTGCGCGCATCTTCAAAGATGTGACGCGTGAAAACATTGGCAAGCGCATGGCCATTTTGCTGTTTGAAAAAGGCAAAGGTGAAGTGGTGACAGCGCCGGTTATTCGAACTGAAATTGGCGGCGGTCGCGTGCAAATTTCTGGCCGGATGACCACCGCCGAAGCCAACGACACAGCCTTGTTGCTGCGTGCAGGTTCTTTGGCAGCGCCTATGGAAATCATTGAAGAACGCACCATCGGTCCTAGCTTGGGCGCAGAAAATATTGCCAAAGGTTTCAACAGCGTCACCTGGGGCTTCTTGGTGATTGTGGCTTTCATGTGTATTTATTACATGGTGTTTGGCATTTTCTCCAGTATCGCTTTGGGTGTGAACTTGTTGCTGCTGGTGGCCGTACTTTCGATGTTGCAGGCCACCCTGACCTTGCCAGGTATGGCGGCCATGGCGCTGGCGCTGGGCATGGCCATTGACTCCAATGTGCTGATCAACGAGCGCGTGCGAGAAGAGCTTCGTTTGGGGGCATCGCCTCAAGCCGCCATTCACACCGGTTATGACAGAGCTTGGGCTACCATTTTTGACTCCAACATTACCACCCTCATTGCAGGCGTTGCCTTGTTGGCATTTGGCTCTGGTCCGGTGCGCGGCTTTGCTGTTGTGCATTGCTTGGGCATTTTGACCAGCATGTTCTCTGCGGTGTTTTTCTCGCGTGGTTTGGTCAACCTTTGGTATGGCCGTCAGAAGAAACTCAAGTCAGTGTCCATTGGCACCGTGTGGCGTCCTGAGGGCGCTTCTTTGCCTGCCACCCAAGAAAATAAAAAATAAAGCGGAGCTGCATCATGGAATTTTTCAAAATCCGCAAAGACATTCCCTTCATGAAGCATGCGTTGATTTTCAACGTCATCTCACTCGTGACTTTCTTGCTGGCAGTGTTCTTTTTGTTCAGTCGCGGTTTGCATCTGTCGGTGGAATTCACCGGCGGTACCGTCATGGAAGTGAGTTACAGCCAGCCTGCCGACATCAGCAAAGTGCGCGGCGTAGTTTCAAGCTTGGGTTATACCGAGGTGCAAGTTCAAAACTTTGGCACAGCCCGAGATGTGATGATTCGTTTGCCTGCGCAAAAGGGTGTGAGCTCTGCGCAGCAAAGTGACAAATTGATGGCGGCTTTGAAGGCAGAAAACCCAGAAGCCAACTTGCGTCGGACGGAGTTTGTAGGGCCGCAAGTAGGGGATGAGTTGGCCGCGGATGGTTTGAAAGCCCTGGCATTTGTGGTGGTCGGCATCATGCTTTATTTGGCGGTGCGCTTCGAATGGAAGTTTTCGGTTGCGGCCATCATTGCCAACTTGCACGACGTCATCATTATTTTGGGCTTCTTCGCCTATTTCCAGTGGGAGTTTTCATTGGCGGTGTTGGCGGCGGTGCTGGCGGTTCTTGGCTATTCAGTCAACGAGTCGGTGGTTATCTTTGACCGAATTCGCGAAAACTTCCGTCGTTATCGCAAGATGACGACCATTGAAATCATTGACAACGCCATCACGTCCACCATCAGCCGAACCATCATCACGCACGGCTCGACGCAAATCATGGTGCTCTCGATGTTGTTGTTTGGCGGTGAGACTTTGCATTACTTTGCAATGGCCCTGACCATTGGTATTTTGTTTGGTATTTATTCGTCCGTGTTTGTGGCGGCTGCCATTGCCATGTGGTTGGGCATTCAGCGCGAAGACCTCATTAAGGCTGGACCGAAAAAAGACGAAGATCCAGACGATCCCAATTCGGGCGCCGTCGTTTAAACGTTGAGCGAGAGCGGATTGTTGGGGTGGCGAGGCAAAGACCTCTTGAGCTTTTGATACAAGCCACCCGGCAGTCTGCCCAACGCGCCATTCAGTTCCAGTTGAAACAACTCAGCCTGCAACTGGGCGGTCGGCAAACCGCTTCTTTTTTGCAACTCATCAAGTCCCACAGGGTCAAGGCCTAAATGCGCTAGGACCTGCAGGGCAGGATCCTCTTTCATCGATAAATTCAATTCAGCAGGGGTGTTTTGATCAAGGGTTGGCAAATCTTTGAGTTCTTCGAGGATGTCTTGCGCACAGTCGACCAATTTGGCGCCTTGCTTGATCAGGTCGTGACAGCCCTTGGCCACGGTGGTGTGAATAGAGCCAGGAATGGCAAACACATCTTTGCCCATGTCGATGGCTTGCTTGGCTGTAATTAAAGAACCCGATCTTGCGGCGGCTTCGACCACCAAACAACCTTGCGAAAGGCCTGCAATCAGTCGATTGCGTTTGGGAAAGTTGGACGTGATAGGGGGCGTATTGAGTGGGTATTCACTCATTAACAAGCCGTGGGCCGCAATGCTCAATGCCAAGGCATGATTTTGATGTGGATACACCCGATCAAGACCTGTGCCGACAACTGCCACTGTTCGCAAAGGATTGGCCATGCTGCCGCCTTGAAGCGCGCCGCGATGGGCCTCAGTGTCGACGCCCAAAGCCAAACCAGAAATGACCGTCAAGCCTGCTTGGGCCAGGCTAGACGCAAACTCATGCGCATTGATTCGCCCCTGGGGTGTGGGGTTGCGACTGCCAACCACGGCCACAGCCATAGGCGCTTTGAATGCCGCGGGGCTGAGCAGATGCAAATGCTGTGTTTGCCCCATGACATACAGCAGGCACGGCGGGTCGGGGGTGAGCATCAGGCTGCTGGGGTAGTCGGTGTCGGCCAAAGTTAACAGGCGTTTGTGCAGCGTCATGGCGGCATGGCGAGGTGCAGGCTTTTGCAGCCACTCCCATGTGGTGTTCAGTGCGTCTTCTAACCCTTCGGGCTCCAAACACAGTAGGTGGCTGACGGCGGGGCTGACAATGGCTTGCAATTGAGCCTCGGATTTTTGAAAAATTATTTCGGGCAAGCCAAATGCCTTAAGCAGTGCGCGCGCGGTGATATTGCCAACGCCAGGCGTGAGGCTGAGCCTGAGCCAAGCTTTGAGACTTTCTCGGTTGGAAACCATGGATTGACCTATTTAGACAGCCACAGGCTGGGGGGCTGATTTTGGGTAGGATTACGCGCTTGGGCAAGACTTCTTCAAATTAGAGAAAATAGAGGTATTGCTGAATAAATAACACCATGGCACTTTTAAACATTCTTTGTTATCCCGACCCCCGCCTGCACAAGGTGGCCAAGCCCGTCACCGAGTTCGATGAAAAACTTCGCACGCTGGTGGCGGACATGTTGGAGACCATGTATGAGTCTCAAGGCGTCGGCTTGGCCGCTACGCAAATTGACGTGCACCAACGCTTGGTGGTCATGGACACTTCCGAGGAACGCAATCAACCGGTGGTCTTGATCAATCCAGAAATTACTTGGGCCAGTGAAGAGCGCGTCAAAGGTGAAGAAGGTTGCTTGTCAGTGCCTGGAATTTACGACGGTGTTGAGCGTGCTGTGAAAGTCAAAGTTAAAGCGGCAGACGAGCATGGTCAATTGCGCGAGCTAGAAGCCGAGGGTTTGATGGCGGTTTGTGTGCAGCATGAGTTGGATCATTTGATGGGCAAAGTATTCGTTGAGTATTTGTCGCCCCTCAAGCGCAATCGCATCAAGACCAAAATGTTGAAAGCCCAAAGAGACGGCGCTTAAGCAAGTTTAGAAAGAAAATTCATGCGCGTTATTTTTGCGGGCACCCCCGAATTTGCCCGCAGCGCACTGGCGGCCTTGCATGCGGCGGGCCATGACATCGTAGGCGTGATGACGCAACCCGATCGTCCTGCTGGCCGGGGCATGAAACTTCAAGCGTCAGCTGTCAAGCAATTTGCGCAAGCACATCAGTTGCCCGTGTTGCAACCGCACAGCTTGAAGCTGGACGGTAAATATCCAGAAGAGGCGCTGGCCGCACAGGAGTTCATTGCGCAAGCACAAGCCGATGTCATGGTGGTGGCCGCTTATGGTTTGATATTGCCGCAATGGGTGCTAGATGCACCGTCCTTTGGATGTCTCAACATTCATGCCTCTTTGTTGCCCAGATGGCGAGGTGCTGCCCCCATTCACCGTGCCATTGAAGCAGGTGATGCAGAAACTGGCGTCACCATCATGCAGATGGATGCAGGCCTAGACACGGGCGACATGTTGCTCAAAGAAACATGCCTCATCGATTTGCAAGATACCACCGCCACACTGCACGATGCATTGGCCAGCATGGGTGCGCAGATGATTGTGAAAGCCTTGTCACAGGTCGGCCAATTCAGCCCCGTCAAGCAGCCCAGCGAGGGCGTCACCTATGCCCACAAGATTGAAAAAGCAGAAGCCGCTTTCGATTGGACGCAATCGGCGGAAGTACTGGCCAGGCGCGTTCGTGCATTCGATCCATTTCCCGGTATGAGTACGCAATGGGGCGATGAAGTGATCAAGATTTGGCAAGCGCATGCAGTGAATGCTGGACTTGGTTCAAAGCAGGCAGCAACGCCAGGCACAATTTTGACCACCTCTGAAGCGGGTATTCAAGTGGTGTGTGGCGAGGGCGTGTTGTGCCTGACGCAATTGCAAAAACCAGGCGGCAAGCGACAGGCTGTTTCTGACTTTGTGCGCAGCTTCAAAGGTGCCGTTGGCGATGTTTTTAAAAGCTGAGAACTATCGGCATTCGGCCTTCATGGAAGGCATCAAAGATGCTGCACCCCAAGCGCCCGGCGTTGCAGCATGGGGGCTAATGACAGGCGTGGCCATGATGAATTCGGGCATGAGCGTGCTTGAATCGATTGCGATGACCTTGTTTGTTTATGCGGGCAGCTCGCAATTGGCGGCCATTCCTTTGATTGCAGTGGGCGCACCGGCTTGGGTTATTTTGGCCACAGGCTTTTGTGTCAACTTGCGGTTCATGGTGTTCAGTTTGCATTTGCGACCCTACTTCATGCACCTGCCGCGCTTTGAACGCATGATGCATGGCTATCTCACGGCCGACCTTAGCTATGTTTTGTTTACCAGACGATTCCCGAAGCCTGCAGACGATGCTGAAACACAGTTGGTGCAGACCGCATTCTTGGCAGGCAATACTTGTATTGTTTGGGTGAGTTGGATGGTGGCCAGTTTCTTTGGCATATTCTTGGCCAACATCATTCCGCCCAATTGGGGCTTGGGCTTTGCAGGGACACTTTGTTTGGTCGGTATTTTTTGTTCATTGGCCAGTACCAAGATGCGATTTTTTACCGCTACCGTGGCAGCCGTGACCGCCATTGCTGCATACGCCTTGCCATTGAAGTTGAACATTGTGCTGGCCATTGTGGTGGCCGTGATGTTCAGCATGAGCCTTGAGCGATTGCAAAAACCCACAGGGCAGGCCACATGATGCTATTTGAAGGCACCGATTTTTGGACGGTTGCGGTCATTGTGGGTTTGACCTTGGTGACAGTCATCACACGGACATTCTTTTTTATTTCCAGCGAAGAATGGACGCTGCCTGATTGGGCACAAAGAGGTTTGCAATTTGCACCCATTGCCGCATTGGCTGCGGTGGTGTTTCCAGAAATCTTGATGCAACAAGGCCAATTTTTACAGACCTGGATGGACGCACGTTGGTTCGGTGCTTTGGTGGGCGGTGCGGTTTATTTTTGGAAACGCAATGTGCTACTGACCATTGTGGTGGGCATGTTGGCCTATTTGCCTTTGCACCTGGTTTTGGGTTGGTAATATCCTGTTTTTATTTTCGTCAAAGAGAAATTTCATGAACGTCATTCGCTTTTCAGATTTGTGTGCTCAAGGCAAGGTCAAAGGTCAACGTGTTTTTATTCGTGCCGATTTGAATGTGCCGCAAAACGATGCGGGTGACATTACAGAGGACACACGCGTGCGTGCTTCTGTGCCTTGCATCCAAATGGCACTCGACGCTGGTGCCGCCGTGATGGTCACCAGCCATTTAGGACGCCCCACAGAGGGCGAATTCAAAGCGGAAGATTCATTGGCACCTGTCGCCAAACGACTGTCTGAATTGTTGGGCCGTGATGTGCCTCTCAAGGCCAATTGGGTCGATGGTGTGGAAGTGGCCGCGGGTCAGGTTGTGCTCTTGGAAAATTGCCGCGTTAACAAAGGCGAGAAAAAGAACAACCCCGAGTTGGCCCAAAAAATGGCGGCCCTTTGCGACATTTTTGTGAACGATGCATTTGGTACAGCGCACCGTGCAGAAGGCACCACCTATGGCATTGCCGAGTACGCCAAAGTGGCCTGTGCGGGCCCCTTGTTGGCGGCAGAAATTGATGCCATCACCAAAGCCTTGGCGCACCCTGCCCGGCCTTTGGCCGCCATTGTGGCGGGCAGCAAAGTGTCGACCAAACTCACTATTCTGAAGAGCCTGGCCGACAAGGTCGACCAACTCATTGTGGGCGGCGGCATTGCCAACACTTTCATGCTGGCTGCGGGTCTGAAAATTGGCAAGAGCTTGGCCGAACCCGATTTGTTGGCAGAAGCCAAAGCTGTGATCGACATCATGAAAGCGCGTGGCGCCGAAGTGCCCATTCCCACGGACGTTGTTACCGCAAAATCTTTTTCAGCAGACGCGGTGGCCACCGTGAAGCAAGCCACAGACGTGGCCGAGGACGATTTGATTTTGGACATTGGACCTGAGACCGCAGCAAGATTGGCCACACAATTGAAAGCCGCTGGCACCATTGTGTGGAATGGCCCTGTGGGCGTATTTGAATTTGCTGCGTTTGAAAATGGCACCCGCGTTATTGCACAAGCCATTGCAGAATCAAAGGCCTTCAGCATTGCGGGTGGTGGCGACACCTTGGCCGCCATTGCCAAATACGGCATTGAAAAACAGGTGGGCTATATCTCTACCGGTGGCGGTGCATTCTTGGAGGTGCTTGAAGGCAAGACCTTGCCAGCGTTTGAAATTTTGTCGCGCCGCGCGCAGTCATAAATTCAACGCAACAAAAAAGGCCGCTAAGTTCAGCGGCCTTTTTTTGATCACCGAAGTGATATGGCGTTGCCAGAATCAAGAAGCCTTGGGTGGCAAGTTGCCGCGCACAGGGCTTGTCATGTGGCCTTGGAAGTCGGTCCAACATTCGCGTGTGAAATCGTACAGCTTGCAAGCCTTGGCAGTTTTGAAGTACCAGCCCCAAGAGAAAGGCTGAACAATGATGCGGCCAGGCAACATTTCTTCCAACTTGGCCTGCGCTTGCTTCAAGCGATAGAGCGGAATGCTCATGTCGACGTGGTGCGCAGTGTGCTCCATGATGTGGTGCACCATGTTGCCAATTTTCATGGGGAAGGTGAGGTGCACGGTGGTGGACACAAAAGGCTGCGCCTTGGTCCAAGCTGATTTGTCGTTGTGCCAAGACACCCGCACATGCGTGTGGTGAACATAGACCACAAATCCAATCATGGTGTTCCAGAAAAAGAACGGCACCAACACGCCCATGATCAAGGTGAGCGCCACCGACTGGTCGGTGACCACTGCGGCATAGGTCATGACCGCAGTCCACAAAACACCAAAGACCGACACCAAAAAGCTGTCTTTGAAAAAGATGGGACGGCGCGTGGGCATGTGCGTTTTGTTGGGGAAAAACTCACGCTTCCACCAAATTTCAATCAGGTAGTAAAGACCGGGCGCCCAACCGCTTCTGTAAAGGCGTTGCAGCAAACGTTCAATAGGACCCAATGCTGAAAACTCTTCTGCGGTGAGAGGTGTCCAAACAAAGTCGACACCTTTCAAATTGGTATAGCCATGGTGCACCACGTTGTGGCCGGTGTCCCACAAGCTGTAAGGGGTGAGTGAATACAAAAAGGCGTAGCGACCAATCCATTTGTTGAGTTCACGGTGGGGCGTGAGACTTTGGTGGCAAGCGTCGTGGCCAATGATGAACAAGCGGCCAATGACAAAACCTGCAGCCAAACCGCAGAGCAATTTGAGCCAGACCGATTCAAATGCAACGGTACCCGCAATCAAGCCCACGAACAATGCTGTGTCGACCAACAACAGAACAAACGCACGAAAAGTGGAGCGCTGTGACAAGGGAAACAGCCACTCACGAATGACCTTGCGATGAGGCATGGCCTGGTCTTCAGGAATGGGCTGCAAATTGTCAGAGGAAGAATGTGTAGTCATAGTGTGGGCGCGAAAGCTAGAGCTTGGGTGCCAATCATCAGAATACCCCGAGTCTAAACCCTTAGGGTTTTCCTCTGGCTGACATGGGTCAATTGAGCCTTACGAAAAAAGCCCCTTTTGAGATGCAATTTGTTCTCCCCGTGTAACTAAATTCGTGGGAAAATTGAAATTAAATTACACCGGAGACAAGTCCACATGCCAACCCGTGCTACCAAGATCGTTGCCACCCTCGGCCCTGCATCCAGCGACCC
>JACCED012090717.1_pt1 | contig 12010 bp, 10 predicted proteins | sample 7455021 | NCBI WGS metagenome assembly JACCED01 (sample SAMN15323456, study PRJNA562643) | freshwater metagenome | isolation source: river surface water | place: USA:Blue River Watershed | collected 2017-08-19
ACGCCCAATCCGCTTCTCTTTTTATCTGCGCTGTCCCAGCGCACCAAGACCATGCGGCTCGTGACCGGGGCTGTACTTCCCGTCTTTAATCATCCGCTCAAACTTGCCGGAGAAATCGCGATGGTTGACGCGATCTCTGGGGGGCGCCTTGAGGTGGGAATTGCAAGGGCGTTTCTGCCACATGAATTTCGTCGATTTAATATATCAACAGATGAGTCGCAGGCGCGGTTTAGAGAGGGCATTGAGCAGTTGCACCTTTTGCTGACGCAGGAGTTTGCAACGCATCGGGGTCGTTTTCATTCTTTTGAAAATGTGCAGTCGCTCCCACGGCCGACCCAAAAGCCGCGCCCGAAATTTTATGTTGCGGCAACACAAAGCCCGGAGACATTTGAATTTGCCGGACGCGAAGGTCATTCCCTGATGGCAATACCACTTGGCGCCATCAAGCCGCTTCTGGAAGTCTATCGAAAGGCGTGGCGTGATGCTGGCCATCCCGGCAACGGCAATGTCATGGTTGCATTCCATATGCTGTGTCATGACTCAGATGAAAAGGCCCGCGAGATTGCACGCGAACCCTTCGATGATTATTTCGCAGCTCTCAATGAATGCGCCCGTGATTGGGTCGAAGGATCGGCTTCGAAAGATTATGTTGGTTACAAGGAGTCCATGCAAAAAATAAAGACCGTGAGCATGGAATCGCAAATCGAAACTGGAGGAGCGTGGATTGGATCTCCTGAAACGATCCGCCGCTCAATCAAACAATGTCAGGAACTGATTGGCCCCTTCGAGCAAGCTTCGTTGCAAGTGAATTTCGGCAAAGTCAGATTCGACGACGCCATGGCTTCCTTGCGGCTTTTCTGCAGGGAAGTGCTGCCGCAATTCAACGATTAAACAAGTTAAAAAAATAAAGGGAGGTTCAGGATGCAGCTTCATAAACACCTCTGCTTCGCGATCGTTGGGGCGGCCATGCTTGCGGCTCCGAATGCTTACGGGCAAGAGAAGATTAAAATGGCGGTAGGGCAGGGTATTCCCTTTGACACCGCAATTCCTGTTGCGGCCGTTAAGGCCGGAATCTTCAAAAAGCATGGACTTGATGTTGATTTGATGATCACCAGTGGTGGTGGCGAAACACTACAGGCGGTCATCTCTGGAAGTGTCGATGTTGGCATTGCAGCGGGCACAACAGGTGTATTAGGCGCCTTCTCAAAGGGAGCGCCGGTGCGTATCATTTCATCAACCGCAACGGGCGCTGGCGACACCTTTATTTATGTTCCTGCTAATTCGCCAATCAAAAGCGCAAGTGAGATTGACGGCAAGACGGTTGCCTTCTCAACTGTGGGAGCTTCAACTTATTCGACAGTGACCGGGATCGCGAACCACTACAAAGTGAAACCAAAATTTGTTCCCACCGGCAGCATTCCCGCGACCTATTCGACGACCATGTCGGGTCAGGTTGATGTGGGCTGGGGCGCTGTGCCTTTCGGCATTCAGGAAAGGCGTGACGGCAAAATCCGCGTTCTCGCCTGGGGTACGGATGCAGCAAGGATCAATAACCAGACGGTCCGGGTCAATATCACTCATGAACGGGTCTTGAATGAGCGCAAGGAGACGCTTCGTAAATTCATGGTCGCCTATTATGAGGCGGTCGAATGGGCCTATAGCTCAAACGATGTGCTGAAGATTGTTTCGGACACATTCTCAATCCCTGCCGACATTATCGACGAGACCCGCAAAAATCACACAACGCGGCAGGTAACGCAGTTGGGTGAGGTGAAAGGCATTGCGGATTCGATGCAGGATGCGATCGAATTTAAATATATGGCAGCGCCGTTGAATCAGGATCAACTGGCGAGACTGCTGCAGTTGGATGCAGTTCGTCCAGCATCAGCGCGCTAGGAGTTCGCCATGAGTTCTGGTTACGCTGATTTGCGCGGGGCATGGAAGGCTGCAAATCTGTCGCCGCTTTGGGAGAGTCCAACGGCGCATAAGCCTCCGCCGCCACCCGATCCCGCGCAGCATTGGTCATGGGACGCATTGCAGCCGCTTCTGTCAGGTGCGATGCAAATCACCTCGCCGGAAGCGGTTGAGCGTCGCGTCCTATTGCTGATGGGCGGAGTGCCGCGCTCTGAAGATGATGAAGCCACTGTGCGGACCCTGTCTGCCGGCATTCAGATGTTGCTTCCAGGTGAGCGGGCGCGCCCGCATCGGCACACGATGAATGCCTTGCGTTTCGTACTCTCCGGGTCAGGAGCCACGACTCTTGTCGATGGCAAACCATGCTTGATGGAAGTCGGCGATCTTATCCTTACCCCCGCATGGACTTGGCATGAGCATGTTCATGAGGGTGATGGGCCGATGCTCTGGCTCGATGTGCTCGACGTTCCTTTACATCTCTGGTTCGGAAATGTCGCTTTTCAGGCAGGTCCCATTAATGATGCGCCGGTCACTTTCCCAGATGCGGCCTTTCAAGCAGCGAATGTTGTGCCCATCGTTCAGGATCATCAACCTTACTCACCAGTGTTCCGCTATCCTTATGCTGAAGCGGCGCGGGCACTTGCTAACGCGCCCATTCTTCCAGACGGGTCGCGGAGAGTGCGTTATGCCAATCCTCTCACTGGTGGGAGTGCCATGTGCCTCATGGATGCCTGTCTGATGCGGATTGAGAGGGGACGTCCCACGGGAGATGTTAAAAGCAATGCGAATGCAGTTTGCTGCGTCGTTTCTGGTGAAGGCGAATCTCACGTCGGTGACAAGCGGATCCAGTGGAAAGCGAAGGATGTTTTCACACTCCCGCAGCATAATCTGGTCAATCATACCGCCCTGACTGAGACGGCTGATATTTTGGTGGTGAGTGATCGTGATGCATTAAGCCGCCTTGGAATGCTCAGAGAAGAGCTCAACAAGGCATCTGCACATGGCTAATCTGACCCTGACTTTCGGCTGCGGCTGGTATGATCGAATTGAGCCGCTGCGAAACAAAACTGTTGTGCCTGATGGTATCAATCTTGAGATTGAGACGATCGAGGATCCGCGCCTTTTATTTGATCGGCTGGCCAAGCAGGGCGATTTTGATCTGGCTGAATTGTCGATGTCAGAATATGTGGCGATGACGGCAGAAGAAAAGTCGCCTTATATGGCGCTGCCAGTCTGGACGTCGCGTTGCTTTCGTCACAGTTTCATCTGCATCAACACCAATGCAGGGATCAAACACCCCAAGGATCTCGAAGGACGGAAAATCGGCGTTCCACTATACACGATGAGTGCTGCCATTTGGTGCCGTGGTGTTTTGCGGGATGAATATTCTGTCGATTTGTCCAAAGTCACATGGCTTGAGGGCGCGATGGAGCGCTCTGGTTTTCATGGTGTGGCACGCGAGCACAATTTGTCTGTCGCCACCCAGATCATCCATAATCACAGCAGTAAATCACTGAGCGATCTTCTTGACGAAGGCGCTATTGATGCAACTTTGGGGGCACTGATGCCCACAAATTTTGGGGTCTCTGCGAATGTTGCGCGGCTCTTTCCCGATTACCGCGCCGTCGAGATAAGCTCTTATCGTAAGATCGGTGTACATCCGATCATGCATCTCGTTGTCATTCGCAAGTCGACTTTGGAAAAATATCCATGGATCGTTGAGCCCTTGATGAATGCCTTCAGGGAGGCAAAGGAACAAGCACTTGAACGTATTTTCTATACGGGCGCGCTCAAGTCGATGTTACCGATGCTGCATGCTGAGGTTGATGAGACCAGGCAGATTTTTGGTGACGATCCGTGGCCCGATGGCGTCGATGCCAATAGGCGCACACTTGATCGTTTACTGAGTTATATGATCGAGGACGGGATCATCACACGTCGTCCGTCGATGGATGAACTCTTTCTGTGTCGGTGAGGAAAATAGATGGTTTCGGTAGAGGGGCTCGATCCTGCGAAGGTCAGTGAGATCAATTTGGGTGGTGCTGAGCTGAAAGCTCACGCGCGTGAGGTGTTATACGGTTGGGCGACCAATCCGCCATTCTATATTCTCAACAATGGGCCACCACAGGTTATCGTTGGCCGCTACAATGACGTTCACGAGGTCTTCACAGATCCGCAGAGATTTTCCTCGGTCGTCCCTCGCGGAAAGGGTTACGAGCAATTCGATCGGTTTCTTGGAAGTCAGTTCATTACACAAATGGATGGCGAGCAACATGCGCGCTTGCGCCGTCTGTTGATGATGGCCTTTACGCCGGCCAGGTTGGCACAGCTGGAAGGGCGCATCATCTCCCTGATTGAGGGCTTGCTGGATGATATTGAAAAGAATGGTCCCGAATTCGACGCGATGAACCAATATGGAGCGGAGCTTGTCGTTGCTGTTCTTCTCACCGCGATGATGAATCTGGATGCTGACCAGAAAGCCGCCGTTCTGGGTTTTCAGGAAGTGCAACCGCTAATGACAGCGACCAAACCAGGTGACGCGTTTCCAGAAGAAGCCGTCGTGGCGCATCGTCGCATGGTCGAGGTGATCCAGGCACTCATTGATGAGCGTCGTCGCAAGCCACATTCGGATTTTCTGGCGGATCTTGTCGCTGCGCGGGATGAGGGGGATCGGCTCACTGATCGCGAGTTATTCGATACGATTTTTGGAACGGCCGGCGCGTTGGCGACTTTGCCTCGCTCAAGTTCTGGGGGTATTCTTGAGCTATATTCCCATCGCGACCAACTCGAAGCATTGATGGCGGATCATTCTCTCATTCCCCAGACGGTTGAGGAATGTTTGCGCGTGGCCAGTAACGGTTATTTCACGTTCCCGCGCGTTGCGACATGCGACACGCAGGTTGGTGGCACGGAAATTCGCAAAGGGATGATCGTCCGCCCGTCGCCGCAAGCTGCGAATTACGATCCAACAGTGTTCCCTGACCCGTTGAAGTTCGACATTCACCGCAATCCCAAGCGCATCATGTCCTTTGGTGCAGGACCTCATCACTGCATCGGCTATGCGCTTGGGCGCAAGACGCTTCAGATCGCCATAAAGTCATTGATTGTGCGCTTTCCAAAAGCGCGCCTTGTCGATCCTGACTTCAAGCCGGAATATGGCGGTGCAACAGGCGAATTGCGGATGAAGCGCTTGCCCATGCGGACGCATTGACGGACTTTTGGTGCTGCGCAGATAACATATGCGGATCAGGAATCGCATGACGTGATTGCCCGCTCTGCTGATGGAGCGGGCAATCTTTCATGTTTGTTAGTCGAGATAGAGATTGAGGTCAGCAGCCACTTTCTTGAACTGAGCGATATCCTTTGTGATCTGGGCGCGCAGCTCCTCATCCTTCAGGATCAGTGTGGTGAAGCCCTGACGTGTGAGGCTTTCTGTCACCTTGGGATCCTTGAGGGCCTGATCAATGGCCTTGCCGACGCTCTCGGCAATGTCTTGCGGGATTTTCACCGGTGCATAGACACCGAGCCATGTTGCAACATCATAGCCGGGGATCATGCTGCTGCCGATGGTGCGCGCGCCGGGATCTGCTGCCGGAGGCTTTTGGGTGGTGACGCCCAACATGCGGATCTCACCCGTCTTCAAGAAGGGGAGGGCGGAGGAATAGGTGACCATGCCCAGCATCACCTCGCCGCTGACAACTGCAGTCGTTGCGGGCGCACCACCATTATACGCGGCGTGGAGAAGTTTAATCCCCGTTGCTGCGGCGAACATTTCACCGGCAAGATGATTGACGGATCCGTTCCCCACCGATGAATAAGTGATCTTGCCCGGTTCAGCCTTTGCCTTCGTGACCAACTCTTCGAGAGAGGTGATCGGGACATTTTTGTTGACGACCCATGCCATCGGCATGCTGGCCATTTTGCGGATTGGCCGAAGCTGGGTGAGTGGATCATAAGACAGCTTTTTATAAACGGCGGGGTTCACCGTAATTTCGCTGCTCGTCGAGAATAGAAGCGTGTAACCGTCGGGTCGCGCCTTTACGGCGGCAGCGACACCAATGGCGCCTGCAGCGCCGGGCTTGTTTTCAATGATAACCTGCTTGCCCCAGGTTTCGGACAGATTTTGTCCAACGATGCGCGCAATGGTGTCGGTTACGCCACCGGCCGCATAAGGCACAATGATCGTGACTGACTTTTCTGGATAGGCGGCATTGGCACCGCTTGCCCAGAGCGTCAATGCAGTGGCCATGACCAGGCCGAGTGGTTTTTTCATTGTTTCCTCCCTTTGCTTTACATCAGTTATCTTTGAGGACCTGTTCCCGTTTACGGCTGAGCGTGGGAAGCGCGGCAAGTACAAGGATCACCACTCCCACGCCCAAAAGCACGGCGCTGATTGGCTGGGTGATAAACACGAGTGGATTACCATGAGCGAGCAGCAAGGAACGTCCCAGATATTGCTCGATCATTGGCCCAAGAACCATGCCCAGAAGAAGGGGAGCGCTTTCGCATTCCAGCTTGCGCAACAGATAGCCGATCACGCCAAACACACTCATCACGAGGATTTCGAAGCTGTTATTGTTGAGCGTGAAAACGCCGATGGCACAGAAGATGAGGATTGAGGGAAACAGGGCATGATAGGGCACCTGAAGCAGTCGCACCCACAAGCCGATGAGGGGCAAATTCAGGATGACCAGCATCAGATTGCCAGCCCACATGGAGGCGATCAGACCCCAAAAGAGTTCCGGCTTTGACTGGATGACAGCGGGTCCGGGTTGAATGCCCTGAATGATCAATGCCCCGCACATCAGCGCCATGACGATGTTTGAGGGAATGCCAAGCGTGAGCATGGGAATGAAAGATGTCTGCGCTCCAGCATTGTTGGCTGACTCGGGTGCAGCCACGCCCGCAAGAGCGCCATGTCCGAAGCGCGTTGGGTGTTTGGATATTTTCTTCTCGACTGCGTAAGCCACGAAAGACGAGAGCAGGGCGCCGCCACCCGGTAAGATGCCAAGAATGGCGCCAATGCCAGTGCCGCGCAAGACAGGGGGGAGCATCACCTTCATGTCCTGCTTGTTTGGCAGCAGTGGCCCGATCGTACCACTCATGATCTGACGCTTTTCAGGTGGCTCCGACAGGTTGAAGATGATTTCGCCAAGTCCATAAAGGCCCATGGCAACGGCAACGATATTCAGCCCATCAGCCAGTTCGGGAATACCAAAAGTCAGACGTTGAGCTCCGCTCGTCGTGTCAGTGCCAACAAGCCCCAGCGTCAGCCCGAACAGTGTCATGGCAAGGGATTTGAGGATGGACCCATGGGCAAGAGCTACTGCCGCAAGAAGCCCAAGGATCATGAGCGAGAAATATTCGGGTGCTTTGAATTTGAGGGCAACTGATGTGAGCAATGGCGCAAACAGAGCCACAAAGAGGGTGGCAATGGTTCCGGCTATGAAAGACCCAATAGCCGCGGTTCCCAATGCGAGCCCAGCTTTGCCCTGCCGTGCCATCTGGTAGCCGTCGATCGAAGTGACGGCCGATGAAGCTTCTCCCGGCAGGTTGAGAAGAATGGCCGTTGTCGAGCCGCCATATTGTGCACCGTAATAAATCCCCGCCAGCATGATGAGCGAGCCGGTCGCATCGAGCGAAAAGGTGAAAGGCAGAAGCATGGCAATCGTTGCTGGCGGGCCAAGCCCCGGCAGAACGCCGATCGCCGTGCCAAGCAGGCAGCCGATGAAGCAATAGAGAAGGTTGGAGGCTGTGAAGGCCGACTGGAGGCCCAGCGCCAGATTAGAAAGCAGGTCCATGGACCATCCATTCCCCGAACCGTCCGGTTAGGGAGATCGGCTGTTGCAGGAGGAAGATGAACAGAACCGTGTTCACGATGCACAGGATGAGCGCGGTCATGATCGCACGCTTCCAGCGACGCTCGGCATCTGCGAGGGTTGCGACCAATGTGCTGATGGCGATAGCTGCAGGCAGGCCGGCATATTCCAAGATTAGCGCGAAGACCAGACTGGCCAGAGTAATAAAGGCGACCGGTCGCCACGGAAGCCGGAGAGGCTCCAGCGATGAGCCGATGAAACCGCGCAGCGTCAGAATGGTCCCGATGAGCCCCAGACAGGGTGCAAGAAGTGACGGAAAGAAGCCGGGACCAACGTTTCGCAAGGTACCCGTAGAGAGTCCACGCGTATTCCAGAAGATGAAGGCTGCGAAAGCTGTAAAGAAGATCCCCGCGAAGAAATCCTTGGGACGCCTGATTATCATTTTCTTCTATGGCCCAAGCGGGGCCTTCCTCCCTCTGTTTTGTCCCGTCAGGATTACATGAAAGCACGCTGCAGGCAAACCTGTCGCAGAGGGTGATCAAACGACAGGAATCCCTGAGCCGGGGAGGACGGAGGGCGAGGCGTCATTGGTGAGACGGCAGGCGTGCAGACAATCACTGTCCCTCAATCAACTTGTTCGCTGCAGCCACAATGTCAGCAGGCGTCTTCAGAACACTCGCCATATAGGCTGCCAACTCTTCGCCTTTCATGGGGATCAGATCGGCGCCCATTTTTTCCGCATCTGCAAGGAAGGCTTTGTCGGTCAGCATCTCCTCAAATGCCTTGCGCAATTGTTCCGTGCGCTCCTTGGGCAGGTCGGGTGGTGCCACCAGTGAGCGTCCAAAGACGGAGAGCGAAACGAGGAATTTGAAAAGAGCCTTGTGGTCTGGCTTTTCGGCTACTTCTACGATGGTCGGAACATCGGGAAACAAGGGATGCCGCACTTCAGCATATTGCACCAGCACTTTCACCTTGCCTTCCTTGAGCCATGGCTTCAGTTGCTCATTGAACAAGGTTGCTGGTGCAATGCCTGCGCCGAGTTCTCCGCGTTCCATTGACAGGCGGATCTCATTGTTCCCGCGATAGCCGGGAATGATTTTCCAGTTGAGACCAAGGAGCTGGTTCTGGGCCTTGGGCAGGTCAACATGGGCTCCTTCCATGCCTACGGCTCCAGTAACCAATGTTTTCTGCTTCAACTCGTCCAGCCGAGAGATGCCGGTGCTGTGCCATGCCATATGGACAGGCACATTTGCCGTTGCGCGCCCGATATAGGTGAAACGACTCGCATCATATCTGACCCCTTTGATGTTGCGGGCCTGTTTTGAGGCAAGATCCTGATCAGGAACCGCGAGCACGGTTCCATCGCGTGGGGCTACTTCGTAGAGATAGTTGGTCAGCGTCAGTCCGGCTGCGCCCGGCATATAGCCGATGACGACTGTTGGCTTGCCGGGAAGGAAGCGGCCGAGATGTTGTGAGATGAGCTGGCCATAAAGCGAGTAACCGCTGGCTTGTTCCTGCGCATAAATGCGCACTTGTTTGCCAGCGTAGAAATTTTCCTGTGCCAGGGCAGGACAGGCGGAAAAAAGCGCAGCACCTGCGCCAAGAGACAAGAAGAGCCTCGCTTTGGTCTGCACCATGTTCATTCCTCCCGCATTTATCTTTATCGAGCTGGCAAATATGTGGACCTGAAGGCTGAATAGGCCATTGGCTGGGTCGCGTTTGAGTCATCTACCTGAAGATCGAACACGACCTCTCCTTGCGGGGTCACTTCAATCAGACGCGCGCGGCCAAAGGCATTCACATTCGAGCCATAGGGCTTGCCATCTTTCAGGCAGATCCCTCCAAAGGTCATAAAAGTATTGCCAGTCTTGGGGAGCCGCATGGCACCGCCTTGATAGCAGGCAAAGATCCGCTCGCGTGCCTTCTCGCCATATTCCCAAATCTGGCGGATGCGCATATTTGCTTCATCCACTTCGAATTCGACAGCGCGACTGAAGTTTTCATCATCCGCAAGGGGAGTCTGGAAAGCGGGCGCCCGGAAATTGCCATTGTCAAAACACATGACGCGACGGCTTCCTGTGGGCGAGCAATCATGCTGGTGATATTGCCAGCGCAGGCCGTCTTCCGGTGTTAGCAGATATTTCTGCCAGTCTGATTTCCATCCACCATGATTGCCCAGAATCCAGCGGAGCTTTCCATCTTGGCGTCCGATTTTGATGATGCAGTCCTGATGTCGGACAGAAATGATCAATGTGTCGTCTTCTGCGACATGATGCACTGCATTCACATGGCTCCAGTCATAGGCACCGGGGAACCCCTGCTTGTGCCAATAGTCATCAAAGCTGCCATGAGTGATGCGATAGGGATCAAGGATGTCAAACAAATGATGTGAGTGAACGAGCCTGCCGTTTCTCGTCACCTCATGAATGATATCGCCGACGAGGGCTGCTGTCTGTCGCGGGGCCTTCTCATCTCTCGCGTTGCTATACCAATTTTCATATTGGCGCAGTTCAGCATCGAGAATGAGGAAATTTCCGTTCGGGAGATATGCAACCGTGTGATGGATATGATTGACGGGAAGCTCGATGCTACCTGCCGGTGGCGCCTTGTCGATCCATTTTCCGCGCGCGTGCCATGTGTGAAGAATGGTTCCGGCGGGATCAAGCTCATAAAGCAATCCTTGCGCGGATTGCGAGAATAAGAGATTGCCATTCGGCAAGGCGCGAATGTCTTGTGTCGTTCCGATGAATTTACGATCGAGCAGGATGCTGCCATCCTGCGCGATCCCGACAATCCAGCCATAAGGCTGACGTGTTGGTAAGCCTCCGGGACGCGTGGTGAAGTAGATGGAGCCCGGTTCGCGACGATGGGTCTCGCAAATATTGATTTTGATGGGCGGTGAAACCGGCTCCATTTTTCCTCCCGATCCAGCTTGTCTGTCTTTTCGCCACTGTGCCGGTCCGCATGATCTCCTGCAACGCAGCTTGCAGCCGGATGCCAATCAGCGGCACGCGAACGTGGCTATAAGTGCAAACTTGAGGGGTTCAGCTTCTTTCCGCCTCTTTATCGCCGCTCGAAATAATATTGGGCGAGCTGATCTATTTCTTCATCACTCAGCTTGGCGGCGATGTGGCGCATGCGATGGTACAGATCGTTTTTGCGCTCGCCTGTCTTATAGGCTTGCAGTTGTGCGCGCAGATAGTCCTTGGTCTGCGCGAAGAGGACGGGTGTTTCGACGGGGCCGCCGGAGAATGGGTTGTGGCAGGAGTCACAAGCAGGCAGGCCGCGAGCAGAGTCGCCCTGCCGAACCAGAATGTCGGTGGCAGGTGAGGCTGTTTGCACCCATGTGGGGTCCCAGCGTCCGCGCTGCTGACCCGCATAATAGGCGGATACATCCGCCATTTGCTCGTCATTCAACTGTTCCGCGATGGGTTGCATCAGTTCATTGCGCCTTGCGCCAGTCTTGTAGTCATGCAGCTGCTTATAGATGGCAAAAGAGGATTGCCCGGCCATATTGGGAAATTGCTTCGGGTCGGTGGACAGGCCCTCTTCGCCGTGACAGGCGACGCAGGCTGTCGCTGCAATCTCTCGCCCACGTTGGGCTCGTTCTTGTGTGAAGGTGGCAAAGAGTTGTGGTGTCCATGTCACCTGTGAAACAGGTGCTGCCTTTGCTTGTGAGGTTGGCTGCTGCGCGCCGGGTGAGCCGGGGAGGATGCCAAGCGCTCGGCAGATCGCCGTATAGGGATCAATCCCTGCCTGATAACCCTGAATGAGCGGCATGAATAGGAAGCCGGAAAGGACGCCGAAAAGCAGAATGGTGCTGACGATCAGCGTTCCCCAAAGTCGCCAGGGCCTGTCATGTGGATGGTGATGGTCAGGCAATGTCATCACGCGCTCCTAGGGCTGGCTTCGATCAAGGCGATGGATCAGGGCCATGGGACGATCTTCGATGAAGAATTGTGCAATGGGGAAGCCATAGGCGACGAGCATCAGCACTGCGACGAAGATGTTCCAAAGACCAAAGCCATTGAGCGTTGCGGGCACATGACTTGGCTCATGCAATGCTTTTGCGAAAGCAAAGTTGCGGGTGGTTTGGCGGGCTGTCTCTCTGCGATGCGCTGCTGCCAGATTAGAGATGAAGAGTCCCGCGCTCAGCATCAACAGCAAGCCACCAATGACTGAAATCAGAACCCATGGTCCCCATTCCGCGATTATGGGGTTTGAATAATCAAACTGTGCGACCCGTCGCCATTGCCCGCGCAGGCCCAGATAATGCC
>JACCED010689602.1_pt1 | contig 12008 bp, 10 predicted proteins | sample 7455021 | NCBI WGS metagenome assembly JACCED01 (sample SAMN15323456, study PRJNA562643) | freshwater metagenome | isolation source: river surface water | place: USA:Blue River Watershed | collected 2017-08-19
ACGCCCTGCAAGCCCACGCCGATGCAGGCAAGGCCTTGCAACACGCTTTTGAAAGTTGAACCCATGAAACGCCAGGACTTCCGTTTTTCTCACCGCATGCGCGTGCGCTGGGTCGAAGTGGACATGCAGAAAATCGTCTTCAACGGCCATTACCTGATGTACTTCGACACCGCCGTGACCGACTATTGGCGCAACCTGGCCATGCCGTACGCCGAGACCATGCACCAACTGGGCGGTGACTTGTTCGTCAAAAAGGCCAGCGTCGAGTACCACGCCAGCGCCGAAATGGACGATTTTCTGGAGGTCTGCATGCGCTGCGACCGCATCGGCAACTCGTCCATGACTTTTGCAGGCGCGATTTTTCGGGGCGATGAATTGCTGATCACGAGCGAGCTGGTTTATGTGTACGCCGATCCGGTGGCCAAAAAGAGCCAAGCCATCCCTGCGCCCTTGCGCGACATGCTCGAAGGCTTTGAACGCGGCGAAGACATGGTGCAGGTGCATGTGGGTTCGTGGCACGACTTCCAGAAATTGGCCAGTCCGCTGCGCCACGAGGTGTTTGTGGACGAACAAAAAGTGCCTGTGGCTTTGGAGCTGGACCATGAGGACGAGACTGCCTTGCACGCGGTGGCCTTGAACCGCATGGGCCTGTGCCTGGCCACAGGCCGCTTGATTCAGCACGCGCCCGGTGTGGCGCGCATCGGGCGCATGGCCGTCAAAAAACAGATGCGCGGCAGCGACTTGGGCCGCCGCGTGCTGCACGCCTTGATGGACGCCGCCCAAAACCGTGGCGACACCCAGGTCATCTTGCACGCCCAATGCAGCGCCGAAGGCTTTTACAAGCGCTCAGGCTTTGAGGCACATGGCGGTGTTTTTGACGACGCGGGGATTGCGCACATCGAAATGGTGCGCAAGCTTTGAAATTCAGACATCAGCCAGCAGGGTGTAAGGCAGTGGCAGCAACTCGAGCGCCTGCCCTTGGGCGCTTTCTACACGCCAGCCGCTTTGCTGGCTCTCCAGCGTACCGCTGACCAGCGCATCAAAACCCTGCCCATTGGGCCTGGCCGCGCTCAGCACCACGGTGGCGCAAGGCTGCTCGGGGTCTGCGGGGGTGAACACGTCTTGCCCAGCCCTGAGTGCCACGGGGCTGAAAACCCGCGCCGTGCGGCGCTTGAGCGTGCCGCGAAACTGGCTGCGGGCCACAACTTCCTGGCCGGGGTAGCAGCCTTTTTTGAAGTTCACGCCACCGACCGATTCATAGTTGAGCATTTGAGGGACAAAAGCCTCAAACAGCGGCTGGGTCACCAGGGTCACGCCGCTCATGACTTCGGCCCAATCCCAAAGGTCGGTGGACAGCTCCGCCCCAGCGGGCGGTGTTTGAGATGGCGCACCGAGCCACAGGGCGCGGGGCACTGGGGTGTCGCCCAGCACGGCGGGATACAGCGCCACAGCGTGGGCTCCATCGGCACTGGCGGTTTGCCAGGGCGAGCCCTGAGGCACAACGGCGCGGGCGCTTTCGCCCAACAAGCCGCGCAGCTGCCATTGGCCCGTGGCGTCGCTCATCTTCACTTTTGCACGCAGCACAAACATGGACAAGCGCTTGAGCGTTTGGGCCAGCAAATCGAGGCTCATGACCAACAAGACGGTGTCCGGCGCGGTTTTGATGACCACAAAACTGGCTTGCATGCGGCCCTTGGCCGAACAAAAAGCGGCCAGACGGGCCTGGCCCACGGGCAAGAGCAGCACGTCGTTGCTCAGTTGGTTGTGCAAAAAATTGGCCGCATCTTCGCCTTGGGCCTGGATCACACCCAGATGGGGCAGGGCGGCAAGGCCTTGCAACTGGGCAGCAATGTGGTCGATGGGGGCGGTGGAAGGGTTGGTCATGGCAAAGGGTGTGAGGTGAGCCCCGCTGGCAGGGCCCATCCAATTCAATGGTGGCCGAATGGGGCCTCAGAGCAAAGGCTGGAAGGCCTCAATTATGATCAGCCGCCAGAGTCAATCGGTTCTGTGCGGACATTTTCAAGGGTTGCGGGTGATCAAAGGTTTGTTCAAGGGCTTGGTCAGTTTGGTCGTGCTGGCCTTGGCGCTGGCCAGTGCGGCGTATTTTTGGGTGCAAGGCCCCATGTCGCTGCGTTCACCAGGGGCCAGCCCGGTTGATGTGTCGATCGAGCCGGGCACTTCGGCCAAAGCCATCGCGCAGGCCGTGGTCGATGCGGGTGTGGACACATCACCCACCTTGCTTTTCGCTTGGTTTCGCCTGTCGGGTCAGTCGCGCCAAATGCGCGCCGGCAGTTATGAAATTCCCCCTGGCACATCGCCCAAGCGCTTGCTGAACATGCTGGTGCGGGGCGAGGAAAGCCTGCGCACCGTGACGATTGTGGAGGGCTGGAACTGGCGGCAAGTGCGCCAGGCCTTGGCCAAGGCCGAATTGCTCAAGCCCGACAGCCGGGCTCTGGACGACGCGGCCTTGATGGCCCAACTGGGCCGCCCCGGCATCAACCCGGAAGGCCGCTTTTATCCCGATACCTACACCTATGCCAAAGGCGCCAGCGATTTGGCGGTTCTCAAACGCGCGCTCAGCGCCATGGACAAGCACCTGCAAGCCGCCTGGCAAGCCCGCTTGCCCGGTGTGTCGCTCAAATCGCCTGAAGAGGCTTTGGTATTGGCGAGCATTGTGGAAAAGGAAACTGGCCAGGGTGCAGACCGCCCGCTGATTTCTGGCGTGTTCCACAACCGCATGCGCATTGGCATGCGTTTGCAGACCGACCCGACGGTGATTTATGGCTTGGGCGAGGCCTTTGACGGCAACCTTCGCCGCATCCACTTGCAAACCGACAACCCCTGGAACACCTACACCCGGGGCGGCTTGCCGCCCACCCCGATTGCCATGCCCGGCAAGGCGGCTTTGTTGGCGGCGGTGCAGCCCGCCAAGACACAGGCGCTGTACTTTGTGGCCAAGGGCGACGGCAGCAGCCACTTCAGTGCCACGCTCGATGAGCACAACCGTGCGGTCAACCGCTACCAGCGCGGCATTCAAACGGCCAAGGATTGAGGTCAGGCGTGAGCCTGCGACAATCGGGTTTTGCTCATTTCACACACCATGACACGCGGTTTGTTCATCAGTTTTGAAGGCATCGACGGTGCGGGCAAGTCCACGCACATCGCCCGCGTGGCCGAACTGTTTCGCCAAGCGGGCAGGGCGGTCGTGCTGACCCGCGAGCCAGGCGGCACACCGCTGTCGGAAAAACTGCGCGAACTGGTGCTGCACGAGCCCATGGATGCGCTGACCGAAGCGCTGTTGATGTTCGCCGCCCGCCGTGAGCACTTGGTGCAGGTGATCGAGCCCGCACTGGCGCGGAGCGATGTGGTGCTGTGCGACCGTTTCACCGACGCCACGTTTGCCTACCAGGGCGGTGGCCGTGGTTTTGAATGGCAGGTGCTGGCCCAGTTGGAGCGCATGGTCCAGGCCCTGCCCGATGGCGCTTTGCGCCAACCCGATCTGACCGTGTGGTTCGATCTCGACCCGCACATCGCCGCACAGCGACTGGCTTCGGCCCGCGTGCCGGACAAATTTGAATCGCAGACAGCCGACTTTTTTGCCGCTGTACGTGCTGGCTATGCCAAACGCCAGGCTGAAATGCCCGCGCGTTTTGCCCGCATCGACGCCGCCCAAAGCATGGAGGCCGTGGGCGCAGAGGTGGGCCGCGTGGTGAGCGAATGGCTCAAGCGGATGGCCGCATGAGCACGGGTTTGAACGCTCCCTGGATTGCGCGCCAGGCCACCGATTTGCTGGCCCAGCGTGGTCACGCCTGGTTGCTGCAAGGTCCTTCAGGTTTGGGTCAGTACGACCTGGCCCTGGCCCTGGTGTCGGCCTGGCTGTGCGAAAAGCCCACACCCCAAGGTGCTTGCGGCGACTGCCCGAGTTGCCATGCGGTGGCCGTGCGCACACACGCCGACCTGGAGGTGTTGATGCCCGAGACGGTGATGCTCGAGCTGGGCTGGCCTTTGTCGGAAAAAGCCCAGGACGAGATCGACAAGAAGACGCGCAAGCCCAGCAAGGAAATCCGGGTGGATGCCATGCGCGACGCGGTGGAGTTTTCGCAGCGCACCAATGCGCGGGGGCGCGGCAAGGCGGTGCTGGTGTTTCCGGCCGAGCGCATGAACACCATCACGGCCAATGCCCTGCTCAAAACCCTGGAAGAACCGCCGGGCGATGTGCGCTTTGTGCTGGCCACCGAGGCGTCGCACATGCTGCTGCCCACCATCCGCAGCCGCTGCTTGGCCCACACCATGAAGTGGCCCGAGGCCGATGAAGCTTTGACGTGGCTAAGCGGGCAGGGCGTACCTGGGACCGTGGCGCAGGCCTTGCTCCGCAGCGCAGGCGGCCGCCCCACCGATGTGTTGCGCCAAGCCGAAGCCGGTTTGTCGCCCGAATGGTGGGCCGCTTTGCCCAAGGCCATGCGCGGGGGCGATGCCCGCCACCTGGCCGATTTGAGCCCGGCGCAAGCCATCGACGCCTTGCAAAAGCTTTGCCACGATTTGGTGTTGCGCCAGTCGGGGGCTGAGCCGCGCTTTTTTGATGCCCAGCAATTGCCCGCGACCCAAGCGTCTGTGCCGGTACTGACCGACTGGTTCAAGCGCCTGATGCAGACGGCGCGCACAGCCGAGCACCCCTTCAATGCCGGTCTGATGCTGGAAGCCTTGACCGCTGATGCCCAACAAACCCTGATGTCCAAGGGCTGAGCCATGTACACCGATTCCCATTGCCATTTGAATTTTCCGGAACTGATGGGCCAGCTGGACAGCATCCAGCAGGCCATGGTGGCCGCCCAAGTGACCCGCGCCTTGGTCATTTGCACCACGATGGAAAAGTTTGACGAGGTGCACAAGCTGGCCATGGACAACGACAACATGTGGGCCACGGTGGGTGTGCACCCGGACAACGAGGGCGTGCAGGAACCCAGTTTGCAGGATTTGCTGGACGGCGCAGCGCGCCCCAAAGTGGTGGCCATTGGCGAGACGGGGCTGGACTATTACCAAATGGACGAACGCAAAGGCGGGCGCACGGTGGCGGACATGGAGTGGCAGCGAGAGCGCTTTCGCACCCACATCCGTGCAGCGCGTCAGACGGGCCTGCCCTTGGTGATTCACACCCGCCAGGCATCGGATGACACCATCGCCATCTTGAAAGAAGAGGGCGAAAGGGGCGGAGCAGGGTGTGCGGGCGGCGTGTTTCATTGCTTCACCGAAAGCCAGCAAGTTGCCCGTGCGGCTCTGGATTTGGGGTTTTACATCTCGTTTTCAGGCATCTTGACCTTCAAAACGGCGGCTGATTTGCGTGAAGTGGCCAAATTTGTGCCGGACGATCGCCTCTTGATTGAGACCGACAGCCCTTATTTAGCCCCTGTGCCTTTCCGCGGCAAGACCAACAACCCCTCGTATGTGCCCTATGTGGCCACCTTGCTGGCCAGCCTGAGAGGCGGTACAGCCGAGGAAATGGGCCGTTTGACCACCCAGAATTTCTTGACTTTGTTTGATCAAACCCATTGATTTACATCATGTATAACTTTAATAAAGCTATAAAGTGCATTGTTTTAATTGGACTTTTTTCTTTTCAGATCAAAGCCAATGCGGGCTCCTACGAAGACTTCTTCAAAGCCGTTCAGTTTGACAATGTGCGCACGGTTCAAGCACTTTTGCAAAGAGGTTTTGACCCCAACACGGTCAATCCGGAGGGCGTACCCGCATTGATGCTGGCAGTTCGAGAGCCCTCACTCAAAGTGGCGGAGCTTCTGGCCAGTTGGCCTCAAACCAAGACCGAGGTCCGCAATGCCCACGATGAAAGTCCGCTCATGCTGGCGGCTTTGAAGGGATATTTGCCCTTGGTCAAAAAGTTGGTGGCCAATGACGCCGATGTCAACAAGCCCGGCTGGACCCCTTTGCATTACGCGGCGACGGGCGGCCACGTGCCCATCGTTGAGTTTTTGCTCGAAGAAAGCGCCTACATCGATGCCGAGTCGCCCAACGGCACCACGCCTTTGATGATGGCCGCCATGTATGGCAGTCCTGAAGCGGTGAAGGTTCTGATTCAGGCGGGTGCAGATTTGACCTTGAAAAATCATTTGGGTATGACAGCCCTTGATTTCGCCATCAGGGGTCAGCGGCCCAATGCCCGAGAATTGATTGAAACCGGCTTGGCCCGATTGGCTGATCGTCAAAAGCGCATGAATGAGCAAGGTCGTGATGCGCAGACTGAACGTCCGGCACAGCGTTAGACCAAGGACACATTCAAGGTCCTTTTTTGAGACAACTTTAACCTGCTTGGTGTTGTATCTAGTTGCTCACGATGTGTATTATGTAAAGTAACAAACGTAGCACACCACATCGCATCACAACACACATGCAAGCGGCGGTGATGAACAGACTGCAGCACTTAAGCAGTCATCCAGCAGATGCGCTGTTCTGTGAACGGGTGTGGCTCAAGGGGTCAAGCGCAAGCGGTGAACTGCTTTGTTTTGGGCTTGCAGCGGTCGGTATTGGCCCGCAACCCAAGCGCCGGCCATCGAGCGACTGCGCGGGTCGAAAACATGGCCGGATTGACCGGTTTGGTAAATGAAGACCGATTGTTCAGCATCGGACAGGTCATACACCGCGCGCATCGACGCGGCATGGCGGTTGGCAAAGGGTTCCTTGAGGTCGTTGGCCCAATACTGACCCACATTCACGGTGAACAAGTCCCCTGCACTTTCGGTCCGTACATCAAACAGTCTGTTCAGCCAAGGCACTTTGCCAAAAGGTTTGTGACTGCTGATGGCCGGGTGCCAAGCACCCCAACGCCAGCTGCGCATGTCATGGCCTTCTTTGGCCGCAATGCGGGTCAAGGCACGGTCCAGCGCTGCAGACACCTGCGCTGGACAACCTGCAGCGCCACACCAAAAAGCGTCAGAGCGTTTCAGGATGCCTTCCACCGCCGCGCGGAAATGTCGTTTGCCGTACAGCGCCTGGAAACGCTCGGCGCCCAGATGCGGCACCAGCAATCCCCGCGTCAATTCATCGGCCCAGACATTGAACACCAGCGCAGCGGCACTGTCGGCCTTCATCTGGCCATCAAAAGTGCTGAGCATTTTCAAAGCCTGATCACCCAGCGGATGTTGAGGCTTGGCGGTCAGCGCAACCGGCAGCAGCGCCTTGGCGCCCAGAGACAAAACATCGTTTTGGATGGCTTGCAGGCTTTCGCGGCTGTGTTTGGGTGCTGCTGCCAGCAATTGCTCAATGCGCTCAAAACGCTCCGGCGTGGTCCAGTCTCCTCCAACAAAATGTGCATAGCCCGGTGGCAAGATGTTTTGGTTGGCGGTGGCGTGCCAGCCTTTGGCTTCGATGGCGGCGCGGCCCAATGCAGGGTTTTGGTTTGCAGGCAACCAACCGGTCCAGTCGTATTGGGCCAACCAGCCGGGAGCCGGTGCCACGCCACGGATGTCGTTGTGTGGTGAACGCGTCGGCAGTTTGCCCACAGCTTGAAACGCCACTTCACCCAAGGTGTCGGCCATGACCACGCTTTGCATGGGCGCATGGTTGTCGGTGAAGGCCTTTTGCAGTTCGGGCACGGTTTGCGCCCAATTGATCAACATGCCCGATTCCACGGTTTTGTTGTCCTCGGTCAAGGCTGACCAGCGCAGGCTGACGGCGTAGCGCTCTGGGTTGATCAGTTGGCGGTATTGCGCTTGCACATCGCTGATGACGGGTCCGTGGCGGGTGTTGCGCACTTGCAGGCTCACATCGCCCTGCCCTTTGACCCGGATGGTTTCGGTCCGTTCATCAAATGCTGCCCAGCCGGTGGGTGTGCGGTACTGGCTGGGTTTGTTGGCGTCCAGTTGCTCCAGATACAAGTCCTGAACGTCCGGTCCGGTGTTGGTGAATCCCCAAGCCACGCCTTGTGTGCGGCCCAGCACCACAAAAGGCAAGCCGGGTAAGGTGGCGCCGATCACATCCAGCGCGGGGTGTTTGTGCCCACCGGGCAATTCACCAGCGGGCGCCTTGAGGCGTGCGAAATACCAGATGGCGGGCGAACTCAGGGCCAAGTGCGGGTCGTTGGCCAGCAGGGGCTTGCCGCTGACGGTGCGGCTGCCGGGCACCACCCAGTTGTTGCTGCCCTTGCCTTCCAAAATGCCGACATCGCGCACCCAATCGGCCGACCATTGGGCCAGGCCGCTGGGGGCGGTGTGGGTCGCTGAAGCGGTTTTGTCCTTGGGGGCGTAGACGCCCAGCTCGGCATACAAGGCTGGCAAGTCGACGGATGTGGCGGGCTTTTCACCCGGGTAAGGCGGCATGAGTTGCCACAGTTGCTCCTGATTCAGCACCTGTGAGGCCGACAAACGGGCGAATTCTTGCCCCCAGTTGCCGCCCAAATCGAGGGCCATCATCAGCGCCCAGCCCAGGCTGTCTTCGGGCGACCAGGCCTGGCCCTTGGGGCCACCGGCCACGGTGCCAAGGATTTTGAATTCGGGCGATGACCGCACAGCGCCACTGGCCCAAGCGTTCTGAATGCCCTCACTGTAGGCCTGCAAGGCCGCTTGCGTGGCGGGCGATAAACCCTTCAACTGTTTGTGCGCCATGCCGATGATGCCCAGCGTGCGCATGAGTTTGTCGGTGTCCAGCGTGGCCGCACCCAAAATTTCGGACAGTTCACCGCGCATCAAGCGGCGGTTGAATTCGAGTTGCCAGCCGCGCTCTTGCGCGTGCACAAAGCCCAGTGCGCGCCAGGTGTCCAGGGCGGTGGCACCTTCAATGTGCGTCACATCTGCGGCGTCACGGGTGATGGTGACTTGGCCATTCAAGCCTGCCAACTTGAGCTGACCGTCCAGTTGCGGCATGCTGCGCAGCAAGTGCACGGCCAATACGCCACCCAGCACCAGCACAGCGGCCAGCAGCAACAAAACAAGTCGTCCGATCCATTTCATGGGTGTCTCCGTGTGGGCGTTGGAATCGCCTCTGGGGTGGCTTGCTCAGACCTCGCTTCAAGGCCATTTAGAGGCTTAAATGTGGCCCCAAACCATCAGTGCGTCACGCCCTTCGGTGACAAGGTCCACCTTGGCGCCCACAGGCAGCAGCACCTTGGTTTCCACATGGCCAAATGGCAAGCCAGTGAGCACCGGGGCCTTGATCTGGCCGCGCAGCCAGTCGATCACGGTGGCCAGCTTGAAGCCTTTGTCGTGCGCAGGCACCAGTTTGTAATGGGTGAACTGACCGAACAGCACCGCCTTTTGCTGGGCCAACACACCGGCATGCAGCAGTTGGGTGAGCATGCGCTCGACACGGTAAGGGTGCTCACCCACGTCTTCCAGAAAGAGCACGCCGCCTTTGACTTGCGGAAAGTACGGTGTGCCCAGCAGCGAGGTCAGCACCGTCAGGTTGCCACCCCACAACGGCGCGTCTTTGACCCGCACGCGGCGTTCGGCCTCGGCTTTGGGCAACTGCCAGCCGGTGCCCTCCCCTTGCTCCAGCAGCAAATCGTCAAAACAGGCTTGCATGATGTCGTCCGGCGCCTGTTCGGGGCCAAAGTCTTCACCCAATGCAGGGCCTTGCCAGCTGATCCGTCCGGTTTTGGCGAGCACGGCCTGGTTGAAGGCGGTGAAATCGCTCAAGCCCACAAACTGCATGCCGCCATCGATCGCTTTGGCGATCTGCTTGTAGGGCAAGGCGGGCAGGATGCGCGTGAGGCCATAGCCGCCTCGCGAGATCAGCGCCACGTCGGCGCCGCTGGCGGCTGCGCGGCTGATGGCCGCAACGCGAGTCGCATCATCACCCGCAAAGCGCATGTGGCTGGCCAAAGCCGCTTCGTCCACCTCGACCTGGTGCCCTTGGGCTTGCAAACGCTTGAGGCCACGGCGAAATGCAGCCTTGTCGCGTACCGCACTGGAGGGAGAAAAAATGTAGATGTGGGCCATGTGCTGTGTTCGTCTTCAGGGCTTGAAGTGTCGCACAGCCACCTCGGCAATCGCCCTGCCCTGCTCTTGCACAAAATGGCCCGCATCGGGCAGCAGCATGGGCTCAGGGCAGCCTTTGATTTGAGTTTGCAACTGGCGCATCACCGGCTCGCCCAGCACCGGGTCTTGCTGGCCAATGGCCATGAAGCTCTGGCCTTGCCAGTCATTGCGCCAAAAATCTCGCGCTTGCCGCGAAATGGCCGCGCCGGGCGAATCGGCAAACTCCGGCACCATGGGTGGAAAAGCGCGCAGCGCGGCGCGATAGCCCTTGTCCGGAAACGGGGCGTTGTAAGCCGCTGTCTCTTGCGGGGTCATACCGGGGTTGCCGCGCTTGAACAACTTGCCCACGTCGAACAGCGGCTGGCTTTGGCACCAATCGCGCCAAGCCAAAAAGCCGTCGCTCAGCGCCTGCTCTCCCGTGGTCAAAGTGGTGTTCATGACCAACAGACCCTTGTAACGCTCGGGCGCGGCCATGGGCAAAGTCAACCCCAAAATGCCACCCCAGTCCTGCACCACCATCACCACGCGCTGCAAATCGAGCCGTTCGATCAAATCCAGCAAGGACTGGCGGTGGCTGACGAACTGGTGAAAACTGTCCTTCTTGGGCTTGTCGCTCTTGCCAAAACCGATCAGGTCGGGCGCGACCACCCGGTGCCCTGCGCTGAGCCAAACCGGGATCATCTTGCGGTAGAGGTAGCTCCAGGCTGGGTTGCCGTGCAGGCACAGCCAGGTCAAGGGCGCATTCGCATCGCCCTCGTCCAAGTAATGCATGCGCAGCCCAGCGATGCTGGGCAGGTCGTTCACATAGTGCGGCTGCCAAGGGTAATCGGGCAAGCCGACAAACGCCTCATCGGGGGTGCGCAAGGCGTCTTCTCTGAGGGGCTGTGTGTTCATTCGCTTGGGCCTGAAAAAGTCTTTGAGCAGCTGGCCGCATTCTTCGGCCAACACGCCGCCCGTGACCTGGGTCTGGTGGTTCAGCTGGGTGTGCGCAAACAGGTTGAGGACCGAGCCCGCCACCCCGGTGCGCGGGTCGGCCGCGCCAAACACCACACGGTCCAACCGGGCGTGCAGCATGGCGCCGCTGCACATGGCGCAGGGCTCCAGCGTCACATACAGCGTGCAGCCGTCGAGCCGGTAATTGCCAAGCACCCGGGCTGCTTCGCGCAGCGCCACCACCTCGGCATGTGCTGTCGGGTCTTGGCTGGCAATCGGGGCGTTGCGGCCTTTGGCGATCACCTGGCCATCTTTTACGACCACCGCCCCAACCGGCACCTCACCTGAGGCCAAAGCCTCACGGGCTTGGTCCAAGGCCATGCGCATGCCTTGCTCGTCACTCAGCCCATTCATGCGTCGACTTCCTCTTCGATGTGAAAGCGGTGCAAAAAACGGTGAAGCACGGGCGCACCCAACACAGCCACACAGATCAGCGCGACAAAACCACTGTAGAGCGCGTAGGTGGCGGCAAACACCTTGCCCGCGGTGCTGAGCGGCTCGCCCACCGGACCCATGCCCGACAAAATCATGGCCGCGCTCAGGTACGCATCAACCCAGGACTGGTCTTCGAGGGTGTGGTAACCGACAACGCCCACAAGCAGAGAGACACCGATCAGCAGCAAAGCCAGGCCCGCGGCACTGATCAATCGACGGTGATAGTCCGCCTGAGGGATCAAAGGTTTGCTGTAATGTTCAAACACGGTGTTTCATCCTTGGACTTGGGTTCCGCACCTGCGCCCGTCACGACCCACGGATACGACAGAGGCCAAAGGACCATCGAAATTGGCACATGCTGCCGCCTGCGGATCGATGTGGAGCAAGGGTTGGAGGAGGAACATTCAATCTGAATGTACCAAAACAAAGGCACCCGAAGGTGCCTTTGTATCACTCCCACTCGATCGTGGCAGGCGGTTTTGAACTCACGTCGTATGTGACTCGGTTGATGCCCCGCACCTCGTTGATGATGCGTCCGGACACTTTCTTGAGCAGCGCGTAAGGCAACTCGGCCCAGTCGGCGGTCATGAAGTCGCT
>JACCED010361475.1_pt1 | contig 12002 bp, 12 predicted proteins | sample 7455021 | NCBI WGS metagenome assembly JACCED01 (sample SAMN15323456, study PRJNA562643) | freshwater metagenome | isolation source: river surface water | place: USA:Blue River Watershed | collected 2017-08-19
CAATGTTAGTATTTTGTAATATATCATAACTTGGATTATTAACATATTGTAAAGTTATTAGAGAGTTTGGTAAATCAGGTAACTGAGATAGTTGATTATTATTACACTCTCATGTCTTTAGAGTGCTCGGCAAACGAGGCAACTGAGATAGTTGATTATGATTACATACTAAATGTTCTAAAGTACTTGGCAATTTAGGCAATTTAGATAGTTGATTATGATTACATATTAGTTCGGTTAATCCATCTGGTAAATCAGGCAACACACTTAGTTGATTATGAAAACACGATAATGACTCTAGAGTGCTCGGCAAACGAGGCAACTGAGATAGTTGATTTTTATTACATCGAAGTGTTACTAATCTGTTTGGCAAATTGGGTAGCTCTGTTAAATTATTATAGGAAATATTCAATGTTTTCATATTCTGAAATTTGGATAGGTCTGGTAACTGAGTAATATTTTTGCCGAAGACATCAATTTCTTCAATTCTATCAATATCTTCTTGCGATTTACCCAAAAAATCTTTAACGCCGGATAGAGTTTTAAGTTTAGTTTTCACATTAGTTTTCGATTTAGATTTCGATTTAGATTTAGCACCGCCCGAAACACGACGTGTGATTCGATTCAATCGTTTAGAACAATTTTTATAGGTTTTATTTCTGTTTACCATAAAAAGAATCTATAATATATCTGATTATTATTTTCAGATGCCATCACTATACTTTCTATACTCTCTAAATCATTGCTTTCACAGGTGGAACAGAAACAGATTGATTATTATTTACAGGGATTCCATTAAGCATATTTGCGGATGTTCCAGAACCGGTGATAGTTCCAAAATCATTAAAAAACCCACCGCCCTTAAGAATCCCACCGCCTGAATTTTGTGGTCTTAAATTGACTGCATAATTGTTTAATGGGATAGCACCATGAGGTGTCGTCATAGTAACTGGGCCGACACCATTTCCTCCTCGCATACGGCGTGTTTTTCGATTCCTTCGCTTATTGCGACGACATCGAGTTTGTTTTTGTTTTTTACAACTACTTTTATTCCTTCTTGGCATCTTTAATAATACATCCGATTGTTTTTCATTTGTCGGAGAGATAAATCGAAATAAAAGATATATCCTAAATTTTTATATTATACAGAAAATGTCTTATAATATAAATGCTATCGTTGATTATGCCGATAATATTAGTTATCGAAAATGCATTCGTGATGCTTTCCAAATGTCATCCGCCAATTATCATTGTCCAGAAGAAGCCATTGATGCCAACGATATAGATAAAGAAACATTGGATGAATATTTCTATGATGAACCACAATTTAAAACAATACTGAATGAAATTTATAAAAAAACAATTGACGAAGTTGATTTCGAAGAAATCTATGAAACCGCCGCTCATTTTATGATATCCAATGACTGTGATGTCGGTTTAACTGTTTTATTCGCTTATGATTATTTTCGATGGTTTCATCCGGTATTAGTGAATTACTTAACTGGAAAACCCTATAAGAATGAATATAGACAATTAGAATTCCGGCTAAATTGTGATGAACGAAAACATAAATCTTAAGAAACAACACATATCATTCGTCTCCCACCGGGTGGCATAGAACCCGACCGTTGAATTGTTTTAGTAATTTCCGTATTCACATTATATCCATTCGACCCTAAATATCCTAATAATGAAGGAATATCGGCATATGTTAAGAATTGATTATAGCATTTTTGAGAGACAGGTTGTCCAGGATAACGAATAATAGCATATTTACAATGACCAAACGGATCATCAAATGGTGAATAAGCATTTTGGAAAGGACTTAGACGTGGTGGTCGTATTGGCATAACCAAATCTTTAAGAGGTCCTGTAGGCATTTTATCAGTCGTGAGTATATTTTGATATTCACGAATGTGTGGATGAAGATACGGTTCTAAATAGACAGTAAATGTAGGATTTTGTTCAAATGGAGATATTAGGTTCATTGATTTTTTGATATATTCAGAGAGAAAAAAACAAAAGCTAAAAAATCTCCAACCAACTGCCACTAAAAAAAAAGAGTAGGGTTGCCAATCAAAAAACAAGTATAATAAATGAATAACTAACAAATGTCTCCGATTGTTATAGGTTTAACAATTCTAGCAATCCTATTATTGGGATATTCTTTTATCCTGTATAAACAACGTGTCGAAATATTAAATAAAGTGGGAAAAAATGAAAAAGAATTCGTAATGAAATCGCAAATTGTAAAAGGTGAATTACCTGCTTCAACTATTAAAGAAGGTTTAAGTCTTATGCAAGCAGTTGGTCTAGAAGCTTCAAGTCCAAACGAAGAAGCCTCGAAAATCCTCCAACAATTACAGACTGGTTCATCGTCCCAAATACAATCCTTTCCAGATGCTTATAAGGATTTAAGTTTACGCGAATGTGCGATTAAATCATCCTATAATTCTGCGATTTCTGGAAAATATGCGAGTAGTACGATGATAAAAAACGTATTACAACGTGGATGTCGTTTCTTAGATTTTCAGATATTAAGTTCGGATACAGATGCGAAAGATTATGTGTCTATTGCTCTTGAGAATCAAACAATTAATTTAGATACTGAGAATAAATTGCCTCTCGCGGAAGCGATGAATACCGTGTCTGCTTATGGTTTTTCGAATGCCCCAAACGCGGGTGACCCATTATTTATCCATCTTCGTGTGATGTCAAAAAATCCAGCAACCTATTCGCGTATAGCAAAAACCCTTAGTTTTTCGTTTGATGGGAAATTATTTCCTGGAAAAGTAGACAAGGATACAAAATTAGGCGAATTATTAGGAAAGGCTGTTATTATTTTTGATAAGACAACAAATCCGGAATTTACTGGAAATTGTGATGGTTCATCAGCACCTGATTGTAAACCTCTCGCGAGTCTTATACATATGTATAGTGGTACTACAGAATTACGTAAATATGAATTCCAACAATTATTACAAACATCACCTTTAGTTGTTCATAGAGATACAAATGGTCCTCATAATGATATGCCTTATTTACGTATGTCAGTACCTCCATTAACTTCTACAGATACGGATGTGTCTCCTATTGAATTTATGTCCCATTATCCTTGTCAGATGTTAGCAATGCGTTTTAGTATAATTGATGATAATATAATAGAATATGAATCGATATTTAACAGAAATCAATGTGCGTTTATCCCTTTACCTATCCAAGATAAAAACGAATAAACGGGTGGTCAAAAAGTGGTCAAAAAGTGGGCGAAAAGTGGTCAAAAAGTGGTCAAAAAGTGGTCAAAAAGTGGGCGAAAAAAATCGATAATAAATAATTATTATTGATTTCAGGAGAGATAAATAAATTAGACAGTAGGAATAAATTCCCAATCGAGAGATTCACAAACTTTTTTCCAAATAAGGTCTTGTTCTAATTGTTTTTCACGGTCTTTCATTAATGGGATATAGGGTAAATATTGATTTTGGTCTAATAGAACACATAATTGGTATAGAATATAGGCACAACTGAAAAAATTAGTGCGATTCATTGGACAATGAATTGCCCAAGGTTCTTGAATTTCAATAAATAAGATACAAAGTGTTTCTTGAAGTTCTTCAGACATTGTGGGAGGTTTAATACCGAAAATAGAATTAATATATTGTACATGTTCAAAATAACGATTATATCCTAATTGTTTTAATATCTCTCGCATTTTATTATAATTAATCTCCGACATATCTGTAATTCTCTCTTTCTTGATACGATTATAAATATCTTCTATTACGGATTGAGGAATCACAGTGGTTTCTTTGGCTTGGAATTGCGATAATATTTCTTTAAAATGGTTCGACCTGTCATAAGGATTATAACTGGGTTCATTTGGCGGGTCTTTATAAGTAGGTCGTTCAGAATCCACAATATGAGCAACAAAAGCTCCACAATTTCGATTATTACAGATTAAAATTCCTTCTTCTTCTTGAGAGATTAAATCACCTTGTCGACAAACTTTACACGCATCTGCGGTGATTATATAATCTTGAATTCCACCGATTAAATTTCGGTTTACATTACGCCAATATTTTTGATATAATTGTTTGGATTGATTATATCGTTGTTGTGTTGGGTCATAACGAGAATCCACGGATTTATCTTGAATCTTAAAAAAAGAGTTTAATATTTGTTTTGTTTTTTCACCTTGACCAGAATTCATAGGATTTGCGATTTTCTTCTTATCCTCAAAATAACCAAAAACATATCGCGAATTTTCCAATAAATATTCTGTTTTTCTGCGTTTTATCTCTTGAATTTGTTGTTTAATTTCCTTAATTTTTTCTTTACAATCCATAATTTCATCGATTTGGTCGTGTTGATAAGAATGTAATCGCGTTTTATATTCTTCTTTTTGACGTTCTAAAAATGGTATTTGTTCAGATTCATCACGATTCATTTGTTGAATAATTTGATTATGTTTTTCGTCAATTGTTTCATGATTTACAATTAAACGTTTTTTTTTAATATGAGAGGGCATATATAAAGAATGTATATTTTTCTATATTTTATATAGCAAAATATTGTTATTATGTAATTGTTGGAGAGAAATAATATGGGTTTTACACCAAAAATATTATTTAACCAAGATTGGAGAATAATAAGGATTATCCAAATAAATCACACTTCGAATACCCGGGACAGCATAACGAATCCTATCGGTTAACCAATCTCTCATCACTTCCCAAGTAGAGAATTCTGTTTTAATTCTATCCTGAATCACACAAAAATAGTCCACTTTTTGTAATACATCACATTTATTAATAATACATACATTACAGCTATTATAACGGAGAGCATCGATTAAACTATTTAAATTTAAATAATTACATTGACGTTTTCGACCGGTGGTTGCGCCGAATTCCTTACCGACTAAACCAATTTTTTCCAGGGTTGCGTCTCCTTCCGGTTGAAAATTCATTGTTCCTACATACGTATCATATGCTTTTGCGATACCATAAACATTTCGTATAGATGATAAAGGAATGCCAGTATTTAAGGCTCCTGCAATTCCACAAGTAGAAGATGTACAATAAGGATAGTTTGCTGTCCAATTAATATCGAGTTCAAATCCCTGAGCACCTTCTAATAGGATTTGTTTATAGTTTGCGGTGATTCTCGAATTCCAGAATTGACGCATATTTACAATTGTTGCACCGAGTTCTTCGATTTCTTCTCTCTTATCAGAAACGCGAATACCAGTACGTAACATCTTTTTTGAATAGGTTGGTCCAATTCCAGAACCGGTTGTTCCTACTTTATTATTTGCTTTATCAAATTCAATTGCGTCTTCGGTGATAATATGACAAGCATCACTAATAAAAAGTCGTCCTTTTACGGTAATTCCGAGAGATTCAATAGTCTCAATTTCCTTGTTCATCTTCGGTATATCCACAAGACAATCGCTAGAAATAAGACAATGAACACCGTCACATAAAATCCCAACAGGTAATTGATGAGTAATGGCGACCCGTTCATTATCCAAATAGACGGTATGTCCAGCATTACCGGAACCATTAAAACGAACACATAAATCATATTGATGTTGTTTTAAGAGAGAATATACGACTTTTCCTTTACCTTCGTCGCCAAAAGATGTTCCAAGAACAATATCCGATACAAATGACATATATATCGATTATAAATATATATATCTATTCTCTTTTATTTCTCTCTCTTTTTCCTTTTTCCTTTTTCCTTTTTCCTTTTTCCTTTTTCTTTTTTATTTTTTATTTTAATCCAGTTTTTTTAATTGTTAATGCTGGACCTTTGTTTCTACGAGAGGAGTTCGGGTCAAATTCCGGTTCATCATTATCTTTCATATTTTTGGAAATCTCCCAAAATTCATTACTTCCAAGGCGGAAATTAGGACGTGTTTCGGCTTTATACCAAAATATCATATCCGTGATACGATTTGATTTCGCATTATTATTAATAACTAGACATTCATAATCTTCAGTGGTTTGATCCATTACAGTAACAAAACTCTCTAAATTTGGAAACATACTCGCATAATTCTCCCAGATTTTCTTTCGATTTGCCAAATAAGGTTCTCTCAGAATAAATACATAATCAATATTCGTACGTAAATTTGGAGGAATACCGAGAGGATACTGCATAGTGATAATAAGCATTACTTTCCAATGACGTCCATTCATAAAAAGTAGACGCATCATCTTATCTTTTGCCCAAGAATTATCATATAAGCAATCGTCTAAAATAACAAAAGTTCGCGGATCAATCGTGGTTTTCTTATAAGTTTCGATTTGTTCATTACGTTGTTTTAAAATAATTCGTTGACGTTTTAATATATTCTCAATAATTACGGTACTATATTCTTCGTGAATAAACACTTTTGGAACGACTTGTCCATAAAATCCGTTTCCAGCTTCTGTCCCTGAAATAACAGTACCAACAGGAATTGATTGATGATGATATAATAAATCTTTTACTAAGAATGATTTACCTGTATCACGACGTCCAATAAACACAATTACAGGTCCTTTATTTTCATTCGGGTCAAATGTAATTGATCGCATATCAAATTTTCGTAATTCTAATGTCATTTTGACGCGAGAGATTATATAATAAAATATCTATTTTGTTTTTCATTTTTCTGTCGCGACTTAAAAAATATGCTAAATAATGTGTTTCCTGTCCAATAAATAAGAAAAATCAATAGAGAAAAAAGAATCCATTGAATAACGCCGTTCGTATCAACCACTTTACGAACAGTTTCTGCGAATGTTTCTGGTTCATAAATATCATTATCGTGATGCGCATTGGCTTGTTCATATTCTGTTTCGTATAGAGGTTCGAAAAATTCCATTTGTATATTTTATATAGTCGGATTTTTACACAGTTGGATTAGCGACAGCGGTTGCGGTTGTTGATAATTTCTCAATGATATCCCGATATTTCGAATAATTTTCAAGTAAAGTTTCGTGATTATGATAAGATTTCATGACTTCTTTAAATGCCTCTATTTTCGCTTGTTTCGCTTCTTGTTTTTCTTTTGCGATATCCGCCGGTGTCATTCCTTCTCTCATTATCGCCATAATTCCTTTTATCATTGTTATTGGATTTAATGTATAGAAATATTCCATTAATGGATTTTTAATAAATTGATGTTCATATCCGAATTTGGCATTAATAATTGTATGAAACATTGTTATAATCCCCATAAGAATGGTTCCAATAATTAATACAAATTTCATATTGATACTATTTACTTTTTGAACACTGACAAATGATTTTACCAACATAATGATTCCGATAATACCTGGGAATGCCTTATATATCGCATTCCAATATTTCATATAAGGACTCGATTGTGTTTCTTTAAACATAATATCATCCATTTGAGAGAATAATGAATCCTTATTATCTGGACAAGGAACATGGATAAAGAAATAATAAAACATAATCATAATAATTGTTGGATATGCGAAACCAAGTGTATATTTCTGTGTAAATACGACAAGAAGAATCACATAAATTAAAAATCCAACAAATAAGAAGATATTTCGAAATACCCACCAAGCGATTTCCATTGCTTTCCCCGGTAAACTTTTGCCATCTAAATCTGGCATAAATTTTTTCAGAATCGCAACAAAAAATAAGAATTTACAGAGAGAATTAAACCCGCCTTTGGGCATTGATTCCGTATCAGGATCTAATAATTTACTGAATATATCAATCGGATGTCTTTTAGAGATACGGTCAAGAATAAAATTCAGAGAGTTTAAAATCATATCAAATACATGTCCGATTTCTTTGGCTAATGAGTTTTTCATAAAGAAATAGAAAATCGGGACAATTGCGAAAAAATACAGATAATTTCCTAGAATCGCAGATATATTACTTGGTAATGAAATAAACCCTTTTTCAAAATCAGATGTCATTGTTTTAAAAAACCCAATTAAGGTTTCGAGAATAAATGGAAACGGTGCTGGTAATGTAGTTGAATCGGTAAAACTATCGATAAAACACTTATATGATGGTTTCGTCGTAGAGAAGAAAAATGAGGATAAATAACTGACAAATTGGTCAAGTGGTTGTTGTCTTTTCCATAATAGGAATATATTTGGTAAAAAAGAGATTGTAAAAAATAATGGAATTATTGTTAAGACAGATGCCCTTAAAATTTTATAATCATTGAATTCTTCTTTATCCATTTTTCTCTCTGTAAATGGATTTTTGGTAGGTTCTTCGACAAATCGAGAGAAGATTTCGATAATATCAATAGGAACAATACGTGTTTTTTTACGTATTAGACTACCGAAAATATAAATAACGAGTACTCCGGCAAACATTTTCAATAATGGACTGGATAATTTAATAACACAAGCAATCGCACCGATTAACATAATTATCATCCAATTTCTAGGATTTGTTGCGAATTCTTGAATATCGTCGTCTTCAACGGTCGATAATTTGGGAGCTAGTTTTTTCAGTTTTTTTGGTTTTTTCGTTTTTTTATTCTTTAATCCTTCTTGAACTGTAAAATTTTCGGAATATTTATAATCATCTCTATCGTTTTGGCCTTTTCGAATATCATCTCTCCAACTTGTATCGGCGGATAGTGATGGTGATTCATTTTGTTTCTCGGATAGAATTGATATTTGTTTAAGTTTTTTCGGTGGTTTCTGAAGATTTACCCAATTATTTGGTATTTCTGTTTTTTCCATATATTACCAATATAAACTTATATTGGCAATATATACATAAAATGCCTGGTGGATATTTTAATATAGTTGCGGAAGGTACAAATAATGTGATTTTAACAGGAAATCCAAGTAAAACATTTTTCAAAGTCACTTATGCGAAACATATTAATTTTGGAATGCAAAAATTCCGTATTGATTATGATGGACAGCGCGATTTACGTCTCTCAGAACCCTCAGTTTTCACATTTAAAATACCTAAATATGCCGACTTACTTATGGATACTTATTTAGTATTGTCATTGCCAAACATATGGAGTCCGATTTATCATCCATCCTATCTTACCAACAATAAATGGGTCCCCTATGATTTCCGATGGATTCGAGATATCGGTACTCATCTTATTAAAGAAATCGAAATTAAATGTGGTAGTTTTACTCTACAAAAATGTTCAGGCGAATATTTAGCGGCCGTTTCGAAACGAGATTTCGATGTAAATAAACGACAAAAATTCGATAAAATGACAGGTAATGTTCCGGAATTATATGATCCTGCGAATTCATATGGACGTGCGAATGTATATCCATCGGCTTACTATACGGATTTCGCAAATGGTGCGGAACCATCGATTCGTGGTCGTAATCTAATTATTCCTATTGGACAATGGTTTACATTTGACAGTACATTAGCATTTCCATTGGTTTCCTTACAATATCAAGAATTAACGATATCGGTCACATTACGTCCTATCCGTGAATTATATCAAATTCGTGATATTGCTGATTCAGCGAATTATTATCCTTATGTTGCGCCGGATTATGTGAAAGATGAACAACAATTATATCGCTTTTTACAAACACCGCCAGCTGTAAATTTAACATCAGGTTCTTATGGAAATCAAACAAATAGTTGGAATGCGGATATCCATTTAATAGCGAATTATTGTTTTTTAACGAAGGAAGAGGCGAAAACGTTTGCGGCGGAAGACCAGATTTATTTAATTAAAGATGTGTTTGAGTATCGTTATGAAAATGTGGCTGGTTCGAGACGTTTAAAGGTAGAATCGACAGGAATGGTATCTAGTTGGATGTGGAATTTTCAAAGGAATGATGTAAGTATGAGAAATGAATGGAGTAATTATACGAATTGGCCATATCGAACAATTCCATCAGATATTTATATTGCTCCGAGAGATGGAACTGACCCAGCGATTATAAATTCTGTTACAGGTGAACAGACTGGACCTGGCATTCATCCGGATAATACCACAACTGGATTATTTATTACGGGTGATTTTGCGGTGGATAATCAATATACAATTATGCAATATATGGGTATTGTATTAAATGGTGAATTTAGAGAGAATACAATGCCACCGGAGATATATCAATATATGGAACCCTATAGTCATTCGAAAGGGACAGTTATGGATGGATTATATGCGTATAATTTTTGTTTAAATACTACACTAACGGATTATCAGCCGAGTGGAGCTTTAAATATGAGTAAATTTAAAACAGTGGAATTGGATTTTGGAACTTATGTTCCTCCGGTTGATATTGTAAAATCAACCTATACAGTGGATTGTGATGGTGATGGAAATATTATTGTGGTAACAAATTCGAATAGTTGGCAATTATATGATTATAATTTTAATTTAACATTATTTGAGGAGAGATATAATATATTATCATTTATTGGTGGTAGTTGTGGATTATTATATGCCCGATAATACCCGATAATTTTTATCGGTGTTTTACGTTTTGTCTTTTGGTATTTTACGTTTTGTTTAACATAACATAAAAATCATCTCTCCTAATATATGACAACAAATATACTATCCTTATTTTCAATAAGTCTCTCAATACCAATACTATCCCAAGTTCGACCAACTTTTCAACAGGAATTTAATTCTTATTTATCCGATATAGTTGGTAATTGGACAGAAACTGTTCAGCCAAAAAATGACCCATTATTATCACGAATTCATTGTTTAGAATTAGCACAAGAACGAAATTATCCACACGTTTTTATTTTTGAAAACAACCTGAAAATAGAAGAATTATTCTCTCCGACAACTTTGGAAAAAATAAAAGATAGAATTGAAAAAAATCCAGATTGGAATCTTATTTTCTTTTCTCCACCGAGTTCTTTTTCTTTTTTCATTGTGAGAGAAGAATCTTATTCAATTGCTATCCAATATTTCCAAACTATTTATATAAATTCTAAAATGGGGAAACCAAGTCCACCAATTCCAACAGGATGGTATCATATTCATGATATCGGAACTGAGAATATCCCGATTTTACAAACAGAAATTGTGAATAAACCTTCAAAAATAGATTTTGCCTTTGCGAAACATTCTCTTAATAAAACACAAGGCACGGCATTAAATAGTTCTATTTCGAGAGCTTTGTCAATTAGTTCTAGACATATTGGGAAACAAAAATCTCTCGGATTTATTAATTCTAAACATGGATAAAGCCCTGGCAACTGCCGGGCAACCTTTGGTAAAGCCCTGGCAACTGCCGGGCAACCTTTGGTAACGCCTTGGCAACCGCCTGGTAAAGCCTTGGTAACCGCCTGGTAAAGAATGCGTATAGATATAAATATAGTTTCCATCGATAATATAAAATATGTGGTCTAGTGTGTCTCTTTTATTTAGTATTTTTCTCTCAGTAAATGCTTTTTATTTTTCAACACTATATGGCTCGGCAAATGACACAGAGTGTCCAACACCGAAATATCCCGGTACTATTTTACCGAAAGAATTTAAAGTAGCCCAGTATAATGTCGAGTGGTTTTTCCTGAAGCAATATGAATCCTGTCCTGGTTCGGGTTGTAGTTGGGAAACAATCCAAGATGCGGAGATACATTTGGGATATTTGGCGGATGTTTTAAGAGAGATAAATCCAGATATATTAAATTTATGTGAAGTGGAAGGTTGTTATGAACTTGGTCAATTATCATCTCTCTTGAATGATGAATTTGAACCTTATCTTCTTTTTGGAACAGATACAGCAACCGGACAGAATGTGGGATTATTAACAAAATATACACCATCGACAAATTTAAAAAGAGTCACCAATAAATGGGAATATCCTTTACCAGGTTCAAAATGTGGATATAATAAAACAGGAACTTCTGGTGTATCGAAACATTACTATACTTGGTTTGAACTACCTGAACAAAATGGTAAATTATATATGATTAGTGCGCATTTGTTGGCAATACCGACAGATCCACAAAGATGTGCGGAACGAGAGGCTCAATCACAAGTTTTACAG
>JACCED010188816.1_pt1 | contig 12000 bp, 27 predicted proteins | sample 7455021 | NCBI WGS metagenome assembly JACCED01 (sample SAMN15323456, study PRJNA562643) | freshwater metagenome | isolation source: river surface water | place: USA:Blue River Watershed | collected 2017-08-19
CGACATTTCATAATCCATTATCGGCGTGTCGTGGCATTTGTGATAAACCTCACAAAATTTCAGGGTTATCCACAATTACCCGTAACCCTGTGGAAAACCCCACGCATATGCGGGCCCGTGGCATTTTGTCAAGCTAATTAATTGCGTGTCGCCATCCAAATTGCAATTGGTAGCGGAATAATTATTGCAACCATTAAAACAATTGCAATAATAGATCCGATCAAATCAGGAGCACTCATTTTTTACTCGCAGAAAATCTAACATCCGCTTTACCGTAGACACATAGTCCACATGAAACGCAGGCGGACCCATTGCTAGAGATTAAAGGAATTTGCTTATTGTTTTCAGGACACTTAGCGCCAGGCTTACCAATTAATTCTTTCATGGTATTTTCGGTGACAGCGAATGTCTTACCTAGATAAGCTAATTTAATACCGTCGTTATTTTTGCGTAAGTCATGAGCAATTTCTTTATTCTCATCGTCGGTAGAATAATAAAGTGATAAGTTAGGAATATCCTTAAGAATAAGCGCTGCAGACTTTACTCGTGTATATACCCAAAATTGAACATCGGGGTTATTTTGAATAACAGTCTTCCACGCATATGCGTAGGTATCGTTAAAGAAATCTCCGTCCCAGTGGATACGGAATAACTTTTGAGCATTTCGCTTTTCACAATCTGCAACAAAATCGGCAATCATATCGCTAAGCAATAAAGACATGGTACCCATATCTGCATTGCGTAGAAGGTCCCAGTTATGGAGAAGAGTAGCCTTTACTCCCTTGTATATCTTTTCCAATTTGCCTGCATAGCAAACACTCTCACAGACAGACGTTGCGCCAGGACATGAATAAGCTTTTCCTGCGGGTAGCCCGAAGGTGTTAGCAATTGTAGGGGTTTTTCCATTAGGGGAGACGGCATTAGCAACTTTCCTATCGTTAGAACGTTTTAATTTCATTAGTTAACCTTTCGTTATGGGCCCTAGTATAACAGAATGCACCGACATTTTTTAAGACACTCCCAAAAATTCCAGGGTGATCTTGGTCACACCCTTAACGACACGCCCGACCCCGCAGACTTGCGGGCGATAGTTGAAATTTCAACTATTTAAAAAATGGAGCAATTAGATCGCAATAAGTTTTTAAATATTCAGATTTTTTATTTTTTGTTTTGCGTGTATATTTTTTCTTATTGCGAACAGGTGTCGCCGCATTACTGCGGCGCAACTCCTGAACACGTTTTACTTTTTCTTTTGTCATTTTCTGTTCCTTTTCTTTTAGTTGGTGAAAGTTGGTATTTTGTAATTTGAAGCAGAATAAAATTTATTTGCGTCAAATCGCGGATTATCTTTTGCGAACATCTCCGCAAAATCTACAACCATTTTAGAAAAAACGGCAGGGTGTGTTTTATCTGAAACATATTTTAGAATTTCAGCGGTTGAGATATAGTCCTTGCGTGTCATCATTTTACAGTTACGACCTTTCTTTCTTCACGATAAAAGTGGCGAGTAAAGCATTTCATTTCTGAATTATAAAGATTTACAGTTGAGTATTCGTTAGCAAATCCCCAATCAACAAAGGCAAAGAAATCTTTCCACGCATCAAATTCGTTTGCGTAGTCCTGTTGCCAATGTGGAGCATTTCCGTCATAAGATAAAGTTATTTTATACATTTAGATATTCCAATCTTCTACGGCACACTCACACGCCTCGACATCATAATTATTTTCATCGCCCCAAAATAAGAAGCCAGCACCGCCACACTCATCACAAGCAACGGCAATAATTTCAGCAATGTTTCCCATTATTAGTTTTCCTTTCGTTCGGTTGTTGGTTTAATTGTAGCAGATAGCACCGACAAAGCCTCGGATTTGCTTGCTTGGCGTGTCGCCAAAACATGAGCCTTAAATTCTTCTAGGTTCATTTAGTTTTCCTTTCGTTAGTTGTTTTCGGGGGTAGTGAATAAGGCTCCCTCATTAAGTAAGCCTAATTCAAGATTAAACATTTCATCAGGTGTGGCTTCTGATAAATCAACCCAACCTGCGCCATTTTCATCAAGGCGAAAAATTTCAATGTATCCCATTATTAGTCACCGACCTTTACTGCAACAGTTCTGAAAGTTGTTGAAATTCGGTTAGTTGGTTGAATTTCTACAAGATAAGAATCGCAACCATCATACCAAACCGCCTTAGGGTGCGGTTCTGCGTTGATTATAATTCCCTCAACAGAATTTGAATAGTATTGCTTACCTACTAAGAGGTTTTGGACAGAATAGACATTTGCTGACATTTAGTTTTCCTTTCGTTATGCCATAATTATAGCCTAGGGGTCTGACATTTTTCAATTTACTAGCCAGTAATTCCACACTTTGAGACGCTCAAGCCATGTGATATGCACCACATCAAAATGTCCGAATTGTCTGTCAAATCGACACGCCGCAAAATTCACGGGATTTTATAACAATGTCGTAACGACACGCCCGACCCCGTGCTTTTGCGGGCCAGCTTAATTTTGTCAAGCCGACACGCCGATTATTTTCGCAAATCTTTTATGGTTTCGATCACATCTTGTTTTAGGTCTGCCCACATAAGGCGGACGCATACTATAACGCCACCTAGAAGCATTAATTGAACGGCGGTAGTTAGTAAGCGATTAGCACTCATTACATCTCCTCCCAATTATCTAATGAGAATTCCTCATCATCTAAATCGAATTCCTTATCGAATTCGTGTTCATCTCCCCAATACTTTGGTGTTATTGGGTCTAGGTCTGATTGAATTGTATCCCATTTAGTCATTTACTTAACCTCTACTTTCATTACATTAGCGGAAAACTTTACTTTCTTTCCTAATTCGCTATCGTTAAGAGATGCGATTAGGTGGTCTATCGTTTTAATATCGTGTGCGATATTGCCGATAGATAGTAAGCGAGAGCCTTGCCAGATTGAGTATTCGATAGTCATTTATTTATTTCCTATTCTTTCGTTTTGTTATGGTGTAATTATAATCAGATAGAGCCGAGAAAGTCAAGCCTTGCGGGTGTGGTGTTGCTCACATATTGCAAGCAACGCCCTCGCTATGAGTGCCGTCTAAGTAGTGACCCTTAGCGATACAATTCTTAGCCAATTCGTGGAAAGATTGGCATTTCATCTCGTGCCAATTTATCCAATCCTTATGCACTACCTTATCGCAGGTAGAGCAGAAGTGCCACTTATGGTTATCCTTACGGATTACCTGACCCTCTACAATTTCGTAGCGGTCAATAAACTTAGCACTATGTGTGCAATTATTCTTTAAGCACTTATTCATTACTTAACCTCACAATCGCAATTAGTGTGAGTAGGTAGAGAGATAAGGTACTTGATAAGTGCCTTACGCTCACCCATTGAGATTTGGTGGCGGTAGGATTTAACACCGCCGTGTTGATATTCATAGACGATAGTGTCTAACATTTTCTGAGTAAGCATTTTATATGCTCCTTTCTTTTTTCTATCTAATACCTTAATCATATAATGGGGGTCTGACATTTTTCAAGTCGCAAAACGGACATTCGGGACAAATTAAAAAAATAGTTGGTGATATAGGTCACAAATCGCCATATATGTGCGGACTATCTGCACAAATCGGACATTTAAAAATGCTGCATCATACAAAATAAAAAAATATTAACATTTTTGAAAATATGAAAAAAGTAGTTGACTGAAAACATATTATATTGATACAATGATCAAAAGCTCTTATAGCCCAGCGGTAGAGGCGGTAGACTTAAAATCTATAAAGCGTTGGTTCGAATCCAACTAGGAGCACGTCCCTATAGCTCAGCTGGTAGAGCAACAGACTTTTAATCTGTGGGTCGACAGTTCGAGCCTGTCTGGGGACACAATAAAGTTATTATATAATTAGTACATATGAAGACTGAAAAGACTTCTATCGCCAAACAAAAGGCTGCCTTAGCAAAATATATAAGGGAGCTAAAAGAGAAGTCTCCCTGTATGGACTGTGGTAAGTTTTATCCGTACTATGTAATGGATTTTGATCATGTACGTGGGCAGAAGCAAAAAAATGTAATGGAGCTCATTCCTACTTTGTCTAAAAAGAAGATAGATGAGGAAATTGCTAAATGCGAGATTGTTTGCTCAAATTGTCACAGAATTAGAACGCACTTAAGAAAAATTAATAAGCAGGAGCGTTAATACCTTTTGCAATTGCTTCGTTTCTCATTTCCATAACATGCTCTTCTTCAAGGTATTCGTCAAGTGTCATTGGAGAATCTTGAGCTAATGTAATGAAATTTGTATAAGCGTATCTTGGACCTTTAACAACTGGCTTTACTCCATGCTTATATTTGCTAGAAGCAGAGTGAACTACAAGATCTCCTTTTTGAGGAGCTATTTCAAGATTTATATCTGTGTAGTATATTTCTCCACCAGTAAAGTCATTTAGGTACATTACATATCCGTACTGCACTATATGACAAGTATCAAGTGGGTCGTATAGCACACCTTTTTCTTTTTTAGCAAAGAAGTCTTTCATTGTATCATCGTGATCGTGATCGTCTGGATGACCTGGAGAATCCCAATGTACTTCTAATGCTTGACCCTCTATCATTTTAGATATACCATTAGATGGAAGTGGTGCATACTCTGGTCCAAAGAACTCTACAGACTTTTCGTACAAAAGTTTTAGCCCATCAGAACCTTGGAAAACTTGATTTGGGGCAGGAATGACAGAGTCTGGACCATACTTGTCTTTGTTAAGCCATTGTGAGTCCTCAAGGGCATCTATAGCCTTTTGAAGCACAGATAAATCTTGCTCTGACAGAAAGTTTCTATATAAATAAACCTCTGGAGCTAATTTTACTACATTTGGATGGTCTTTGAACATATACAAAATTATATCATTAAAACTATTGACTTACGAATTTTCATAATGTTATACTTAAGACTGGTTTGTGGGGGCTTACACTGAGAACTCAAATGTACTAAGTGTCAGTTTCTCTATCTCGTCAAAGTTTTTAACTTTGGGGGGTAGGGGGGCTTTCCTAAAAATCTAAATCCCTAAGTATCAATATATATATTATATACTATATATATGATATATTTCAATCTATTTCCAAGAACTGGCAGTGCTTTCTTAGCTAATTTATGTCCAGAGGTTCTAAAGACTTCAAGCTTGGTAATAAGAGAACCTGAAAGATATAAAGAACCTATAAATCAGGTGGTAGTTTTTCGTAATCCTTATGACGCTATATCATCTGTAATAGACAGAACAAGGCATTCTGCAGCATTAAGAGAAAATAACATGTATTTTGCAGATCAAGTAAAAAAAGAAATAGAATACCATAATATCGAATATTTAAAATTTATAAATTTAGCCATGGAAAATTTTTCAAATTTACATGCAGGAATATTTGAAAGCGTAATGATAGATCCAGTTAGCTTTTTAAAAGCAGCAGGTAATAAGTTCAATGTAGAAATATTAGAAAAACCTAATGCTGTTGAAAAAACAATAAATTTTTTAAAATCAGAGCATACATCTGAAGCTGTAAAAGATTTTGGTCACTATATTAGACCTAAAGATGAAACTAGACTGCTTATAGAAGGAAATGTCGATAAAGCACAGTGTCTAAGAGAATCTCTTGAAAAATATAAAATTTTTGCGGGGATGGTAGAAAATGATCTTAATTAACTCATACCCAAGATCTGGAAATAACTATGCACAAACTGCATGTAGAATATTTCTTGAAGAAGAGTTTGATATAAACCATGAACCAAGCATACTTGGAAAATCAGATCAGATTGTAATACTTAGAAATCCATATGAAGCAATAGCTTCTAATGTTGAAAGGTTTGCACTAAATGATAAATCAATGCATCTTCCATATGAGATAGGTATTCCAGTCAACCAGGATCCATATCCATATATCAAAAAATATATCAATATGAATATGCAAGTGTATGAGCTATTTTTAGACTATCTTGATAATGTCGATAACTCTACACTAGTTGTTAGTTTTAACAATATGATTGAAGATCCTGAAGAGTTTATACTCGATGTATCTAAATTTTTTGGCTGCAATATTTTACATAAAGATAAATTGGCGGGGATAAAAGAAATACTCCATACACGTATGTCGACAGAATTCCAATACTTCTATCCAAAGAAGAATACTGGTGAATATAGACAACTGATAAACAAAGTTATATACGATATTCCTGGCATGAGCATCTTATATGATAGATATACAAATATTCTAGTCAACCAGAATATTATATGATATGATTACATCATGAAGGTAATACTTTTCGTCGGAATCGTGGCAATCCTAGTTCATATATGTAGTTTATTAATTAAACTCTCGAACTAGGGCCTATAGCTTAATCTGGTGAAAGCAATTGTCTTATATACAATCGACTATCGGTTCAAATCCGATTAGGCCTACTTAGCAAGTCTCATTTGTAGATTCAATATAGTTTCTACCACTCCAAGATAAACCATATAGTGAGTGTCTTACTCCACTTGATACATATGCTACCTTATGGGTAAACTCTCTTGATAGTGGGATATTGATAAGCATTCCTGGTTCTGGCTTTATTACTATACCTGGGAAGTTCTTGAACATTAGCTCCCCGCCTTTAAAATCATCATTGAGATACAGAGAAAATGATGCTGTAATTACGGGGTGACCTTCAATATTTTCTCCCTGATTCTTGCCAGGATCTTCTTCTGCATGCCACGGCATAGTGTAGTTATCTTGAATGCATTGAGGCGCATTTGCTTTTACAATTTCTTCAGGAGCTGAGAAAATAGATTGAAATGTTGATATGCCTGAAAAAACTTCAGGTAGAACAGCTGTGCATCTAGCATTGATTCCATTTTCTTGATTTCTAAAAATGTCTAGAGGAGCTTCAGGAGATTCTGATGTAGGAAGTTTTAGAGTTCCGCATTCCATGTACTCAGGAACATTTTCTAAAAATTTATTTCTTACAGCTCCAGGCCAAGGAGATCTTTGAGTAATATACCATGCTTCAGGGTCATTTGCTTTCTCCATTAAAAAGTCTATTTCATCCTGTGATAAGAAGTTTCTAATAAACCATAGAGGTTTTCCTTCTATAGGGTATTCTTTTCTAGGCTCTAATTCTGCCTTAAGTTTCTCAAGTGTATTCATATGACTATTATACTAGATATTGATCTCTTCTTTCGCCGCCGACGCACTGCACTGCACTAAATATGTTATAATTTACTTATGTCTGATAAAATTAGTCCAAAATGTACATATTGTGAAAAATACGCATATACAGAAAAAATGCATTGCGACGGTAGTTTTACCCAGCATTGCGTCGATCATATTAATTTCGGTGGCGGTCAGGAATTTAAAGTAAAATGAGTAAGATCTATAGAAGATTAATTATTCTGTCATGGATTATGATGATGTCTTACATTGTCTTTATAGCAACCTACGGAAATATTCGTTAATAGGGTTTTAAAGCACCATATAAATTTTTTTAGACCTTGACCTATGTTAGGACCTCAATCAGGGGGTAAAACGTCTTACAATCGCTTCTAGACAGGTTTCTGGCTATTTAGCTTTTCTTCAATAAGATCTTTAAACTGAGGATTTTGCATAAAAGGTCTATTCCATTGAGCAAGTCTTTCATCTGAAGCATCTCCAATTTGCTCATACCACTCTGGAGTCTTGTAGTTGTAGAATGTTCCTGGATTATCTTCTGCTAATAATGAAAAACATGAGAATGCATATCTTCTACCAGATTCTGTTTTTCTTGTTCCGTGATCCCAAGGCGAAGTTGCACCATGAAGCACTATGTCGCCTTCTCTAACCTCAACCTCAAGGCAGGGTTCAGATAATTTTTCTCTTGATATGCTTAATTCTGATTTAAATGATCCGTCTGGATTTATGTTTGGGTAATAAAGGTTTCCGCCAGTAAAATCTCCAAAATATGCAACATAACCGTATTCTAACTCGCAGCAAGTTTGCCATGTATCTATTTCTGTTAACAAATCGCACCTTCCTTTACCAGGACTATCAGCGTGAACAAACATGCCATCATCGTGACTTTCTGTTACAAGGATAGACCTTACGGGATGAATAACCAATTCTGGATATATTAACTCTGACATGAATTTCCATAGATCGAAGGTAGATCTCAATCCGCTTGTAACCTTGTCTGTATACCAATTTCTAACCGCCCAAAAATTATTAATCTGATCTCTGTCAAATTCGTCAGCTTCTTTTCGCACTGCCTCAATAATCTCTTTAGGTATTATGTTTCTAAAAACATAAACCTTATCAGCAATCTTTTCACATTTTGGATGATCTGTAAACATTATTTTTTCCTCAGAATTTTGCTTATTATATTTTTAAAAAAATTTGCAACTTTTTGTTCATTTTCAAACTCTTTTGTTTCCTCGTAGTGTTTTGATTGAAAATACGGGCTAAACATTGACTGTGAAAAATGATCTCTAGGCATAAATATATTATACCACCAATAATGCAGAAACCCAGACAGAGGCGGATCTATCTGGGTTCTGTGTGCTTACGCACAATACAGGGAACAAAAAGCTCGACCTGTAAAACTAATTGTATTATTTAATTATCATAAAGTCAACACTTATTTGTATATTAGTGCTTGACCAGTAGGCAGTTCAAGAATTGAATTTTTCCCAAAGAAATCAACAAATGCTTTTCTTGCCCCTATAGTTTTGTATGATCCATAATCGTCACATATCATTACGCCATCAGATACCATCCTGGGGTAAAAATATTTTATTGATTCTAGTGTGGGCTCATAAAGATCAACATCTATATGAACATAAGAGTATTGCGTTTTATTGTCTGACGGTAGTTCATCAAAAGCATCTGGTATCCAGCCCTTAATTAACTTTACTTTGTTAAAACCTGATAGGTTGTTCTGAGCTGGCTCAATAGGTATATCTAGTTTTATTTTTTTAAAGTATTCAGTGTCGTTAATACCAGGTTCTGAAACTCCTTCAAAAGAATCTATTCCATAAAACGTTAAAGGTGACAAGTCGGCAACAAAAAACATTGACATTCCAGCATAAGTTCCACATTCAGCCCAGTTTGCACCAATATGCTTTTTTTGTTGTGCAAGTTGTCTTAAGATGTAAAGCCTGGCGTATAAAGCATTGTCAAAAGAATTTGTAAGTCCAGTAATAGCATTAAACCGATGACAAAGATCTATAAATTCTTCATCATCGGTCCAACGGCTTAAATAACTTTCCACTAGTCTTCTTTTCTTACAAGTTCCCAGCTATCAATATGAGATATCATTATTCTAATTTGCAGAGCTTCTTCTTCCGAATCTGCTGTTACACATAATTCTGCAGTTAGTCCGTTTGGAAAATCACCTGATCGGTCTATACCGCCTGTATTTTCTTTATACAGATTGTGTACTACTTCATCGATTGGTTTGTATATAAATTTAGGCATTTAACGCCCCTTCGTTAAGAAGCTTTTCATACATGTTTGAACATATAAGCTGAAAAGCCATCACATTCTGATCTAGATGTGTTTTTATTTCTTCTTGAGACAAACCTGCATTTGTATACATGAATGTCATATCTTCAACAATGCTTGCATACATCATGTCAAGCGCTTCCTGTCTATTCATTTTCTTCTCCTGGTGTATAAGAAGGCGCAGGACCAAGTAGATACCCCGCCTCATGATATTGTATCATTTTTTCTACATCTTCACCAGGGGCTACACTTTTTGCTATTAATGCTAGCAAATCATATATTCTGTGCAGCATAATGTATGTAACCATCGGCAGACTTTCTTCTAAATTTGATACTTTTTCTTCTTCATTCATCTGCTCTACCCATATCTTCCCAAAAATTTTCTCTACCCATGGAGTCTGTCTCTGGAATGGGTGTAGACTCGTATTGAATTTTTTTACCCATGACTGATTCAACAGATGATTTAATTTGATTATATTTTGATAAACCTATTGTTGTTTTATAGCTACATGCCAGGCAGTACAAAAAAATTTCATCATCTATTCCTAGATTAGGCATAAGAGAAGCCTGGTCTACTGGGCATAAAAGCTTTTCAACCAGGCCTTCCTCAGACATGGATATATATTTTGATACGTAACGTATCTCCATTTATATCCTTTCTACTTCGTTGGGAATTTTAAGTAAAATTCCTTTGCTGGGGCATTTAACCCCTTCCATGACGACCAGTCGGTTCCGCCTTGCGTCATGTAATACGTTATCTCTGCGTTAATTACTGGGTCAAACAAAAGTATGTTTGACTTTAAGTCGAATTTCTCTTTACGATCAATGCCGAGATTTCCCAACATGTTAATCTGAAAAATTCCATAGGAACTGTCTCCAGTTTTCCTGTTACCATTGTAAGCCATTGGGCGTCCATTGGATTCCCGCTTAGCAATAGCCCAAGCCGTTTTAAGGGCTTTTCCTTCAAAGCCTACAGCTTCGAGTAATTCTTTTAACTCTAAGTCTGAAAGCATCTCAGAAGGCTTGTATACAGTATTGCTGTACTTCTCTAGGGTTTCTTTCTTAAGTTGTGCTTCTGTTTTAGTATCAACCACCACTTTAGGTGCTGGTAAAGCTAAAGCAGACGGCTGTTGTCCAAATAGAAATAGGAGCCCTATCGCTATATAAGACCAGTTATGTACTACATCACTCAGCCTGTCTTTTATTTTCTCCATTGGCATTTCCTCCTTTAGAGATAACGAATACTTATCATATCATTGAATATAAGTTACTGTCAAGTCAGTTGACTAAAATTTTAGTTGATTAATAATTAATTAAATAAGATATTTATTTTTTTTAAAAAGGTGTAGACCTACAAAAAACTTTTTGATACACTTAGTATCTTACTATTTTACAGGAAAGAGGCGTGAATAAATGTCAAAAACAATTGATAACCCATATGAAAATTTCATTGCGTTGTCCAGATATGCAAGATGGATCCCAGAAGAAAATCGCAGAGAAACATGGGGTGAGACAGTTGATAGATATTTTGACTTTATGATCGAGCATTTAAAAACTTTAGAATACACTCCAGATTCAAAAATTGTTTCTGAGCTAAAAGAGGCAGTTTACAATCGCAATGTTATGCCTTCAATGAGATCCGTCATGACCGCTGGTCCAGCTTTAGATAGAGATCATGTTGCAGGTTACAACTGTTCATTTGTTCCAGTTGATAATCCAAGATCATTTGATGAAACAATGTATATACTTATGTGTGGAACTGGAGTTGGGTTTTCTGTTGAATACAAGTATGTCAATAAGCTTCCTGCCGTCCCAGAGTCTTTTGAAAAATCATCTACAGTAATTTCAGTAGAAGATTCTAAGCAGGGCTGGGCAAAGGCCTACCGTGAGCTACTTGCTTTACTGTGGTCTGGACAGGTACCAGCTATAGATGTTTCAAAAGTTAGACCAGCTGGAGCAAGACTTAAAACCATGGGCGGAAGATCTTCTGGACCACAACCACTTGTAAACCTTTTTGATTTTACTATTGCAAAATTTAAAAATGCAGCAGGAAGAAACTTAAAGCCAATTGAGGCTCATGATATTATGTGCAAGATTGGTGAAATTGTTGTTGTGGGTGGAGTTCGTAGATCCGCAATGATATCTCTTTCAAACATTAACGATATTGAGATGGCTCAAGCAAAATCTGGAAATTGGTGGGAAAACAATTCTCAACGTGCATTGTCAAATAACTCTGTTGCCTATTCAAGAAAGCCAGAGATGGAACAATTTATAGCAGAATGGAAATCTTTGTATGACTCAAAGTCTGGCGAACGTGGAATCTATAATGTTGCAGCAGCGCAGGCGCAGGCAGCTAAATATGGTCGTAGAGACCCTGAAATACATTATGGAACGAACCCGTGTTCAGAAATTATTCTACGTCCTTATCAGTTTTGTAATCTTTCAGAAGTCGTATTACGTGAAAAGGATACAGTTGAGGATGTTGAAAATAAAGTACGCCTTGCAAC
>JACCED011851101.1_pt1 | contig 11996 bp, 10 predicted proteins | sample 7455021 | NCBI WGS metagenome assembly JACCED01 (sample SAMN15323456, study PRJNA562643) | freshwater metagenome | isolation source: river surface water | place: USA:Blue River Watershed | collected 2017-08-19
AATCGGCGGGCGCGGAGTACTGGCGGGTGAGTGTTCCCACAAAGACTTTGAGGCCTGCGGTAAAAAAATGCTCCTTGGCTGCGGAGATCTCGCCACGTCGCCAGAGTTCACCGAGCTCAGCCGTGAGGGGAGCGAGCACGCGGACGAGCATGCCGTGATCCCCGAGGCGGATGCGGCACTCACGGAACGCTGCTGAGAGCGCGCGATCATCGAAGTCCTGTGTCGCGCGGAGGAGTTCAGACTTCAGCTTCTCTGCGTCTCCCTGCGGGGTCGATATCGGGGCGTGGCGAGCTTGCCGAGCGTCTTCGAGAGCGGTCCGAAGGGCCTCGACTGATCGACGGTTGGGCCGACCGATGCGAGGCCCTGCGGCGATCAGACGTTCGATATCTGGGTTCGCGAGTTCGGCGACTCGCCCGATCGCGTGGCCGAGTCGAACAGCGTTCGCGAGCAAGGACAGTCGCATGACATGGTCCTCACCGTACCAACGGTGGCCGCCATTCGTACGATGCGGTTCCACGGCGGCATAGCGTTTCTCCCAGACTCGGATGACGTGGGCGGTGAGGCCTGTTTTCTCCGCAACCATCTGCATGGAAAAACGCTGCATTTCGGAAAAGTACGACAAACCTCAGGAATGTCCAAAAGAAAATAGACAGATTTCCGATTTGTGCCAGATTCTGTCTAAGTTGGCTGGGCTGTGGGCGGGGCGTTGTGGAGCGAAAACCTTTGTGCAGTCCGTTTTTATGTCATTTTTCAAACCCAACATTGACTGGCGAGGCCGTGTGGTTCGCGGAGGGGTGAGTCTCGTGTGTGCGGCTTTGGCTGTTTGGCAGTACGTTGACGATCATCGAATTGCCGCAGTCCTTCTCGGCGGTTCCGCCTTATTCACCGGGTTCGAAGCTTGCAGAGGGTGGTGTGTGGCAAGGGCTTGCGGGGTAAAGACGCGCATCTAGGGGAGCGCAATGGAGTTGAGCAGAGAGACATCAGACGAGAAGGGACGCTTATGAGTAAAACAGTGAACATCATTGGGGCTGGACCGGGCGGACTAGCTTCCGCGCTTTTGCTTGGTGCGGCAGGATTCAGGGTTCGATTGTTCGATCGGTTGTCCGAGGTTGGAGGACGGACATCCTCCTTGCGGGCTGACGGTTACCGATTCGATTTGGGCCCGACCTTTTTCCTTTATCCGCGAATCCTTGACGAAGTGATGCGGGCGGCGGGCACGACGTTGGAGCGCGAGGTGGAGATGGTGCGTTTGGACCCGCAGTACCGTGTGGTTTTCGGAAAGGGCGGGAGCATCGCGGCCACGCCGAATCCCGTGGAGATGGAGCGGCAAATCTCCGCGATATCGCCGGAGGATGCTGACGGGTTCCGCAGATTCTTGGCGGATAACCGGCAGAAGTTCGGGAAAATCCGGGCATGCTTGGCGCGTCCGTTTCTTGGGTGGAGCAGTCTATTGTCTGGCGATGTGGCTGAGGCGCTTCCACACATCAGGCCGTGGGAGTCGGTCGACTCCTATTTGAAGCGGTTCTTCCAAGACGAGCGGGTGCGTTTGACCTTCAGTTTCCAGTCCAAGTACCTCGGGATGTCGCCGTTCCGCTGTCCGAGTTTGTTCAGCATTTTGAGTTACTTAGAATACGACTACGGTGTTTGGCATCCGATGGGAGGGTGCGGTGAGGTCAGCGAGGCCATGGCGCGTGTGGCGAGGCGGTTGGGGGTCGAGATTCACCTCGGAGAGGAGGTGCGCGGTTTGGATTTTGAGGGGAGGAAAGTGGTGGCGCTCCGCACTGACGAGGACCGGTACGCGGCGGACGCGACTGTGGTGAACGCGGATTTTGCGCATGCGATGACGAAGCTGGTTCCTGATGCGTTGCGGAGTCGCTGGACGGATGCGAAGCTCGAGAAGAAGAAGTTCTCCTGCTCGACGTACATGATGTATCTCGGGATTGAGGGGGAGATTCCGGATCAGGCCCACCACACGATTCACATCTCATCGGGTTACGAGCGGAACCTTGAGCAAATTGAGGTGGAGAAGACGCTCCCGGAGGACCCTTCCTATTACGTTCAGAATGCGTGCGTGACTGATCCTTCGTTGGCGCCGCGGGGACATAGTGCGCTGTATGTCCTTGCGCCGGTGCCGCATCGATCGTCGCTAATTGATTGGAAGCGGGACGGTGTGGGGTTCCGTCAGCGATTGTTCCGGAAGATGAAAGACGCGGGGTACGGGGATTTGGAATCTCGTATTCGTTATGAACGCGTGGTGACTCCGGATGATTGGGAGCACGGCTATGCGATCCACCGCGGCGCGACTTTCAATTTGGCACACACTTTGACGCAGATGTTGCATCTGCGGCCTCGAAACCGGTTTGAAGATATTGATGGCATGTATTTGGTGGGGGGAGGGACCCATCCGGGGAGCGGGTTGCCGGTGATCTATGAGGGGGCGAGGATTACGTCGAACCTGTTGTGTGAGGATTTTGGGGTTCGCGCGCCTTGGGGTGCCGGCGACGGGACTGAACAAGCGGAGTTCGGGTCGGATTTTGCGGAGATACCTCGGGCAGCCAAGATTCTAACTGCATAGCAGGGGTTTTGATCTCGATCGAATGACGCGGGAAACGACCAGTTCCGAATGCGAGGTGGTGGAGGCGGTGCGGCTTGCCGCCGTCTCGTGGAGGGAGATTGCGCTTTCGGACCGGTTGGCCGTTCTGAGGCGGTTTCGTGTTTGTGTGGCGCAGGAGGTTTCGCGGCTGGGTGAGTTGGTCGCTAGTCCGACATTGGACGAGGCTGAGGCGTTGTCCGCGGAGGTTCTGCCGTTCTTGGATGCGTGTCGATTTCTTGAGCGTGAGGCCACAAAAATCCTGGCGGACAGCAAAGTTTTCGGGAAGTCGGTCGGATGGTTTGGCTCTTCGGAAGAGGTTTGGGACCAACGTGAAGCATTCGGTGTGGTGGGCATCATTGCTCCATCGAACTACCGGTTTTTTATCGGGGCGGTTCAGGTCATGCAGGCGTTGGTTGCGGGCAATGGGGTGGTTTGGAAACCGGGATTGGGTGGGGGAGCGGCGGCTGGTTTTTTTCGGAACGCTTGGGAACAGAGCGGCGGAACTCCGGGAGGATTGAAGGTGTTGGATGAGGGGGCAGAGGCGGGGAGGGCGCTGGTGGAGGGGCGTCCGGATCTCCTCGTTTTCACGGGTTCGAGCGAGACTGGGCTGAAGGTGGCGGAGCGGTGTGGCGCGCTTGGGATTCCGACGATCATTGAGGCGTCAGGGTGCGATGCGATGTTCATTTTGGAGGATGCGGACTTGTTGCTGGCGGCGAAGGCATTGGTGTTCGGGTTGCGATTGAATGCGGGTCGCACCTGCATTGCGCCGCGGAGGGTGATCGTGATGGATTCTGTTGCGGAGGCATTCGAGCGAATGGTGGCGAACGAGGTGGTGGCGTGGCGCGGGTTAGTTTGGGAGGGGAGCGCGGCGGATCGGATTTGTGGATGGGTTGAGGAGGCTCGAACGGGTGGGGCTGTTTTGCTTGGCGGCGGATCTTTTGGTGCAGGCATTTGCGTGTATGCTGGTTGTGAGCCGGTGATGAGGATTGTCCGGGAGGATGTGCACGCGCCGGTTGCTGGCATCTTGCGAGTTCCTTCGGAGACCGAGGCGCTCCGTGTGGCGCAAGCGACCGACTACGGATTGGGTGCATCGGTGTTCTCTCGCGATATCGGGCGTGCGCGCAGGTTCGCTGGGCGAGTGCAGGCTGGGACGGTGACGATCAATGATGTGGTTGTTCCCACTGCTGATGCGCGTGCGGGGTTTGGTGGATGGGGCCGGAGCGGGTGGGGGGTGACGCGAGGCCGAGAGGGTTTGTTGTCCATGACGCGTGGGCGCACCGTGCATGTGTGTCCTGCGAAGGAGCACGCGCATCTGGGGCGGATGCGTCCTTCTGCTTTTTTTTTCCGGGCGTGCGTTGCGTTCCGTCACGGCGGGCGGCCGATTTTCGGCCTCTTGGGGATGGGGGGTGGTCTTTGGAAGATGATTTTTGTTCGAAAGTAAACCGTTGAAGCAAAGAGTTATGAAAAAAATCGCATCACATTCGGTCGGAATCGTTGGGTCTGGGCTGGGAGGATTGGCTTCCGCTTGCACACTGGCGGCCCGCGGGCATCAGGTGGTGGTCTATGAGGCGAACGGGTGGACCGGAGGGAAGGCGGCGGTCCATGAGGATTCCGGGTATCGGTTTGATATGGGGCCAACCATTTTGACGATGCCGTCCGTGTTGCGGCGGATTTTTGGCGAGTCGGGCACGCGTGTGGAGGACGTACTGGAGTTGGTCCGGTTGGACCCTCAGTGGCGGAGCTTTTTTGAGGACGGTTCGGTTTTGGATCTATTTCAGGACGTGGAGGAGATGGCGAAGGTGATTGATGGGTTTGCGGGAGATGGGGTCAGCGGCAAGGGTTACAAGCGGTTCCAGGCCCTTTCGCGCGAGCAGGCGGAGATTTCGGAGCGCTGGTTCTTTTGGAAACCAATTGGACGGTTGATGGAGATGTTCCGTCCGCAGGACATGTTCAAGGCGTCGGCGCTTCGGGATGTATTGAATATCCGTCCGGGCGTGAGCGTTGCGCGGACGTTGCGATCGTATGTGCCGGATGCGCGTGTGTCACAGATGCTGGATCATTTTACGCAGTATGTTGGATCCAGTCCGGAGCAGTCGCCGGCGGTGTTGTGCAGTATTGCGCACATGCAAGCGGGTGAGGGTGTGTGGTATCCGATGGGGGGGATTTCGCGGGTGCCGGCGGCGTTGCGTGCGCATGCGGAGAAGCTTGGTGTCCGGTTTGAAGCGGGGCGTGAGGTGGTGCGGATTGAGGTGGAAGCAGGCGCGGTGAGTGGGGTGGTGTTGGAGGGGGGCGAGGTGCGCCGTCACGGGGTTGTGGTGTCGAACATGGATTCGGTGCGGACCCATCGGCAGCTTATTGGGGGTGCCATCGCGCGTCGGTTTGAGGGGCGGAGGGAGTATGAGCCTGCGTGCTCGGGGGTTGTTTTGTATCTTGGTTTACGCAAGCGCTATGAACATCTTGCGCATCACAACTTCGTGTTCAGCCGTGATCCGCACGAGGAGTTTGAGGCCATTTATCGGCGGGGTGAACCCGCACCGGACCCGACCGCTTACCTTGCGGCGCCGGCGGGTACGGATCCGTCGGTTGCTCCTGACGGGGGCGAGGCGCTTTACGTGTTGGTGCATGCGCCGTATTTGCGGCCCGGACAGGATTGGAAGCAGATGTTGCCAGAGTATCGGCAACGGATTTTGGACAAGCTGAAGCGCACGGGTGGGATGGAAGACATTGAGGAGCGGATTGTGACGGAGCGGGTTTTGACCCCGCAGGACATTCACGACCGGTATCGGGTGTTGAATGGGGCGATCTACGGACTTGCGAGTCACGGGTTGTTGAGTGGTGCGATCAAGCCGAGCAATCGTTCGCCGGATGTGCGCGGTTTGTACCTGGCGGGTGGTTCGGCACATCCGGGGCCGGGGATGCCCATGGCGTTGATGAGTGGGTGGATTGCGGCGGACGTGTTGCATCAGGATGCCGTGGAGGGGGCTGTGGATGTTGCCTAGTGAGGGGGTAGAAAGTGCAGCGGGGGCGGTTGTTCGGCGATGGTCCGGATGGCGTGTGCGGTTGTTCACGCGGTACGCTGCGATGTATTTGGGCCGTCACTTTGGCGGCCTTTATTTGCGGCGGGGGACTCGTCCGCATGTGGTCCCTGGTCGAAATGGTTGCCGTCGGGTGGTGGTGGTGATGAACCATCCTTCGTGGTGGGATCCGTTGGTGGCGATGCTGTTGAAGCGTGAATGGTTTGGAGAAATCCCAGCATTTGGCGGGATGGCGGCGGCGGAGTTGGATCGGTATCCATTCTTCAAGCGATTGGGATTGTTTCCGATTCGCGCTGGGGTGGCGGGAGCGCGGGATTGGAGTCGTGCGATGGAGGCGGTGGGGAGGTGTGAGTCAGCGGTGGTTTGGACGACTCCTCAGGGGCGCTTTGTGGATGCTCGGGAGCGTGGCGTGGCGTTGATGCCGGGGGTTGCGGCGAGTGGTGAGTTATCGCGCGGTTGCGTCTATCTTCCTGTTGCGGTGGAGTATGTGTGTGGTCGGGGGCGGTTGCCGGAGGTTTACGTGAGTGTGGGGGACGCGCTATCGGCCGAGGAGTTGGTGGGGTTGAGTCGGGTGGAGGTGGCGGACCGACTGAGGAAGGGGCTTGAGGCGGAGCAGGATGCGTTGGCTGAGGCGGTGATGTGTGGCGATCCCGCGCGGTGGGAATCTTTGCGGAGTGGAAGTCGTGGATTGGGATCGGTGTATGGTTGGTGGCGACGGCTTGTTGGAGGGAAGTCGGTTGGGGAGGTTCGGTGGGAGGACGTGTCGCGAGGGGGGCGGAGGGTGTGATGGACGGTGGATTTTGGTGGGGTGCGGCTGCGTTGAGCTTCTTGCTCGCGTTGGTGCCGTGGGCGATGGATCGATTGAATGCGTTCGCGTCACGGGGTTCGGGAAGTTTTCAAAAGACAGTTTCCGTGATTATTCCTGCGCGGAATGAAGCGTCTGGGATTGCGGAGTGTGTGCGGTCTTTCCTGAGGGATGGATCGGTGTGCGAGGTGGTGGTGGTTGATGACGGGTCGACGGATGGAACGCCAGAGGCGGTGTTGGACGTTGCTGACGAGCGGGTTAGGGTGGTTGCTGCGGGTTCGGTTCCGGAGGGGTGGGCGGGGAAGATGTGGGCGTGTTCGGTGGGGGCTGCTGTGGCACGGGGCGAGGTGCTTGTGTACACGGATGCGGACGTGCGGTTGGCATCGGTGTCGGGGTTGGCTGAGTGTGCGGGGATTTTGGAGGAGCGGCGGTTGGGGATGCTCAGTGGGATTCCGGAACAGGTGTTGGGATCGTGGGCGGAACGTTTGGTTGTTCCGTTGATTCTCTTCGTGCTGAAGGGTTACTTGCCCTTTTCGCGGATGCGGGGAGGGACGGATTCACGGTTTGCTGCGGGGTGCGGCCAGTTCTTGATGTTTGATCGTGCGAGTTATCTATCGGTGGGAGGGCACGGCGCGGCGAGGGGGAGTTTTCACGAGGGGATTGTGTTGGCGCGCGCGATGAGGGCGGCTGGTTTTTCGACGGATCTGGTTGATTTGTGCGGGGTGTTGCGGTGTCGGATGTACGAGGGTTTTCTTGGGGTGGTACGCGGTTTTGCGAAGAATGCGCATGAGGGGTTGGGTGCTCCCAGGGTGAGGTGGGTGATGGGGATTTTGCTTCTCGGCGGAGCGGTGCTTCCGTGGCTTGGGTTGATTTTGCGGTGGAGGCACGCGGAGGGTCTGCTGTGGGGCGTCGCGGCGGGTATGGGGATTTGGGCTCGGTTGCGTCAGGTGCGATTGCATGGGGGAAGCTATTTTGGAGCATTCTTCCATCCGTTGGGGGTTTTGCTGCTGTTGGGGACGCAATGGTACGGACTTGCACGGCGCAAGATGGGGAGGGCGGTGACCTGGCGGGGCAGGGGGCCCGTGACGGTGGCGACCGCTGCGGCAACCGTGATGTTCTCGTGCGATCCCAGTTGGGGTTCCGAGCTGAAAACGGGAACGAAGCCGCTGCGGGAGTGGAGATTGCGGGATCAGTTTGCGATGGAGCGTCATGGTGTGTTCCCGGCGCAAAAACCCGTGGTTTTTGTGGTGGGTGATCGCAAGAGTTCGGGACAGATTGAGCCTTGGATGCGGTTTATTGCGCCGCGTGTAGCGGAACTGGCTGAGATCATCGGGGTGGCTGATCTCCGTGGGATGCCGCATTTTTTGGAGGGGATGGTGCGGATGGGGTTGCGCTCGGGTGTTCCGAAGTGGCCGGTGTTGATGGATTTGGAGGGTTCGATTGCTTCCGGTTTGGGAGTAAGTCCTGCGGTTTTAAGGATCGTGGTTCTGGATCGGTCGGGTGCTGTGGTGTTATCGCGCGAGGGGGCGTTTTCGGAATCGGTTGCGGAGGAGATTGTTGGTTCGGTGCGGAAGTTGGAGGTGCGCAAGTGAGCGGAAGCATCCGGCGAGTGGTCATTGTTCTGGGGGATCAGTTGGACCGATCATCTTCGGTGTTCGACGGATTTGAGGTGACGCGGGATGTGGTGGTCATGGCGGAGGTTGCGGCAGCGTCGAGGCAACCGCTTTCGGCGAAGGCGCGAACGGTCTTTTTCCTTTCAGCGATGCGCCATTTTGCGAGTGCGCTGCGTGACGAGGGGGTGCGTGTGGAATACACGGATTTGTCGGCGGCTGAGACGGGTTCATTGGCCGAGGTGTTGGGGCGGATGGTGCGGGGATTGGGGGGGGAGGAGGTGCGTGTTGTGGAGCCGGGTTGCTGGCATTTGAGGCATGCGCTGGCGGAGGCATTGTCTAGAACAGCGTTTTACGGCTTTGACGAGGACCGTCACTTTTTTTGTTCTCGCGAGCGGTTTGACCGACATTGTGCGGGCCGGAAGCAGTTACGGATGGAGTTCTTTTATCGGGAGATGCGGAGGGAGCATGGGGTGCTGATGGCGGGGAAAGGGCCTGAGGGTGGCGAGTGGAACTATGACGCCGAGAACCGAGCGTCGTTTGGACGTGAGGGACCTGGGTTCCTTCCGAGGGTGATGCGTTTTCCGGCAGATGCGGTGACGGTTGCGGTGGTGAGGGAGGTGGAGCAGTTTTTGCCGGAGTTGCCGGGGAGCGCAGCGGAGTTTGATTTCCCGGTCACGCGCGCGGAGGCGCTGGTGGCGCTGGAGGATTTTGTGACGAATCGGTTGGCGGATTTTGGTCGGTGGCAGGATGCGATGTGGGTCGGGGAAGAGGTCCTCTACCATGCGAGGTTGAGTGCGGCGATGAATGTGAAGTTGTTGTCGCCGAGGGAGGTGGTTGCGCGGGTGGAGCGGGCGTATCGTGAGGGGTTGGCGCCGCTCGCGGCGACGGAGGGATTCATCCGGCAGGTCCTTGGATGGCGGGAGTATGTGCGTGGCGTGTATTGGCGCCATATGCCGGGGTATTTGGAGGGAAATGCGTTGGAGGCGAAGGCTCCGTTGCCGGCCTTTTTTTGGACGGGAGAGACGGACATGGCGTGCTTACGCGACGCGATTGGTCAGACGCTGCGCACGGGTTATGCGCACCACATTCAGCGGTTGATGGTGACGGGGTTGTACGCGTTGTTGCATGGGGTGAACCCGCGAGAGGTGCACGAGTGGTACTTGGCGGTTTACGTGGATGCGGTGGAATGGGTGGAGATTCCGAATGTCATTGGGATGTCGCAATACGCGGATGGCGGGGTGATGGCTTCGAAGCCGTATGCGGCGACGGGCAAGTATTTGAAGCGGATGAGCAACGCGTGTTCAGGTTGCCGGTATGATCCTGAGGTGGAGGAGGGGGAGCGGGCGTGTCCATTCACGCGGGCTTACTGGGAGTTTTTGGAGCGGAACCGCGAGCGACTGGCGGGGAATCAGCGGATGGCGATGCAGTTGCGGAATTTGGCGAGGCGAGGAGTTAAGGGGAGCTGAGTGGTTCCTTGATGAGATCGGCGATTTTTTCGCGCAGGGTTTCGTAGGGCAGATCTTGAACGGGCAGGTTGAGTTGTTTGGCGAGGACGGCTGCGGTTGCTGCGACTTGTCCGAGCGCCATATAGACGGGTTCAAAGCGGGTTGCTCCGAAGGCGACATGGGAGGCGCTGTGGCAGACGGGGACGAGGAGGTTGGCGGTTTGATGACGTTGCGGGGTGATGGCTTGGTAGGGGATTCGGAGTCCTTTGAGGATGCTGGTGTAGGTGGCGCCATCGGCCTCGACTTCACCCTCGCGAGTGACGCTGAGAGTGGCGTGGTGGTTAGTGATGTACCCGTAGTTATTGATGAGGACGACGTTTTCTGCGCGGCGTTCGTGGATGATATCTTTTTCGGTGATGACGTAAGCGCCGATCATGCGCCGAGTTTCGCGGACGTAGAGGAGTTCTGGCCAGTTTCGGTTGCCTTGGAACTCGTCGGCTGCGAGGCCCCATTTTGCGGTGTTTTCGCGGAGGTGCTGCGGGATGTGAGGGTCGTTTGAAAGGAAGAACAAGAGGCCTCGGAGGTAACGTTCGTGTTTTTCGGCAATGGCTTTGCGCTGGGCGCGGCTCATGGCCGCGTAGTGAAGGTTACCGTTCGGAAGGTTGGTGCCGACGGCCGCTTTTTGAGAGACGTCGCCTTTGGCGTTTGGGATGGCGGTTGGGGAGAAAAGAGCTTGGAGTTTTTGGGGATCGTTTGTGGCGTTGCAGAATCGGGCGATGAGTTCGAAGTCGTCTGGGTTGTAGTCTGCTGGGCGTTCGAAAGGGATGCGGTTGGCGGGATTTCTTGAGAGGGATGGACGGAAGCAGGACGATTGGAGGTAAGGGCTTTCTGATCCGTCGTGATTGCGGGGAGGGAGGACGCCAGGGATGAGGGGGCTGGAGTGGTCGGCGGGGTTGAGAAAGCCGCTGATGCCTGGGTTCACGGGAAACTGGGACGTGTTGTAAGAGACGCGAACGCCGTTGAAGGATTCGTCGTATCGTGCGTTGGATTCGCGGACGGTGGAGTATTCCACGTTGGCGGCGGCGAGGAGATCGCCTTCGTAGGAGGCATCGATAAATATGTCAGCCCGAAGGAGGTCACCGTTGGCGGTGCGGAGTGCGACGATTTGGTTATCCTGTTTGAGAATGGGGAGTGTTTCGTTGAGAGGGGATGCGCGGAGAACGGAGAGATTATTTTCGGAGACAACGCGTTCGAAGAGGAGTTCAGTGACGTGGGGTTCAGCGGACCAGACGGAGTCTGTGTCTGGGGCACGGGTATCGGGATGGGTGGGAGCGTTCCAGAAGTCGTCTTTGGACTGCCAGCGCCAGGAGGAGTTGGCGCGGTAGTGGTGATCGATGGACTGGAAGAAGTCGCGGGTGAGTCCGGCGATGGATTCGGGCATCTTGCCGGTGTCTGGGACGGAGAGGCCGTTGCTCATCATGCCTCCGATGGAGCGGTCGGCACCGCAGACGAGTGCGGAGGCGTTCATGCGTGCGGCCTGTTGAGCGGCGATCAGGCCGGCGGGAGTGGAGCCATAGATGACGAGATCGTTTCTGGCTCCGAGTGCGGCGAGGAGGCGTGGTATGACGAAGTGGTTGATGCCCTCTGGGCTGGGACGATCGCTGGTGGGGAGGAATCGTTTGAGGGCTGAGCTGCCGCGGTCCAGCACGGGTCGCCAATCGGACTCTAAGTCGATGAGTTTGAGACGGAGGGCGTGTGCTCGGTCGCGGGTGACGGCGTAGTAGCGATCGAGGAGCGGGCGCTGATACTGGTGGGTGTCTGGAAGGTTGACGGGGTTGGAGGTGGCGAACCAGAGCTCGCATTCGGGCAGGTTGTCGGCAATGAATTCCGCGATGCGGGTGAGCATGTTGCGGTGGAGAGCGATGGTGATTTCCGATGCGGGCAGGGCGTTTTCGAGGCTGAGTTCGACGAGGAGCAAGTCGGGGCGCTCGTTGAGGAGGCGGGTGAAGGTTTCCTCGAAGGCGAGTTTTTGGCGGGCGGTGTGGGTTGGGGGGAGGATGGCGCTGAGCGCGAAGTTTTTTTTCGGGTAACGCGCAGCGAGCTCCTCGTGGAGGCGGTCGCGTATTTCGGGTGCTGAAAAAGCCGTGCTGGCGAGCAGGGCGATGCGTCCGGTTTCGCCCGACTCGATCTTCTGGATGACGCGGGCGGGAGTGAATGCGGTGTGACGCGGGGGCGGCGGGTCAGACTGACCGGCGGCAGAGTAAGGAAGGCAGAGAAAAGCGAGGAGAACGACGAGCCAAGGGAAGGGCAGTTTCACGGAGTTCCGAGCAGTGGCCTTTCCCTTGGCGTGAGGGAGAGATTAGTTCGTTTTTGGCTCCGCCGGTTTTGCGGGCGCGGCAGGCTTGGCTGGTTCAGCCGTTGCGGCAGGTTTGGCTTCCGGCTTGGCCTCGGGCTTTGCGGGCGCGGCGGGTTTGGCTTCCGGCTTGGCTTCGGGTTTCGCGGGAG
>JACCED012470478.1_pt1 | contig 11996 bp, 10 predicted proteins | sample 7455021 | NCBI WGS metagenome assembly JACCED01 (sample SAMN15323456, study PRJNA562643) | freshwater metagenome | isolation source: river surface water | place: USA:Blue River Watershed | collected 2017-08-19
CATCGCTATATTTTACTGAAGCACCCGAAGTGCTCAGTATTTCATTAATACATTATTTGAGATGGGGAGCAGTGTGTTGTAAAAACCATTGGTAGGCGTTCAAAATCCCGGCATCAAGTTCGATGGTCGCCTTCCATCCGAGTTGATGGGCTTTGGTGACTTCAAGGAGTTTTTGGGGGGTGCCATCAGGTTTGCTACAGTCAAATTGGAGAGTGCCTTGAAAGCCGACAATCTTGATGACAAGTTCTGCTAATTCCCGAATCGTAATATCGTGGCCACAGCCAATATTCACAAAGGAGCCGGCATAGCCCGTTTCCATAAACAAAACGCACGCCGCTGCCAGATCATCGACGTGCATAAATTCACGACGAGGCTTGCCAGACCCCCAAACCTGCAGATGGGGGTCATTGCGCAGTTTCGCCTCGTGGGCCTTTCGAATCAAGGCTGGTAAAACGTGGGAGTTATTTAAATCGTAGTTATCACCCGGGCCATACAAATTGGTGGGCATTAAGCTAATGTAGCTGGTTTGGTATTGACGGTTATAGTTTTCACAAAGCTTGATGCCCGCAATTTTTGCTAGAGCATATGGCTCATTTGTTTGCTCCAATGGCCCAGTTAATAAGTATTCTTCCTTGATCGGCTGAGGGCAATCTCGAGGGTAAATACAACTTGAGCCCAAGGACAAGAGCCTTTGGATGCCTGCTTGATAGGCGCCATGAATGAGGTTGCACTCAATCATGAGGTTTTGGTAGATAAAATCCGCCCGGTAAATATTATTGGCCTGAATGCCACCAACGCGCGCGGCGGCTATGAAAATGTAATCTGGTTTTTCTGCTTTCAGATACGCATGGACTGCTGCTTGGTCGAGCAAATCCAGTTGCTGCCGATCACGTAATACGATGTTGGTGTAGCCTGCTGCAACGAGTTGTCGCACAATGGCGCTGCCGACCATGCCGCGATGCCCAGCGACATAAATTTTGGCAGCTTTATTCATGTCGGCTAAGCGAGCTATAGCCATGTTGTTTGACAAGCTCATCGCGTTGCGCTTCATTCAGATCAGCAACAACCATCTCTTTCACAAGCGCTTCAAAGGACGTTGCTGGAGTCCAACCCAACTTTTGCTTGGCTTTACTCGCATCGCCAAGCAATGTTTCCACTTCGGTGGGCCTAAAGTAGCGCGGATCAACCGCCACAATGCATTTTCCGGTTGCATCAAATCCTTTTTCCTCGACCCCATGGCCTTCCCAGCGAATCGCAAGCCCTAACTCCTTAGCAGCTAGGTTGATAAAGTCCCTGACGCTATATTGAGCTCCTGTAGCAATCACAAAGTCTTCAGCGACTTGCTGTTGCAGCATTAACCATTGCATTTCAACGTAGTCGCGGGCGTGGCCCCAGTCGCGTTTGGCGTCTAAATTCCCCAAGTAAAGACACTCTTGTAAACCTAATTTGATTCGCGCCAGCGCCCGGGTAATTTTGCGGGTAACAAATGTTTCACCCCGAATTGGACTTTCATGATTAAACAAAATACCGTTACAGGCGTAAATCCCATAGGCTTCTCGATAGTTGACGGTAATCCAATAGGCATACAGTTTGGCAACTGCATAGGGGCTGCGGGGATAAAACGGGGTAGTTTCTTTTTGTGGCACTTCTTGAACCAGTCCATAAAGCTCGGAAGTCGAGGCTTGGTAGAACCGGGTTTTCTTTTCAAGCTTAAGAATCCGAATTGCTTCAAGAATTCGAAGTGCACCAAGCGCATCGGAGTTTGCCGTGTACTCCGGTTCCTCAAAGGAAACTGCGACATGAGACTGCGCCGCCAGGTTATAAATTTCGTCGGGTTGAGTTTGCTGAATAATTCGAATTAAGCATGAAGAATCAGTCAAATCCCCATGATGCAAGGTTAATTTAGAGCCCTGAATGTGCGGATCATGGTAGAGATGATCAATGCGATCGGTATTAAAAAGGGAGGTGCGCCGCTTGATGCCGTGGACCTCATACCCTTTTTTGAGAAGAAATTCAGCCAAATACGCACCATCTTGGCCAGTGATTCCGGTGATCAGAGCTACTTTAGAATTAGGCATTATTAAGACACACAGTGAAATTAGGGGTTCAATAGATTTGACCCCGTATTGTAAATGGTTTGTTTTGGCCACTCGGCCTTCACCAAAGGGCTAATTGCGGGCATGATCGGTATTTTCCTCTTCCAAATGTGGCGCTTTGGACCTCGTTTATGCCAAGGGCTTGATCCATGGAGCGGTGCATGAGCCAAGCTCAGCGGGGGAATCGCTTTTTAAGGGTCCTAGATCGGGCTTTTGGGGTGCCGATTGTGCTAGCCCTCTCCTTGATTCGTTCCAAATCGCGGCTGCCTAGAGACCCCCAAACGATCGGTATCATGGTGCTAGGGGCGCTCGGAGACGCTTTGTTGGCTTCAGCCTTAGTAGCGGGTATCCGCGAAACCTTTCCAAAGTGCAAAATCGTGGTTTTTTGTACCCGCAGCAATCAACAGGCATTTGAGCTCATCACAGGGTTTGACCGTCGAATCGAGGTTTCCCTATCCAACCCCTTTCAGGCCCTCTCAGAAGTGCGTAAAGCATCCTGTGACTGCATCATCGATACTTCCCAATGGTCACGTTTTGGGGCGATTTTGAGTGCATTATCGGGGGCGCGGTACACCATTGGGTTTCAAAGCCCGGGCCAACTGCGGCATTTTGCTTACGATGAGCCCATCGCCCATCGAGATACATGCCATGAAATTGAAAATTTTCGGGCCTTAGGAGTGCCTTTAGGGGTCAAGCCACATGCATTACCCTGCCTCAATCATGAACGCGTCAAGGCCCTCGAACCGGCCCCCATGGAACGGGCTTTTATGGTTTTTCATCCCTGGGCAAGTGGAACCCAAGCATCGATGCGGGAGTGGCCCTTGGAATCTTGGACTCTTTTGATAACGACCGTTATACAATCAGGCTTCGATGTTGTCCTGAGTGGCGGACCTGAGGATCAATCTAAGTCCTCTCAACTCATTGAGTTCATGAATATGCGTTTTCCGAAGCTAGTTGATTTAATTGCGCAAAAAGTTCTTATCCTGCAAAGCAAATCCCTATTGCAAACCGCGGCCATTTTGCAGCAGGCTACGGCAATTGTTAGCGTAAACACTGGAGTCATGCACTTGGCAGCCCTGTTGGATCGTCCGCTTGTTGCCTTGCATGGCCCCACTAATCCTCTGCGCTGGGGCCCGCAATACCCCGATATGCCATTTACAAACCTCCCTGTGGTGTTAGCGGTCCCAGCTGAGCAGGGAGGCGCTTTTCTCCATCTGGGTTTTGAGTATGGATCAGACCGTCAGTATGTGATGCAGCAGATTACGGTGGCTCAGGTGGTTGAGGCCATGCGTCAGCTGCGCCTACCGGTTCAAGTGGTTTAGCCCCATGCAATTTTCGATTCTTGTCAACTCTTACTTTATCCGGGTATTTGATTTTTTAGTCATCAATGCGGTTGGGTTAATCGCGTTTTGGGTGTTACAAGAATTTCGGGATCCCAATCTTGATTTACAGCGGTATGCCGCACTCATGGTGCTCGCTAGTATTGCGTATTTAATCGTCATTAATAAAACCTACCGATCGTGGCGTGGCAGTAATTTAATGCTGTTGTTCGGTCGGGTCGCAACGGGCGTAGCCAAAACCTGGGTACTGATTTTGGTGTGGTTAGTTTTTAGTAAGTCCACTGAAATGTATTCGCGTTTATGGCTTATTGGATGGGCCTTGGGTAGTTTTTTTACCCTTTGCGGGGTGCGCCTAGTTGCCTATTACTTACTTCACAAGTATCGTGCGCACGGCATCAATTTACGCCATATTGCAATTGTGGGTGAGGGCAGTACCGCTCAAGAGTTGATGCGACGACTGCAAGATGCTAAATGGTCAGGATATCGCCTGCAGCAGTATCTGGATTCGGTTGACCCCGAAAAATTACGTGACTTAGCGCGATTGCCCCTCAATGAAATCTGGATTGCCCTTCCCATGGGAGACGCAAAGCAGATGCAAGCGGTGATGGACTCTTTGCAAACCAGTACCGCGGTAATCCGTTTTGTTCCTGATTGGTTCTCGTTTCGCCTGATCAACCATGGCGTCAGTGAGGTACTAGGGGTGCAAATGATTGATTTATACGGCACGCCAATGAGCGGCACCAATTTGTTCATTAAAACCATAGAGGACTACGTATTGGCTAGCACAATTTTGATCCTAATTAGTCCCTTGATGGTTGCATTAGCGATTGGTGTCAAGCTCAATTCGCCTGGCCCCGTGTTTTATCGCCAAGAGCGTATGGGCTGGAATGGCGATGTGTTTGAGATCTTGAAATTTCGGACCATGCCAACCAATTTAGAAAGCGAGCAGGTCGTATGGGGAGGATCGGCGCAAAAGTCGGTCACGCGCTTTTCAAAATGGTTACGATCAACCAGTCTTGACGAGTTGCCCCAATTTTTTAATGTATTGCAGGGAAAGATGTCGATTGTTGGCCCACGACCTGAACGGCCGATGTTTGTAGAGAAATTTAAACATGAGATTCCGGGGTATATGAAAAAGCATCTCGTAAAGGCTGGCATCACCGGTTGGGCTCAAATCCATGGTTGGCGCGGTGACACAGATTTGCATACGCGCATTGAACATGATTTGTACTATATTGAAAACTGGTCCTTATGGCTGGACCTAAAAATCATTTTATTTACGGTATTTCGGGGCTTTGTGAACCGCAATGCCTATTAGTGATGGACTGGTCTTTGCGGGATGAGTAAGCCAGACAACAAAGCCATCATAAAAAACAAAACTTCGATTGAGTGTTTGCTACTCGCTTCGGCAACCGTATAGCTAATCACGATACTAATTGCGATCCAGGTGACGGTTGCGCCTGCAAGGTTTGGCGTTCGGATTCCTAAGAGAATCAAGCTAGCCAGGGTCAGTAGTACGATCGCCAAGCCAGGAATGCCAAAGGCAAGACCAAAATCAATCCAGGCGCTGTGCGAGGATTCAATAACAGAGTCGGGATATTTTTTAACCACCTGTTTTTCGAGGGAATGCTCTAGCAAACCATAGCCTAGGGGATGGTCCGCAATGGTTTGCAGACCAACCGTAGCCCAGGCTGCCCGTTCGTAATTATTGGGATATACCGTTTGTCCGGAGGCATTGGTGGGATACCCAAATTTCTTGGCGTCTTGCCAGTTGGGGTAGTGATCGATTTGAATAGCGACTGCGAGATCATCAAAGAAATGAGCCCAACCCCGGTTGATTTTTAAATGCTGTTGGATGAAAAGCCCCATAAGGACAAGCACGAGGCCAATGACGACCAAGCTTCGTAACGAGCGAGCATGCCGCAGCACCGTAATGCCAAGTAAGAGACCAAATACCAGGACCGCAACTCCCAAACCATTACGGGTATCAACGATGATTGTATACGAAAATAAAACTAGCACCATCGCTACACCCCAAATGAATACTGGGATGAGTGTGCGGTGCTCAGCACGGCTGCCAACGTAGTACGCAATCCAGCCAGCGCAGGCACCGACCAGGATCGATCCCATCATTACGACATTGATCTTGTTTAAAAAAGGGCTTGAAAAGTAGTAGCTTGGCATGAATAAAGTCTCTTGATCGAGCGCCACGAGTACATAGTCCCCAAAAAGATAGGCAAAGCTCGCGCCAATTCCAAGCCAAAGCAGGTAAAGCTGATTGATCTGGCGCTGTAAAACGAGGCCCGTGATCACGCCAATCGCACATGCCATGAGTACGCGTAACCAAGTGCCTTTGAGCTCAGACCACTGCGCTTGGGCATCTGCGCCGATGAATAGATAGTGCGTCACCACCCAAAGGAGTAAAAGGCTAATCCCGATTAAGGGGACCCAGTTAGCGCGTGAGCCCTTGAGAGAGACGGTATGGCGACAGCGCAGCCACCAGAGGATGGCTGCCACCAGTCCCAAGCCAAGCAAAATATTACGAAGAGCAATGGTGCCTTGAAGTGGCCATATGCAAAGCAGTAAGGCGCTTAGGACAATGAAGCTTCGATCAAGTTTGCTACACAAGGTATTCATAAGGCATGGATATATAGACTGGTAACATCATAATCGCTACAAGCGATAATGATATTTTTTAAGGTTAATTAGCACCGTGATACTTTTAACTGGGGCAACTGGCTATATTGGATCGCACACTTGGCTTGAGCTCCTGGGTGATAGGTATGCTGTCTTAGGTTTGGATAATTACTCCAATTCAAGCCCTGTGGTGTTGGATCGCCTTCAGGCTTTAGCCAGACAGCCATTGTCCTTTGTGCGAGCGGATGTTCGTGATCCACTGGCACTCAAGGACATTTTTGCGCGCCATCCAATTCGGGGCGTCATTCATTTTGCGGCCTTGAAAGCCGTGGGTGAGTCGATGCAAAAACCGCTGCAGTACTATGAAAATAATGTCACAGGCCTCATTCATTTGACTCAAGCGATGGCGCAGGCGGGTTGCCGACATCTCGTATTTAGCTCGTCGGCGACGGTTTATGGGGATCCGAAGTCTGTGCCCATTGCGGAGGATGCGCGCTTAGCGCCAACGAGTCCATATGGCCAAACAAAACTCATGAGTGAGCAGATTTTGCGTGATCTCGAACGGGCTGACCCCAGTTGGAAAATGGCGTATTTACGTTACTTCAATCCTATTGGAGCGCATCCTAGTGGCTTGATTGGTGAGGATCCTTTGGGTCTACCCAATAACTTAGTTCCTTTTTTGGCTAAGGTCGCAGTGGGCGCAATTCCAGTCCTCAAACTCTATGGCAATGATTGGCCAACCCCCGATGGAACCGGTGTGCGGGATTATTTGCATGTCATGGATCTGGCCCGTGCCCACTCCAAAGCAATTCATTATCTGTTTCAAAAAGGCCAATCAATGACTGTCAATTTGGGGACTGGTCGTGGTTACAGTGTCTTGGAGGTCATTCGCGCGTATGAAAAAGCCTCTGGTCGCCCGATTCCGTATGAGATCGTAGGGCGGCGCACGGGCGATATCGCCACTTGTTTTGCAGACCCAAGTCTGGCCAAGTCAATATTGGGTTGGAGCACACAATTTGGACTCGATGAGATGTGCGCGCACAGTTGGAATTGGCAAAAAAATAATCCCCACGGGTATGCCTGATGCACAATCAGCATGACTTGGTGTTGTATTGCAAGTCTTACCGACAGGATTTTTTGCGATTACAGCGCTTAAGTCATTCGGTTACTCAATTTAACGCGCAAGCTATCCCATTTTATGTCTCTACTCCGCAAGCCGATTACCCAGAGTTACTTACGATTTTTGGCGGGACACTGCCTTTTATGTGGCTTGCCGACGAGACCATTTTGGAGGCCAATCCGCGCCTTGATTGGGCGCGCTTTCAAACCTACCCCGGCGGTCTGCAGCAGCAACTCGTGAAGGCGGAGTTTTGGCGACTTCGGATCGCTAAAATCTATGTCTGCTTGGACTCAGACTGCGTTTTTTTGCGGGAATTTGCGCCCAGTCATTTTATGAATGCGCAGGGCGAGCCGTATACGGTGGTTTATGACTTAAGTGAGTTGTTTGCGGTTGCACAGCGCCTGGGCTACCCCAAGGTTGAAGCGAATTTACGCGCTGAATCGAAGCGCGTCATGCAAATTTTTGGACGCACTGGCAGTCAATTCATCTGCCCTTGCCCACCTTTTATTTGGTCAAGTGCGGTTTGGCAATCTCTCGATGAACAGTTTTTGCAGCCTCAGCACTTGGCTATTGATCAACTCATCACGCGCGACCACCCGGAGAGTCTTTGCTACCTCGAGGCACTACTACGATTTCAGGCGATTGCGTGGATTTCGATTGGCCCCCTCTTTCGGGTTTACTTTTATGATTGGTTTTATCACTACCTTAAAAAGCAAGGGGAGACCCAAGAAACTCTGATCAATACCTTTATCGGGGTGATTTACCAATCGAATTGGGATAGGTCGCTCGATTATGAGGCAAGGTCGAAATCATTCCTATCAAATTTGGTGCGCACGATTAAGACCTACTGGCGAGCCCTAAAAGTGCGTATTCTCACTTAGATCCCCTAGAATTTGCTTAATGAGCGCATACGACAATATTCTTATTACTGTTTCCATGCCTGCATACAACGCGGCCAAGTATGTTGGTGAGGCAATCGAGAGTATTTTGAATCAATCCCATCGTAATATTGAGCTTATTATTATTGATGATGGCTCGAGCGATGAGACCTATCGCTTGATTCAGGGGTATAGCGATCCACGGATTGTGGCCATATCTTATTCAGAAAATCGTGGTCTTGTAGCAACCCGCAATGAAATCACGCAAATGGCCCGCGGCAAATATATTGCTTTTTTGGATGCGGATGATAAAGCATTGCCCACTCGCCTTGAAAAGCAATTGTTTTTTTTAGAGAATAGTTCAGTTGATATTTGTGGTACCGATTATTGGGTATTAAATGATCGCGATAAGTCAATGCGTAAGTCTAAGCAAGGCCACAAGGATATTGATATTCGAGCGCTCATGACGATTTATAGCCCGCTCTGCAACCCTTCTATCATGGGTCGAACCAAAGTATTTAAAGAGAATCTATACCGTGCTGAATATGGCCATGCTGAGGATTATTGCTTTTGGGTTGATTTGGCGCTCAAAAATTATTCGTTTTCAAACCTTCAAGAGCGACTGATGGTTTACCGTTTGCACTCCACCCAGACGAGCATCACCCATCAGAAAGCCGCACGGCAGATTTTTTTAGATACTCAGAAGCGTTATTTACAAGGACTAGGGGTTTCACTTGCCGATACTCCCAGACCGATGCCGTGGTATGAGCGTGTGAAAGCAGCCCCCAGGTTTTTAAAACAAGTGCAACAGATCATTGGCAAAACATCATTTTTTGTAAACTGGCAGATTTATGCGCGTTTTCAATTGCGCGGCAATGGCGTCTTACGAACACCATTTATTCGCCTTGAGCGCCTTATCTTTGCCCTATGGGCACGCTTCGTCTCGTAAGACTCTTGGTAATCTCACTCACAATGATTTTTGTGTAATGGGAAATATCAAAGCGATTCGCTGCCGCACTATGCAAGAATTCCACGATATGTTGCTGATACTGGGCATACTGCTGCTCAGAAATATTCAGTAAATACTGATGCACGGCTTGATTGCTCTTAAAGTCGCGTCGGTCGATAAAGCACGAGGCGGGGATGAGGTCATTCACATTATCTGCGCCCCAATAGATGGGAACGCAACCCGATAAAAACGCATCAAAGATTTTTTCGCTGACGTAATTGGGTAAACCGCCAATATTTTCGTAGCAGTAGGCGAACTTCGCCTTGCTGTAGACCATGGCCTTATCAATTACATCACCGTGGTAACTGGGATAAGGGCGATAGCCCCACAGTTGGGTTGCAAGCCGTTGACCGCGACGCATCAATTTACCATGCCAGGTAAATTGATGGGTGGGTTTATGCCAGCCTAGACCATAAAGCGCAAAATGCGTTGGGGCATGCTCCTCATACCAACGAATCACCGCTACACGTTCTTGATATAGGTCATTGGGTATTGGTTTGGCAAATGCTTTATTTGCGTTAATCAGGCAAGCAAAAATGGAGCGTTTGGAAAATGGTAAAAAGGGGGTAGGAAAAAATAATTCAGCGGTTTGCTGCTTCGTAAAGCGATGAATTTGATTGGGGATAAAGAGAAGCGATGCATTGGGAAGCGAACTAAAAGTGGGGTTCCAGGTAAAAATATGCGTGAATTGTTGAAGATAGTTGCGATTCGCATTTAAAGGATTAATGATGGGATTTTCAGTTGCAATTAAATAATTGGGTAAGGTATTGGAGAGGGGTAGTTGGCCGTCCAAATACAGATTAAATTGCGCACGATACCCCAAGCGATCGTTCACATCCGGTGTATTAATTTCAATGCCGTACTTGAGAAAGGTCTCGCGTAGGGTGCGCGGTGCAAAGGTGGGGTTGTGCTTATGGTGGAGATCTTCAGGCGCAAAGGAGGTATTGTTGACCCGATCAGCTTGGATGTAATTGCCGTATATCATGCGCATTAATGAGAGAATGTATCCTGATGGGCAACTATACAACGATTTCAAGGGTATTTTGAGGTTCAGATCATGATCTTAGTGACAGGGGGCGCAGGCTTTATTGGCAGTAATTTTGTGTTGGAGTATCTTACGCACCATCCTGAGGCTGCCATTGTTAACCTCGATAAACTGACTTACGCAGGAAACTTTAGTAATTTAGAAAGTCTTACTAATTACGCCAGGCACCATTTTGTGCACGGTGATATTTGTGACGCTGCGATGGTGGATCAAATCCTTACGCAGTACCAACCCCAGGCAATCGTGCACTTTGCAGCCGAGAGCCATGTCGATCGCTCCATTCATGCCCCGGGTGATTTTTTGCAAACCAATATCATTGGAACCTTTACGCTTTTGCAATGCGCGACCCGCTATTGGAGTGGTTTGGATGAAAGTATGCGCAAGAATTTTCGGTTTTTGCATGTTTCCACCGATGAGGTGTTTGGCTCCCTTTCTCAAGAAGCACCCGCATTTACCGAGACCCATCCCTACGAGCCCAATAGCCCGTATTCGGCATCGAAGGCAGCATCTGATCATTTGGTGCGAGCATGGCACCATACCTATGGCTTGCCAGTTCTCACGACTAATTGCTCCAATAATTACGGCCCTTATCAGTTTCCAGAAAAATTAATCCCACTAGTCATCACCCACGCACTCGAGGGGCGTCCACTGCCCATCTATGGCGATGGCCAGCAAGTGCGCGATTGGTTGTACGTGAGTGATCATTGTGATGCCATTCGGATAGTTTTGGCCCGTGGACAAGTTGGCGAAACCTACAATATTGGAGGCAATGCCGAAATGACCAATCTTGCGGTGGTGGAGCAGATTTGCGTGATCTTGGATGAATTGCGTCCCAAGGCTGATGGCAGCTCCTACCGCTCGCAAATCAGTTTTGTGTGTGATCGTCCGGGTCACGATCGGCGCTACGCCATGAATATCGAGAAAGCTAAGCGTACCTTAGGCTGGCAGCCATGCGAAAGCTTTCAAAGTGGGATTCGTAAAACGATTCAATGGTATTTAAATCATGCACAGTGGCTCAGCCTTGTTCGCAGCGGCGAGTACCTGCAGTGGTTACAAACGCATTACCGCACCTGACCATGCGGATCCTTCTCTTGGGGCGCGATGGGCAGTTGGGGCGCGCCATGATGAAAATCCTTACTGCTAATGAGTCGCTAATTTCATCTGATCGCCTCATCGCCTGGGGGCGCGCAGACCTGGATTTATCTGATTTACCGCTTCTGCTGGAGCGTTTGGATGTATTATGTCCAACCCTCATTATTAACGCAGCGGCCTATACTCAAGTCGACGAAGCACAATCGCAGGCAGAACTTGCGCATCGCATCAATGCAAAAGTACCCGAAGCGCTTGCTCAATATGCGTATCGAGTAGGGGCAACGCTCATGCACTTCTCGACCGATTATGTATTTGCCGGCGACCAAGTCAAAGGATATGGTGAAGCAGATCCGTGCGCACCGATCAATGTCTATGGCAAGTCAAAATACGCAGGTGAATTAGCGATCGAGCGTATTTTTGCATCCAGCACGATTCACCCTCTGGCACGTTATGCGATTTTTCGAACGAGTTGGTTATACGGTGACGGAAATAATTTCATTCGCACGATGATCCAATTGGCCCAAGCCAAATTAGAGTTACGGGTGGTAAGTGATCAATGGGGGGTGCCGACGAGTACGAACTGGTTAGCAAGGATTAGTCTCGCACTTGTTACCAAAGTCGATCAGAAGGAGCTCATTGTTCGGCCATTTGAGTCAGGGGTTTATCATGCCGTTCCTGATGGATACAGTAATTGGTATGGGTTGGCGCAAGTCGCAATTGCTAGTGCACTTGGCAAGAACATTACTTTACAAGTGCCAGGTATCGAAGCTGTTATCCCC
>JACCED010931036.1_pt1 | contig 11995 bp, 10 predicted proteins | sample 7455021 | NCBI WGS metagenome assembly JACCED01 (sample SAMN15323456, study PRJNA562643) | freshwater metagenome | isolation source: river surface water | place: USA:Blue River Watershed | collected 2017-08-19
GATGGCCTGACTTACACAATCGACACCTTGAAAGATATTCAAAATGAATATCCAAATGCCGAACTATTCTTCATCTCTGGCGCCGATGCAATTACTCAAATCTTGACCTGGAAAGACGTAGATCAAATTTGGCCGCTTGCACATTTTGTGGCGGTTACTCGTCCCGGTTTCAAAATGGAATTGCCGGCAAGTGCTCCAGAAGGCGCAATCACAGTGATTGAAATACCTGCACTGGCTATTTCTTCAACGGACATTCGCGGCCGCGCAGAACGCAAAGAGCCGGTTTGGTACCTGGTGCCAGATGGCGTGGTGCAATACATCAACAAGCACAATGTTTACGGCGGAAAACATGAGTAGCGAATTTTTCGATCCGGATGATTTCGATTCAACGCCCGTTGCAAAGCCGGTAGTTGCTCAGGTTGCGGCTCCGGTCTCAATGGAACCTGTTATTTCTGAAAAACCGAAGTTCTTCGAATTAAAGCCGGTTGGCTCAGCCCCTGCGTCAGCACCGGCACCAGCTGCGGTCGAGGCATTCAAAGTGCCGGAAGGCATCAAGATGCCGGAACCAATTGAGCTACCAACTGAATTCCCAAGCTTCGAGGCCCCAGATGGCTATCACGTTGACCTCTCAGACCTGCCAATCGACACAGAACAGCCTATGACTCGTCGTCAGATGCGCGAGATGGAAAAACTTACCGGCAGTGATTTCGTAGTTGAGGTTGATTCTGACTACGAGATGGAATTGCCGTTTACTTCTGACCTAGCTGAACAGATTCCGATCGCGGTGCAGGAACAACCGGCGTTGGTCGAACCAATCAGCTATTCCAACAATGAAGCTCTATTTAACCCGTCACCTGGATTATTGGTAGAACCGACCACCAATTCGATTGTGATTGATCAGGTGCAAGACCTCACCAATTACACAGCGACTGTCACCGAAACAGGCGAAATACTTACTACCGGAGCAATTCAGCTTCCAATTCTGACCAACATTGACACTGAAACTGGTGAGATTGCGGTTATCCATGAAGCTGAAAAACTTGATGAAGCCATTTCGCTAGATAACGCAACTGGTTTTATTAATACAATCGCTCCGATGCGCGTCACTGGAATTGTTAATGCTGCCAAGAAATTTCGCGTAATTCCTACCAACCTCAAGCGCGGAAAGAACCACCCATATCTCGTGCTTACCGCAGCGATTGTCATGGTGGCTATCGGTGTACTAACAGTTGCTGCTTTCATGCTCAACATCATCTAAGGAACAAATGACCGCTTCGGCAAATGCAATCAAGCTCACCAACATTGCTGCAAATGCAGCAGCTGACAAGCTCGGCGAGAACATCGTCGCACTCGATGTCACCGAGTTGATGCCGCTGACCGACGTATTCCTGCTAGCCTCTGGCCGCAATGAACGTCAGGTGGTTTCTATCGCGGATGAAATCGAAGAGAAAATGCTCGAGGCAGGTTACAAGATGTTGCGTCGAGAGGGAAAAACTCAGGCTCGTTGGATTTTGCTTGACTTTGGTGATGTGGTTTGTCACGTGATGCACGAAGAAGATCGCATGTATTACTCACTAGAACGCCTTTGGAAAGACAGCCCTGTAGTCAAACTGGAAATCGCCCAAAACAACGGCTAAACTGACCAAGTTACACATTCGGGCCTATGGCGCAGCTGGTAGCGCACCTGCATGGCATGCAGGGGGTCAGGGGTTCAAATCCCCTTAGGTCCACAAAAAAATACCCTCGAGAATTCGAGGGATTTTTTGTTTAACGATGTTTCGTGTCTATCTCGACGACCTTTTGCACGCGGCGGGCATACTTTTCGTTCGAGTGTCCAAGCCATTCGGTAGACATCCAGACTCGAACAATCTCCTGAGCTAGGGCCGAGCCAATGATCTTCCCACCGATGCAAAGCACATTGGTATCTGAGTGGGAACGGGCGAGTTCGGCACAAAAGGAATCTTGGCAGACAGCAGCAAATACACCTTGCACCTTGTTGGCGATCATGGCGCTCCCATAGCCAACCCCGTCCACGAAGATGCCGCGGTCTACTTCGCCATTGGACACGGCTAGCGAGGCGGGGTAGACGTGGTCTGGTAGATCGGCTGGGTCACTTGAGTTAGTGCCAAAGTCCACAATCTCGTGCCCTTGAGAGCGCAGTACCGCTGCAATTTCTAACTTAAGTTCGAGTCCGGCGTGGTCACTAGCCATGGCAATGCGCATTATTCATTCCGATCTGGCACACTAACTCGCTTGATGCGAGAGGTGAAGCCACTTTCAATGTTGATTTTGGATTTTGAAACGCCATAGTACTTAGCCAGAACCGCAATCAGGCCGTCATTGGCTGCGCCGTCGACCGCGCGTTCCTTTATGAAAACTGTCAGGCTGCCGTCAGCTGCTGTTTCCACAAGCGGACCCTTTTTCGAGCCTGGCTTCACCTGAACAGTTATTCGCACACAACCACTCTAGGCTTGCACTTCTTGTCAAGGGGTGCTTTACTTAAGTCATGAATACGACCCTGCCAAGCATCTACATCTCGCACGGTGCTCCACCGCTGCTGGATGACCAGCTTTGGATTGACCAATTAGCTCAGTGGTCAGGAGAGCTAGAGAAGCCAAAGGCGATTCTGATTGTCTCGGCACACTGGGAGAGCGCACCGGTCGCCATTTCTTCTACCGATGCCAAGACTCCTTTGATTTACGATTTCGGCGGATTCGCGCCAAAGTTTTACAACATGAAATACGAAACCCCGGATGCGTCTTGGCTTGGTGAGATGGTTGCCAAACTGATGCCAGATTCCGAACCGCTTCACCAGCATGCCTCTCGTGGGCTGGATCACGGAGCTTGGGTGCCGCTCAAGGTGATGTATCCGGATGCCAGTATTCCGGTGGTGCAACTTTCAATGCCAACTCACGATCCGGTGCGTTTGATGGAACTTGGACGTCGACTACGTCCACTTCGTGATCGGGGTGTACTAATTATTGGTTCAGGTTTTATGACTCATGGCTTGCCTTACATTCGCGACTGGCGTGTTAATGCACTCGCGCCAGGTTGGTCTGCAGAGTTTGATGCTTGGGCAAAGGAAGCACTCGATCGCGGCGATATCGAAAGTTTGATCAACTACAAGACCCTTGCACCTGGAATGCCATACGCGCACCCAACGGTTGAGCACTTCACTCCGTTATTCGTCACTCTCGGCGCTTCACTCAATCCAGAGCAAGCGGCACAAACCAAGATCGACGGTTACTTCATGGGGCTTTCTAAGCGCTCGTTCGAAGTTGCTTAGCATTCCACTGCTGCCACAGTTCTTTTATATCCCAGGCGTTCTCTGCCATTATCGAAACTCCGCGCACTCCGGTGCGTCTGGTCTTGCCGGAAATCAACATCAGTTTGGTGTTAAACAGGATGTGACTGCAACGCTGCTGCGCATCATCGAAGAAGGTGCTGTCGCTGCAGCCGAAGCCGTCATCCAGGCTCACGAACACCACGCGCTTACCTGATCGCATCGGCGGGGTCTGGGTTGCCACTCGCACTCCGGCAATCAGAACATCGGTCTTACTGCGTAGATTTACCAACTCATCGCTACGGATTACGCCCATCTCATCGAGCATCGGGCGATACTGCTCAAGTGCATGCTCGGTGTAGTCGAGATGCATGATTGAAAGTTCGGCACGCACCTTCTCGGCATTGCTTGGCTCGGGGTTACCTCTCGGCATATCGTCAAAGTCAAACTGCAGTTGGTTCGGGTCGAGATACTTTTTGTTTTTTGCAGCGTTCAGCTCGCGCACTCTGGCTAGCACATCGCCGCGAGTATGTTTCGGCCCAAAGTCGCCGAGCTTGAGTGAATCGAGTCCGCCGATTAGCGCGATGCGTTCGAAGGTGCGTCTGCTTGGCTTCGCCTTCATGTAAAAGTCGCCAACATCTTGATACGGCCGGTTACTTAGGATGCGACTAACTTCGGCTTCGCTGATGCCGGCGATTTCGTGAATTGCCATTCGCACGGCTAAGCCATCTGGGGTTTGCTCAACCAGATATTCGTCGGTTGATTTATTCACATCAACCGGAAGCATGCGCACTCCGAGTCGTCGTGCTTCAGCCAGCAGTAATCGTTTTGGGTACATCCCTGGATCATGGGTAAATAACCCGGCCATGAATTGAACGGGGTAGTGGGTTTTGAGCCACGCGCTCTGATAGGTGGGCAGCGCGAAGGCGGCTCCGTGCGCTTTGCAGAAACCGAAACTGGAAAAGCCCTCGAGAATATCCCAGACCCTCTGAATTACAGCGGGTGTGTAGCCGCGTTCCTTGGTTTTGCTTCTAAAAAACTCTTCAATCTTTGGTTTGAGTCTCGGGTCTTCGAGTGAGCGGCGCATTTCATCGGCCCTCGCCAAGCTGCAGCCAGTCATTACATTCAGGATGCGAAGCACGTGTTCGTGAAAAATCACCACGCCAAAGGTTTCACGCAATATCGGTTCTAGGTCTTTGTGGATGAAGTCTGCACTGGCAAAGCCGTGGCGGCCGTCCAGGTATGGCGCAATCATGTTGCCCTTCATGGGGCCTGGGCGAAATAGCGAAATCTGAATGGTCAGGTCGTTGAAGACCGTTGGCTGATGTTTTCCGGTTAGTTCACGTTGCCCAGGACTCTCGATTTGAAAAATGCCGAGGGTGTTGGTGGTGCGGATGCTCTTAAAGGTTTCGGCATCGGAGCGATCAACTGCGTCTAAGTCGAATTGCGCATCTGCGGTGCGGCGAATCTCTTTTACCGCATAAGCCATTGCGCTTTGCATACGCACGCCTAGTACGTCGAGCTTGAGTAGCCCCATCGGGTCCATGTCGTCTTTATCGAACTGACTCATTGGAAGACCCATTCCACTCGGTTCAATCGGCGTTACCTTGAGCAGATTGCTATCGCCGAGAATCACTCCACATGGATGCATTGAAATATGTCGGGGAAGGCGATTGAGTCGCTCGGTAATGTCTACCAAGAGATTCATCTTGCGATCGCTCTCCAGCGCCTGAGCAATCATGCCGAGCTCTGGTTTTTGTTTGGTGGCATTGCGAAAGCTGCCGGCGCTAAATCGCCAAACGCTTTTGGCAATCTGATCGATTTCGTCTTCGTCAATGCCGAGCGCCAAGCCGCTATCGCGCACTGCACCACGCCCGCGATAGGTACTCTGCATTGATAGCAGTGTGACGCGATTACTCCCGTATCGCTTAAAGATATTGCGGTAGATGTCATGCCGTCTTGCCGATTCAACATCGATGTCGATATCTGGCAGACTCGAACGCTCGGTGCTCAGAAAGCGTTCAAACAGAAGGTCGTGTTCGATTGGGTCGACTCCGCTAATGCCGAGCAGGTAGTTCACCAGTGAGCCGGCACCAGAACCCCTGGCAGCGATGCGAATGTTCATATCTCGGATCATCTGGGCCACATCGGCTACGGTCAAAAAATAGGTCGCGAAGCCCAGTTGGTTGATGGTGATTAACTCTTGGTTAAGCCGATGCTGAACTCTGGCTAGTTCTTTTGCGGATATCCCCGGATAGCGCCAGCCAACACCCGCCTCGGCCTTTTGCCAGAGCACCTCAAAAGGGTTGCCGTCAATCCCGAGCGAAGACTTCTCTGGGGTTTTCGGCTTTCCCCATCCGCAATCCGATACCGGCTCGAGCCGAAAACGATTAGCCAGCATCTCGGTTTCTTCAACAAGCTGCCTCGCTCTATTGCTATCGCCGGCAACTTCATTGGCAATCGCGAGCATGAGGCCCGCTGGTTTTAGCCAGGCCTGAGCATTGGGTTGGGTTTGAAAAAAACCCAGTGGCTCCAAAAATCGGGCGGCATCCAGAACATCGGCGGTGACTGCGTCATCTGGGGTTAGGTAACGCACCGCATTGGTGAGCACCGCTGGTAAACCTACGGCATCGGCTAACTGCAGCATACGACTGGCTTGCATCACCGAATGTTCACTACCCGGTTCGGTTAGCAGGGTAGTAATTTCAATCGCAAGTGAATTTGGAATTGCGAATAGTTCTTGCCAAGGTTTTAGTAACTGCATCGCTTCTTCACGCGTGCCTTGTAAAGCACCTCTGCCAACATCACTGTCATTGCCGAGCAATACCGTGCAGGCCCCGAGGGTCTCGCCAATTATTTTTGCTAACTCACCGCGACGAATTGCGATGCGATCTTGTTTGCGTCCACGATTAGTCAGCGCGGCTTTTATGTTGTAGCCGTGAGCTGCCGAAACTATCGAACACAGGGTCGACCAGCCAACTCCGTTGTCGTGGCCGCGGGCGATGATTGCGCAACGGGCTAGTGGTGCGCCCTCATCATCAACTACAGAAAGTTCAACTCCGATAATTGGCGAGATACCTAAGGTTTGACAAGCACCAATATGTTTCACCGCACCATATAGCCCGTCGCGATCAGTAATGGCCAGTGCATTCATTCCAAGCGAAGCCGCAGCTTCTGCGAGCAGCTCTGGCCTGGTAACACCGTAGTGCGCTGAGAATGCTGACGCCACGTGTAGGTGAACGAACGACATTAGTAAATACGGCTGAGCTTCCAGATATTTTTATCGTCAACAATATTGTGGATTAGTTCAAATTGGTTCTTTTCGTTCTCTCTTGAAGCAATTTGGTTTTGAGCTACTAGTCGCCACATCTCTACCTCGAGCACGCCGGATCCAATGCCGCGCTGCACTCTGGCCGATTCAACCCACCACTCTCTTCTGGCAAACCAGCGCACCGGTTTGCTGAGCACCAGGTAGGCACCATTGCGCCAGCTGAAGCCAATTGGCTCACCCTTTGGGTTCACCGCAACCTCGACTAATTCATCGATTCGAGTCATTTCAGACCCCTTCCCACCCTCAAAAAATTCGAACAAATGTTCGAATGTTAAGAATGTAGGAGTCACCACCGACAAAGCAAATTGCTACGGCGTGGCGAGCTCAACCATTGGTTGAAGGTTGCCCAAATGCTTTATTTATAAAGGGAGAATCAACTCGGGGCTGTTGTTCTTGACAGAGCCGACCGCATTATCGACCCGATGAAACTCCACCTCACCAGCTACCAAATCGCTCTCACCGGCCACCGCTCTTAACAGGTCAAGATCGCCGAGATTATGCGGGTCAATCCAGGCGTCAAGGGTTTCCGGACTCAGTAGCACCGGATTACGGTCGTGGATGTGGGCTAGATCAGGAGCGGTGTCCTTGGTCAAGGTGGTGGCCGAAAGCAGCCAGCGGGTCGGGTCATTCTCAGCTTTACTCGGATTGCGCCACCATTCGTAGAGCCCAGCAAGGGCGAGCATGCCATCCGGTCCGGCAGAAATGTAAAACGGTTGCTTGCTTCCATCCTCGGCAACGTGCCATTCGTAATAACCCGAAGCTGGAATCACACAGCGACGACGAGCAACAGATTCCCTGAAAGAAGGCTTTTCAAGAATGCTCTCGATGCGCCCGTTAATCAACGGAGAGGAATTTGCTGGGCCATCCTTGCTCCAGCGGGGCACCAAGCCCCATCGCGCAGAATACATTTCTCGATGAAGTTCACCAAGTGGGGAACCGTCTTGAGCTTTCTGATCAGGCCGTTCCACAATTATTGAAATCTGATGAGTTGGTGCAACGTTATAGCTCACACCAGGCTGCTCGCCAATAATTTCATCTACTTCGAATATCTTCATAATCTCGGATGAAGTTTTTGCTACAACAAATCGTCCACACATAAGTTCTGATTACCTAATCGAAGAGCTGAGAAGTCGAAGCCGCTTGTTGAATGATTCCACATGCGTAGGGATTGCTAGTGGCCCACCAAGTTCCAACCAATCAACCACCGGGCGAATTCCCTGCAGGCTAGAGAGTATCCATACTTCGGTTTCGACCAGATCGGCGGGTTTAACTTTTTCAGTGCGGGTGGTCAGCCCCATTTGCTCGGCAATAGCGAAAATTTCACGGCGAGTAATGCTATCTAACCAAGCTGTATCATCGTTTGGTGCACAAAGCACATTTCCTCGCCACCAAACTAAAGCAGACAGCGCACCCTCGCAGATAAATCCGGCACTGTCCAAAATAACAGCTTCATCGGCTCCCATGATATTGGCTCGACGTCGAAGTTGCATGCCAAGGCTTAAGTCCGGTCCCTTAATCTGCGCCTGAGTCCGAGGATCCGGTTCGCCAAACGTCCAGAGAATCGCGTTGCCAAGTTGTTCCGGAGATTCGCGAAGCCTGAGGTGCAATTGCTTACCGATTGGTTGTTCTCGATGAAGTTCGATTCGAGGAAACCATCGCCCATCCGTTGGAATCGCCTTGGTGACGGCAGCAAAGAAGTCTGTCAGCTGGGCTGCAGAGGCGGGCGACTGGGTTTCAGTCCAGGTTCTGAAGCGGTCAAAATGAGCCTGAAGACTGCGACAGCGTCCGTCTTCAACCAGCCAGCTGTCGGCTACGGCAAGTTCGGTCTCCAGACTTGGCGGCACCTCAGTAAACCAAGACTCGCTGAACTGCAGTAGTTGATTGGTCATTAGCCACCTCCGTCTCTGTTGTCTAATCTAATAGGCGTGCCACTCTTCGTTTCCACGCTCAAGGGTTGGGTGCATCCGGCTGACCTTTTTGTTGGATTGCACGCCAACGACGCCAATGCCTTTTGGCTTGATCGGCAGACCCATCCCACTGAGCGATTTAGCGTAATGGGAGCATCAACCAAGGTAGTGAGCCGGGCTGATTTTGACTGGCTAGCCGATGAGCTAAAGGCTGTTGAAGAAATTGCTTTACCGTTTGATTTTCGTCCTGGCTACGTTGGAAAAATAAACTACGACGGCAGCAGCGATTTTTTACACGTAGATCGGGCGTTGGTGCTCGATCATGATGGCGGTCAAATTTACTTCATCGGTGATTTTGAAACTGAAGAGAAGTTTGAGTATTGGCACCACGCGGCACTACTTCGCATAGGGGTTAGCGGCGGAGAGCAAGCTATGTATCGTCTTAAACACTCTCCGTTAATTTCAAAAAATGCCAAGGTTCGTCATTCGGCTGAAGACTACTTATTACTTATTGAAAATGCGCAGCAGCATATTGCTGCCGGAGATGTGTATCAACTATGTCTAACCAACGAAATTACTATGGATATATCTGGCGATGCCCTGCTAACTTTCCTGCAGCTTCGAGAAAGCAACCCGGCACCGTTTTCCACTTTTCTTCGTATTGGCGGCGATGCCGTTATTTGCTGTTCGCCCGAACAATTTCTAAAAGTTTCTCGCGACAGGGTTATTTCTTCTAAACCAATCAAAGGCACTAGGCCACGTGGAAAAGATGCTGAACAAGATTTAGCAATATCAACTGAGCTTAAAAATAATGAAAAAGAACGTGCTGAAAATTTGATGATTGTCGACCTGATGCGAAATGATTTTGGCCGAGTGGCAAAACCAGATTCAGTTCAAGTGCCTAGATTATTTGAAGTGGAAACCTATGCGACAGTGCATCAACTGGTGAGCACCATTGGGGCCGAGCTGGCAGATGGCCTGACTGCAATAGATGCGCTCAAGTCTGCTTTCCCTGGCGGCTCGATGACAGGAGCGCCTAAGCAGCGTGCCATGGAACTTATTGGTGAACTTGAAGGTGGTCCGCGAGGCGCTTATTCTGGCATCGTTGGTTATCTGACTCACGGGGGCGTGGCCGAGTTCGGAATGACAATTCGCTCAGTGATTGTTTCCGATGGCAGGGCAACTATCGGGGTTGGCGGTGGAATCACTATTGATTCGGTGCCGACCGAGGAACTTCAAGAAACCAAGGTAAAGGCGGGAGCGCTTTTACAGGCCTTGCAAGCCCGTGACCCTTGGGTCAATTGGTAACCTTATAAGAATGTCTGAGCTACAAAACCAATCCGAGTACGACGTATTCGCAATCCAAGACCGCTGGTTACCGGTCTGGGATGAACTACGGCCGTTCAACTCGGGGTTAGCTGGCGATCCGCGCCCGAAGAAATACGTACTTGACATGTTTCCCTACCCATCCGGCGATTTGCACATGGGTCATGCTGAGGCGTATGCGCTCGGCGACGTAATTTCACGATATTGGGTTCAAAAGGGCTTCAACGTGATGCACCCAATCGGCTGGGATTCATTTGGTCTTCCTGCTGAGAATGCCGCTATTAAGCGTGGCCTTGACCCTAAGGGTTGGACCTACGACAATATTGCCCAGCAGAAAGCCTCGATGCGACGCTACGCCTGTTCCTTTGATTGGGACCGCGTAATCGTAACCAGCGATCCGATTTACTATCGCTGGAACCAGTGGCTTTTCCTAGAGTTTTACAACAAGGGTTTGGCTTACCGCAAAAACTCAAACGTAAATTGGTGTCCGAGCTGTCAAACCGTTCTGGCTAATGAGCAGGTCGTGGCTGGATTGTGTGAGCGCTGCGACAGTGTGGTCACTAAGAAGGCTCTTACTCAGTGGTACTTCAAGGTCACGGAATATGCCGATCGCCTGCTCGATGACCTTGACACGCTGGAGGGCAACTGGCCGGCAAAAGTTTTGACAATGCAGCGTAACTGGATCGGTCGCTCTGTTGGCGCAGAAGTTGAGTTTGAAGTTGAGGGCCGGAGCAATCCAATCACGGTTTACACGACACGACCAGACACATTGTTTGGCGCAACTTTTATGGTGGTTGCCGCCGATAGCGACCTGGCAGCCGAACTTGCATCCATGGCAACGCCAGAGGTGCGAGCTAAGTTCCAGGATTACCTAGAGCAGGTTAAGAAGTCCAATGATATTGAGCGGCTCGCTACAGATCGAAAGAAGACCGGTGTCGAGCTTGGTGTTTACGCAGTAAATCCAATTAATGGGGAGCGCATCCCGATGTGGGCCGCCGACTACGTGCTCGCAGACTACGGAACTGGCGCCATCATGGCGGTACCAGCGCACGACCAGCGAGATTTCGAATTTGCCAAAGCCTTTAATTTACCGGTGCGCATGGTGGTCGATACCGGTGAGGGCGATCCAAATGAAATCGGAGCTCCTACCGCAGGCGATGGAGTAATGGTCAACTCCGGTGAACTAAATGGTTTGACCAAAGATGCCGCGATTGCCAAGGCAATTGAAATACTGTCTGCTCGCGGCAAGGGTAAGCCGGCAAAGAATTTCCGCCTGCGCGACTGGTTGATTTCACGTCAACGTTATTGGGGTACTCCAATACCGATTATTCATTGTGAAACTTGCGGCGAAGTCCCGGTTCCAGCCGACCAGTTACCGGTTCAATTACCTTCCGCGGAAGGTCTTGACCTCAAACCAAAGGGCACATCACCGCTAGGTGGAGCTGAGGATTGGGTCAATGTTAATTGTCCGAAATGTGGACAGCCCGCAAAGCGCGATACCGACACTATGGATACCTTTGTCGATTCTTCATGGTATTTCTTGCGGTTCTTATCCCCAAACTCAACCGAAGAGGCATTCTCGCAGGAGGCAGCGAATGAGTGGGCACCGGTTGATCAGTACGTGGGTGGTGTAACTCACGCAATTCTGCATTTGCTTTACGCACGCTTTTTCACCAAGGTTTTGCATGATCTTGGATACGTTAATTTCGAAGAGCCATTTACTCGCCTGCTGAATCAGGGGATGGTCTTAATGAATGGCTCAGCTATGTCTAAGTCGCGTGGCAACCTGGTTGCTCTAAGTGATCAGCTCTATGAGCACGGCGTTGATGCAATTCGCCTTACCATGGCCTTCGCTGGTCCGCCAGAAGATGACATCGATTGGGCCGATGTTTCTCCAGCCGGTTCGGCCAAGTTTTTGGCCCGAGCCTGGCGCACTGCAAACGATGTGACATCAAAACCGGGTGTCGATTTCAAGACTGGCAACTCAGAGCTTCGTAAAGCCACGCATTCGTTCTTGCGAGACTTTGGTCCGGCGATTGAAGGATTCAAGTTCAACGTTGGTGTGGCCAAGGTCATGGAGCTTGTGAATGCTCTGCGAAAGTCAATCGATGGCGAAGCTGGTCCGGGCGATCCTGCGGTGCGTGAAGC
>JACCED011372880.1_pt1 | contig 11994 bp, 10 predicted proteins | sample 7455021 | NCBI WGS metagenome assembly JACCED01 (sample SAMN15323456, study PRJNA562643) | freshwater metagenome | isolation source: river surface water | place: USA:Blue River Watershed | collected 2017-08-19
CGCGCACCAAGGATGCCAATTCGGCAAAGCTTTCTTCCCGCGTGCGGTTGAGATTGGCCTTGTTGTGCCCCGCCGTCGCCGACATGAAAAAGCCCAAGCGTTCCGCGCCCCCGGCAAGCGCCGCATCAAAGCCGCGCCGATTGGGCACCAGCACGGTGCTTTCCAAGCCCGGCAGCGTCTTGGCAAAGGCCAGCACCGCCGCGGTATCCGCCATTTGCGGAATGGCCTTGGGCGACACGAAGGACCCGATTTCCATCCGCCTGAGGCCCGCATCATAAAGCGCCTGGATGAGCGCGATTTTCACCTCGGTCGGCACGAAATCGCCGGTGATGGATTGAATCCCGTCACGCGGGGCGACTTCGCTAATGGTCACCTTGCCGGTCATGCCTGCTTCTCCTTCGCTTCACCCAGTAATTCACCAAACACATGGTCATTATGCGCGCCCGCCGCCGGGCCTGGCCAGCGCACCACATCACGCGGCGCCACGCCATCAAAGCGGAAGGGCGCGGCCGGGTGCAGTACCTGGCCCAGCAGCGGGTCCGCCACTTCCATCACCCAGCCGCGTTCGCGAAAATGCGGGTCATTGGCGCAATCGGCCATGTCATAAAGCCGCGAACACGGCACTTCGGCCGCTTCCAGAATGGCCTCCGCCTCGGCGGCGGGTTTGGTGCGGGTCCAGGCGGCGATAGCGGTATCGAGTTCCTCGACATTCTCACAGCGCAGGCCGTTGTTGGCGAAGCGTTCAGCCTCGGCCAATTCGGGACGGCCAATCGCGGCCATCAGGCGGCGGAAGATCAAATCCGAATTGCCGGCCACGCAGAGCCATTTGCCATCGGCGCAGGGGTAGGTGTTCGTCGGCGCCGCGGTCTTGATGGCGGCACCCTGCGGCTGCCGCACCCAGCCGAACAACCCATATTCCGGCAGCATGCCCTCCATCAGTGAAAACACGCTGCTCACCAGATCCACATCCACCACGCGCCCCTTGGCATTGGGGTCGCCCTTCACCGCCCAGCAGGCGGAAACCACGGCCAGCGCGCAATACATCCCGGCCAAATCATCGCTGATGGAAACCCCGCAACGCGGCGGCGGCAGCGCCTGTTCGCCGGGATGGCCCGTAAGGTGCCTGAGGCCCCCCATGGCTTCGCCAATCGCGCCAAAGGCCGGCTTGTCCTTATAGGGGCCGTCCTGCCCATAGCCGGAAATCCGCCCGATCACGAGGCGCGGGTTTTCCCGATGCAGCACTTCCGGCCCCAGGCCGATACGTTCCAGATAGCCCGCGCGGAAATTCTCGATCAGCCCATCGGCACGGCGGAGCAGCGCAATCAGCTTGGCGCGATCCTCGGGCTTTTTCAGATCAAGCGTGACACTGAGCTTATTGCGCCCATGCACGCTGAACCAAACGGCATTGCCATTAATATTGCTGCCCCAGCCCCGCACCGGGTCCCCGCCCGGCGGTTCCACCTTGATCACCTCAGCGCCCAAATCCGCCAGAAGGCGCGTGGCGAAAGGGGCGGCGATGTAATGGCCAAGCTCCACGAGCTTGAGGCCAGCGAGGGGAAGGTTCGGGGTGGCGGCGGGCATGGCCTGGGTTTAGCGGAGAATGCGGGCGCAGGAAATCGGCGCCATCGCAACGGAAAAGCAATCTTTGGCGGCTATGCTGATTGAGGTCGCCGAAATAACGCGGCCCAGTCTCTCCCATTGGGCGCCGTGTCGAATATGCGGCGCCGCATCCCCCCTCTCTGGATGCAAGCTCCTCACGGGGGTGGGGCCTTGGCGGTCTCACCCCTGTTTTTCCTTGCGCCGGGCGATCTCTCCGCCGGACGGGTTCCAGAACCGTCCATTTTGCGGCAGGCTCTGGTCGGAACCCGCAAGGATACCCTGATGACTGAAGAAGAAATCCTGGCCCGCGCCGCAGGCATTACCACTGGGCTTATGTCGCACCCCAAGGAAGTGGCGGAAGCCATCGCTGCCTCGCGCCGCATGGCGGCCGCCTTCACGCGCCCGGCCGATGAAACTGCCGAACCCATGCCAGCCTATGCCGCGCCAGTTTCAGCCAAGGGATCACGCGCATGAAGGCCCCGCATGAGCTTTCGCTGACTGAGGCTTCCGCCGCCATTGCGCGCCGGCGTATCTCACCCGCCGAATATCTGGACGGGCTGCGCGCCCGTGCAGAGGATGTCGGCGGCAAGGTCAATGCCATTGTGCGCCCCTTGTGGGATGAAGCGCGCGAACAGGCGGTAAAGGCCGGGCGGCGTATCGCGCGCAGCGGTCAGCGTTCCGCCATTGATGGCTTGCCGGTGGGGCTTAAGGACATCATCGACCTCGCCGGGCATCCGACCACCTGCCATTCGCGCATTTTGCTGGATAACCAGAAAAGCGCCGATGCGGCGGTGGTTGCCCAACTTCGCGCGGCAGGGGCGATTTTCCCGGCCAAGCTCGCCACGCATGAATTCGCCATTGGCGGCCCGGCTTTTGATCTGCCCTTCCCGCCGGCCCGCAACCCCTGGAATACGGGGCATCATCCGGGTGGCTCCTCCTCCGGATCGGGTGCGGCGGTTGGGTCCAGCATCCTGCCCGCCGCGCTTGGCACCGATACCGGCGGTTCCGTGCGTCACCCGGCCAGCCATTGCGGCATTGTCGGCATGAAGGCGACTTATGGCCTGGTTTCGCGCCGTGGTGTGTTCCCGCTCGCCTTCACGCTGGACCATGTCGGCCCCATGACGCGTACGGTTGCCGATAATGCAATGCTGCTCAGCCTTATGGCGGGGCATGATCCGCTTGATCCTGGCAGTGCCGCGCACAAGGCGGAAAATTATGCACGGCATCTGAAGAAAGGCCTGAAGGGCCTGACCATCGGTTATGTGCGCCACTTCCATGAAAAGGATCAGCCGGCTTCGGCGGAAATGGCGGCGGCGCTGGATGCGGCGGCGAAGCTGATGGCCAAACAAGGGGCCAAGATCAAAACCGTCACGCTGCCATCCCTCACGGAATTCGCTGGCGTCAATCGCGCCATTCTGCTCTCGGAAGCCGCTGCCATCCATGGCAAATGGTTGCGCGAAAGGCCCGGGGACTACGCCAATATCACGCTGCGCCGCCTGCTGCCGGGGCTCTTCATGCGTGCTGAGGATTATGTGCAGGCGCAGCGGCGGCGGCGGGAATTGGTGGCGGCCGTGGAAGCTGCCTTTGCCGAAGTGGATCTGCTGCTGACCGCATCTTCCATGGATGCCGCCTGCAAGATCGATGATCCGGAAGCGGTTGAAATCACCTATCCGCGTCAGGCCCGCACACCCTTCAACGTCACCGGGCATCCTGCCATGACGATGATGTGCGGTATTTCAAAAGCGGAAGGCCTGCCGCTTTCCCTGCAATTGGTCGGGCCAAGCTTTGCGGAAGCAACGCTCTATCGCGCTGCCGCCGCCTATGAACAGGCCGCGCCTTGGAAGGACATGCAGCCCGCGCTGTGATCCGTCGCTTTTTCCCGACCGGCTTCATTGACCGGCGCTGGCGCCATATGGCGCTGGTGCCGTTGCTGTTCTTCGTCCTGGCGCTGGCCTTTCGCAGCTTTTCCTTCGTGGCCGCCGTCATTGATACGGATGAGGGGCTTTATATGCTCCAGGCGCGGGAATGGCTGCGCGGGGGCTGGCCGCTTGTTGCGGTGTGGGACATGCACCCGGTGGGTGCGCCCGCGATTTTCGCTGCCGTCATGGCGATTTTTGGTGATGGCATTTGGGTATTGCGGGCGCTTGGCGCCGCCTGCGTCGCCGGCACAGCCACCGCCTTGTTCAGCGCGGTGCGTTTCACCGGCGGGCCGCCCGCCCTTGGGCTGGCCGCGGGCGGGCTTTACATCGCCCATAGCGGCCTGCTGGGTGGCCTTGCCACCAACACGGAAATTCTTTTTACGCCCTTGACCAGCTGGGCCATGGCGATCGGGTTACGCAGCACGGTCCGGGCTTTGGAAAAAAACCAGCCCCCCGGCCAATTGGATATCGTGCTGACCGGCTTGCTGATCGGTGGCGCTCTTTCCATCAAGCCCGTCACTTTTTTTGAAGGCTGCCTCGCCTGGCTTTTGTTGGTAGGTCCCGCCTATCGCGCCGGGTTGATGGATCTGCGGCGCCTGGCCGCTGCGGCGCTGCTTTATGCCATGATCTGCGCACTCCCAACCGTGATCTTCGGCTTGGTCTATTTTTGGCGTGGTGAATTTGACCTGTTTGTTGAAGGCGCTTTCCTTGCGCCGCTGCGCTACGCCGGCAAAAGACTGAGCCTTGGCGATTCGTTCCGCTTCGCGCTGGTCGCGGTATTATCCTTGCTTTGGGCTTTTCTGCTCGCGCTGCCCGCCTTGCTGCGCCCACGCAATCAGCATGGCCCGCTTGCCCTGCTGCGCCGCTTCGGATTTTTATGGTTTCTGGCCGCGAGCGCGGCTGTCATCATGCCGGGGCAATTCTATCAGCATTATTTCCTGATCTGGTTACCGCCACTGTCGCTTCTCGCGGCCCTCGGCGCACGGCATTTGGCGCGCATGTTGCGCCCCGGCCTTGTGGTTCTGGGCTTTCAACTTTTGGTGGGGGCCATCGCGCTGGATGCCTGGCGCGTCGCTGCGCTGCCCCGGCTGGAACGCGGGATTGGCCTTGGCGCGCCTGATCCCGTGCGGCGTACCGCTGAAGCGGTCATGCAGGAAATCGATCCGGGCGATGCGATCTGGGTCATCAATTATCACCCGACCGTCTATGTACTGGCGGATGCGGCGCTCCCCACACGCTATGCCTTCCCCGCGCATTTGGCGGGCCCCTATTATCGTGTGACTGGCATCGATTCCTACGCTGAAATCACGCGCATTCTGGAAAGCCATCCGCGCGTTCTGGTGCTGGATCGTGGTTGGTGGCCAACGATACGCCGCCGCGCGGCTGTACTCGTGGAAGCGGCGCTGGAAGAACAATATGAATTGGTGGCAACCGTGCCGGAAGAACGCGGGCCGGTGGAAATCTGGCGCTTGCGCTAATCAATGCTGGCGTCGCTTTACGCAACAGCATGCGGCAAGCCTCACCGCAGCGAATTCGCAATCTGTATTGCTGCCTGGGGTGATCCGTCCATCAGCACGGACCACCCCATCAGGCGAAAGACCTATTCCTTCACAGCCGCGTCGCGGGAACCCGCCGCGCCGCCGCGCAGATAGACCATGAGTTTTTCGATGGCCGCCGTCTTGTCACAGCGGTCAATCGCCGCCGCTTCCGCGGCCAAACGGTCCAGCGCCAATTCATAGATCTGGCGTTCACTGAAGGATTGGTCGGGCTGGCCGGCATTGCGGAACAGGTCGCGCACCACTTCCGCGATCTGAATCGGATCACCGGAATTGATCTTGGCCTCATATTCCTGGGCGCGGCGGGACCACATGGTGCGCTTGATGCGCGCGCGGCCCTTCAAGGTATCCAAGGCAGGCTGGAAGCTTTGCGCGGTGCAAAGCTTGCGCAGGCCCGAGGAAGATGCCTTGTTCACCGGCACGCTGAGCTTCATGCGGTTTTCCTCAAAGGTCACTTCAATGACCTGCAAGGAATAGCCAGCTGCTTCAACGGTCTTGATGCCCTGCACCGAACCAACGCCATGGGTCGGGTAAACGACGTAATCACCCGCCTTGAAATCCTCCTTGGGGGCGGGGGGCGGCTTGGGCGTTGAAGGCGGCATGGGCATACCAGGACGGGGTGGCCCACCACCCGGCGGACGCATGCCCAATTGCGTATTGGGGCGCATGGTCGGGGGCGGCGGCGATAGGGGCGAAATGCTGGGCGGCGGCGCCGGGCGCGGCGCAGGCGCGGGCGAAGGTGGCGTCACCATGGCGACAGGCGGCATGGTGTTGAGCATTTTGGCCGCCATTGAAGCCGGTGCTTCTTCCGCAGCGGGGGTATCTTCCACCGGCGGCTTCGGCTTGGTGGCGGCCTTGGGGGCGGGCTTCGGCGCAGTCTCAGCCTCGGTCACCGCTTCCGGCGCCGGGGCGGGATCTGCCGCAAGCGGGGCGGGGGCTTCGGCCTCCGCACGCGCCGGGGCTGACTTGGTGGCGGGCTTCGCGACAGCTTTCGGCGCAGCGGCGGGTGCAGCGGCCGGTTTTGCGGCTGCCTTAGGTTGCGCCGGGGCCTTGGGTGGCGGATCCGCCTTCACGGCAGGCGCTACCACCTTGGCGGTCGGTTTCGCTTTTTCCGCACCCGCAGGCTTGGCCGCGACTTGCGGCGCTGGCTTGGCAGCCGGCTTCGCGGCAGGCTTGGCAGCGGCTTTTGGCGCCGGCTTGGCGGCTGGCTTCGGCGCTGCCTTGGTCACGGGTGTGGCGGCAGGCTTTTTGGCCGCGGGCTTGGCCGCCACCTTGGTGGCCGGCTTTGCAGCAGGCTTGGCAGCGGCTTTTGCCGCAGGTTTGGTATTGGAAGAAGCTTTTTTCACAGGTACCTTCGCGGCGGCTTGCGCCTTTGGAGCTGGTTTTTTCTTCGCCGCTGGCTTTGCCGTGGTACGCGCCGCCTTCGCACGCCCTTTGGAGGACGCCTTGGACACTGTCTTCCGTGTCATATGCAGGACTCCCAACGCAGAACCCGGGCAGGATGTAACCCGGTCGAGAATGCAGCCCTTCAGGTCCAGCCCGCAGCTAACGCGCACGGGAAAACCCTAGCGGGGAAGTCCTTTGATAACACAAAAAAACCGTCGCGTCACGCGGCGGCGGCGGCATTCAGGCAGGCTCCGGCCATGCCGGGCTGCCGCCTGCCAGCGCTGATGGGTTTAGGGCTTGCCAGGATTGGGGCTGAGCAACGCCTTCTTGCCCGGTTTGTCCTTCCAATCATCGGCATCGGCCGGCGCTTCCCCCTTGCGGGTGATATTGGGCCATTGCTGGGCGTAATCGCGATTGAGTTCGACCCAAGGCGTTGCCTTGTCATCACTATCGGGCAGGATGGCTTCTGCTGGGCATTCCGGCTCACACACGCCGCAATCGATGCATTCATCGGGGTGAATGACCAGCATATTCTCCCCGACATAGAAGCAGTCCACGGGACAGACTTCTACGCAATCCATGTATTTGCAGTTGATGCAATTCTCGGTGACGACATAGGTCACTGGCGCTGATCCTTGGTACTGGGCCTGTCAACAACCCCCGCAAGATGGCCGGAGCGGCGTCACTCGACAAGATGGCGTGACGCATGGCTGTGTCCTGAAATGACGATTTCAGTCAAGCACCTCATAAAGCGCCCGGGCTTCGCTGGCGGGCCCGCGCCGTGCGGCCAGCGCCAAGACCCGCCAAACCACGACCTGCCCTGAGGCACCCTGCCCCAGGCTCAGGGTCAGGATATCGCCGACCCTTAGCTTGGCATGCGGCTTGTCAGTAGGTTGGCGATTGAGGCGCGCGACGCCCTTTTCCACCAAACGGGCGCATTCCGCGCGCGTTTTGCGGAACCTGGCGCACCAGAGCCAGGCATCCAGCCTTTGATAATCCCGCCCTTCCGCCTCTGCCGCCACCGGCGCTGCTCAATCCTTTTTGAGCTTCAACGCGGCGAGGACCGCAAAGGGGCTATCCGGGCGCGGCATGGGCGGCAGGCTGATGCGATCCTCACGCGGTGGCCTGGGGCCCCGTGGCCGATCACCGCCACCCTTGTGATGGCCCTGATGGCGCTGCTGATGCTGCTGCTGACCCTCTGGCCGGGGGCGGCGATCCGGGCGTTGCTCGGGTCGTTGCTCTGAAGGCGCGGGCGGGCGCTGCTGATCCGGAGCGCCGGCACCAGCCCCTTCAGCGGGAGCAGCGGCCTCCGCCGGGCGGTCTTCACGCCGACGCTGATCCGGACGAGGCCCACGCCGATCCTGGCGCCGGTCATCACGCCGCTGGCCCTGCTGGTCCTCACGGCGCGGCCCATGCTGACGCGGCTCAAACCGCGGCGCGCGCTGCTGGCCGATACGCGCCGGGGCGGGCGGGCCGAATTGCTTGTCGTCCAGGGTTTCCGCCGGCATGAGCCTGAAGCCCATGGCATCCAGCACCGGGCCAAGGTTTTCGCCCTTGATTCCCAAGCGGCTGGCCAGATCACCGGGCAGCAGGGCGGGCGCCTTGCGGGTCAAATGCCCCAATTCGCCAGCGATGCGTTCCGCCACATCCAGCCGCAGCAAAACGGGGCCGGCGGGCAGCCAGCCCATGGTTTCGGCAAAGCCGCGCGGCCAATCGGCTGGCGGCGCCACCGCGATCAAACCGCCCGAGGGCAGTTTCGGTGTTTCAATGCCACGCAGCAGCGACCAAAGCTGGGCGCGCAACGCCATGGCGCGCGGCTTCAATGCTTCCGGCACGTAAAGCGCGTAGCGCCCGGCACGAATGCCAATGCCTTTCAGCTTCTGGCGCAGATCCGGGCGGATTTCCCCATCCGTCCGGCCCATGGCAAGGCCCAATTCCTCCCGCAGGCGATAGGCCGGGCCGCGCAGCGTGTTATCCTCGGCGGCCTTTTCCTCGGCCGCGAAGATCGCGCCAAGATCACGCTTCACCAAAGCCTCGATCCAAGTCGCCAGACGCGCACGAATGCGTTCGCGCTGCGCGCCATCCAGGAATTCCGAAGGCAGGACATCAATCAGTGGCTTGCCCGGTTCCGAACCGGGCTTCAGCTTCGCCACTTCGGCAATATCGCCAAGCCCTGCCGGCATATTGGGTGCGTGGGAATAGGCCCAGGTCACGCCATGCTGCGGCGTCAGCGCGAAAGCCTCATCCTTCGCGGACTCCAGCATGGTGACACGGCGCGGGATTTCCGCCCCAAGGGCGCGCCGCGCGGCGCGCAGCACCACACGGCGTTCTTCTTCCTTCACCGCCGTCGCATCGGGTTCAAACAGGAAGCCCTTCACATGGCCGACCGGATGGCCTTCCACCACAACCTCACCACGGCGGGTGACGGCCGAGAGCAATTCCTCATCACTGTCATCAAGGGCGCGGATCAGATGCGCCGCGCGACGATCAACAAAACGTGCGGTCAGGCTTTCATGCAAAGCGTCGGAGACCAGATCTTCCGCCTTGCGCGCTTCGGCCTGGAATTCCGCCGCATCCTTCAACCAATCCGACCGTGCCGCGATATAGGACCAGACCCGGATGGCCGAAAGCCGCGCCATCAGCGTATCCAGATCACCATCCGCGCGGCCCAACTGCGCCAATGCGCCCGCGACCCAATCGCCCGGCAGCACGGCTTCGCGTGCCAGATGGGTGAAAATGCGCCCGCAAAGCTTGGTATGGCTGTCATCTGCCAGCTTGCGGAAATCCGGCACCTGGCAGGCTTCCCACAATAGCCGCACCCGCGATGTGGTATCGGCCAGGCCACGAATTTCCTGCTCACGCGCCAGCATGGAAAGCGTGATGTGATCAACCGCATCATGCCCCTTGGCGAGGCCCGGCTGCGGCGCCGCCGCACCTAGACTATCCAGCAAGGCTTCGACCGAGGAAAAATCCAAATCCGAATTGCGCCAAGCCAAGGTTGTCAGCGGTTCAAAGGCATGGGTTTCGATCTGGGTGATGATCTCATCATCCAGGTTGGGCGATTCCGCTGTGGTGCCGAAAGTGCCATCGCGCATGCCGCGCCCGGCGCGACCGGCGATTTGCGCAATTTCCTGCGCCGTCAGGGCACGCGGCTGATGGCCATCAAACTTGTTCAGCGCAGCCAGCGCCACATGGTCCACATCCATATTGAGGCCCATGCCAATCGCATCCGTCGCCACCAGAAAATCGACTTCCCGGTTTTGATAGAGTGCCACCTGCGCATTGCGCGTGCGCGGCGAAAGCCGGCCCATCACCACGGCGCAGCCACCACGGCGGCGGCGCACAGCCTCGGCAATCGCGTAAACTTCCTGCGCGCTGAAGGCGACGATGGCGGAACGCGCCGGCAGGCGGGTCAGCTTCGCGGGCCCGGAATAGGTCAATTGCGAAAGCCGCGCGCGGGTATCGATCTCGGCACGCGGGATCAGCCGGCGCAATAGCGGCGCAATGGTTTCCGCGCCCAGGAACATGGTTTCCACCATGCCCCGCGCATTGAGCAAACGATCGGTGAAGACATGCCCGCGATCCGGATCGGCGCAGAGCTGGATTTCATCCACCGCCAGGAATTCGACCGGCCGATCAAGCGGCATCGCCTCAACCGTGCAGGCAAAATATTTTGCCTCGGGCGGGACGATTTTCTCTTCACCCGTGATCAGTGCAACGTATTTTTCGCCTTTCAGCGCCACCATGCGATCATAATTCTCGCGCGCGAGCAGGCGCAGCGGGAAGCCGATGGTGCCAGAGGCATGGGCCAGCAATCGCTCTATCGCGAGATGCGTCTTGCCGGTATTGGTCGGGCCAAGAATGGCGCGAACCCTGGGTTCGAACATGCGGGGGCTAATGTCCAAGTGGGGAAGAAACAAAGCTCCGTCGCATGTGACGGCGCGCTTGTCCATGGTGACCGCGCAAGGCAGGCTAGGAAAGCCCCGTGATGAGCCCCGCCACCCGCTTCGCCCTGATCTTCGCCGCGCAATTCGCGGCCTTTGGCGTCATGATGCCCTTTCTGCCGCCACTGCTGCTGGCCCGCGGGCTGTCGCCGGCTGATCTTGGCACGGTATTGGCGGCAGGCAGCGCGCTGAAATTGCTGGCGGGCCCCTTGGGGGGGCGCTTGGCGGACCGGCTGGGCGATCCCCGCCTGGTGCTCATCTGCTGCACCGCCACCGCCGCCATTTGCGCGACCGGCTTTGGGCTGCTCAGTGGGTTTTGGGCGGTCTTATGCGTCAATCTCGCGCTCGCCGCAGCCCTGGCACCCACCACGGCGCTGGCCGATTCCATGGCCCTGCGTGCGGCGCGTGAACCACCGGGCTTCGATTACGGGCGTGCCCGCGCCGCAGGTTCCGCCAGCTATATTCTGGCCGCCGTGCTGGCAGGCGGCCTGGTCGGTGCCCTGGGCGCGGTCAGCGCCGCCTGGTGCATCGCGGCCATGTTTGCGCTTGGCGCCCTGGCCGCGCTGCTGCTGCCGCGCGCCGATGGGACCGGCAAGGGTGGGGCCAGCGGGTTTCGCGCCGCGCTGGCGCTACCCTGGCTGCGCCGCCTGATGCTGATTGCCGCGCTGATGCAGGGCAGCCATGCCGCCTATTACGCTTTCGGGTCCATTCACTGGCAAAGGCTTGGCTTCGATGCCGGGGTGATCGGGCTTTTATGGGGCTGGGGCGTGGTGGCGGAGGTCGCGCTCTTTGTCTGGGGGCGCGGCGTGGCGGAACGGTTGGGCGTGCGCGGCTTGATCCTGCTGGCGGCAGGGGCAGGGCTACTGCGCTGGCCGATCATGGCGGAAAGCACCACCTTGCCACCGCTGATTTTTGCCCAGGCGCTCCATGCCCTGACCTTCGGTGCCATGCATCTGGCTGCCATTCGCCTATTGCAGCAACGCATTCCCGGCAGCCTGGGCGGCACGGCGCAAAGCCTGCTGGCGGCCGCGATTGGTGCCATGACCACCTTGCTGACCCTGGCTTGCGGCCCCGGCTATGCCGCGCTGGGGGCCGGGATTTTCTGGGGCATGGCCGGGCTTTGCGCCATGGTCGTAGTGCTGGTGGGCTTGGGCTCCCTCAGCCGCAGGTAATCTCCTTCACACGATCATTTTCAACAAAAATCGTGGCGCGGTCGGGCCGGAAATCCTGTGTCAGTGCCGTATCCGGCCCCGCAACCCGCACCAGGGCGATGCCCGGCAGGGCCCGTAGCGCGGCGCGCACTTCCTCAGCGGGTTTGCCGATCAAAGCGGGAAAACTTGCGCGATGCCGCGTGCAGGCATCCTCGGGCGGTGTCATTGGGGCCTGTGCCATGGCGCCTTCCATCCAAAACAACGTCAAACCGATAAGGCAAACTAGTCTCAAGCGTGATTTGGGCGATATCATCCTATCCTCTCCCGGGTCATTGTCGCAGCTGGCGGTTCTGGCGGTTGGCGCCGCAGTGCTGGCGCCTAAGCCCCTGATGATATGCATCGCCATGGCGAATTTACGGCCCCGGCCGCCACATTGCCG
>JACCED011651177.1_pt1 | contig 11993 bp, 10 predicted proteins | sample 7455021 | NCBI WGS metagenome assembly JACCED01 (sample SAMN15323456, study PRJNA562643) | freshwater metagenome | isolation source: river surface water | place: USA:Blue River Watershed | collected 2017-08-19
CTACTTGCCGGCTTGAAGTGTTGCTGGGTGCTGGATTACGAAGAGCGGCAGGCTACGGGCCTGGGCATCTTTTATTCCCTGTACGCGCAGATCGCAATGCTTAGCCAGAATGTCATATGCATCTTGCCCCATGAGAGCGATCAGCTCTGCACGGTTAGAGATGTAGACAGGTTCGCTACCGACATGAGCTTCGGTATTGCTTGTGCAGTACCAATCGAAATCATCTCCGCCGTCGCCCCATCCGAGACGCTCGTATTCGCCGATTACTGTCACTGAATATTCGCGCTCGCCAACTTCACGCTCTTCAAAGCTACGACGTAGCGGTAGCTGCCAACATACATCTGGTTTAGTTTCAACGAAGTGGCGATTCTCTTTCTGCGCCAAATGGTGAAGAACGCAACCGAAAGATCCAGTAAATCCCTCTGCTTCATATCCTTTGCGGTTCAGGAAGATACAAGCATCGTTAACGGTACGAGTCTTGCGCTCGTTATCTTCATCTAAATCTGTAATGCGAAGTTCTCCACCTGGCTTCTTGGGGCGAGCCTCTTCATAGAATTGCCACATTGCAGGTGTCAGGTGTTGAGCTGCTAATTGAACGCGCTTCTCGTCATTTTCATCTGAGTACATCGCACCTTCGGTACAGCATCCATCATTGGGACGATCTTTAAAGACGCCTTGGCAGCCATCGCCGTAGATGCAAGTCCAATTAGATGTTAGCCAGGTGAGATCACATTTAAAGATCTCAGAATCATCATTGGGATCGGCAAACTCGACCCAGTCGCGGGCAAATCCTGGTTTAACTTCAGACATAGTCGCAGAGCCTACGCGTACTCTATGCCTATGGCTAATCAGCAGAAGGTCGCAGTGATCGGTGCCGGAGTGATGGGCGAGGCTCTCATCGCAGCTCTTATCCGCTCTGGAGTGGCTGGGCTATCTATTGCAATCGTGGAAAAGCGCCAGGATCGTTGCAACGAACTTATTGCTCGATATGGAATTACTCAATCTACGCTTAAAGAAGCAGTTGCTGGAAGCGACTTCATTCTCTTGGTAGTTAAACCACAAGATATGCAAGATCTCCTCAGCGAGATTGCGCCAACGATCAATAAGAGCGCACTCGTTATGAGCTTTGCTGCAGGAAAGACGATCTCATTCATAGCCAATGGACTAGGAGTTAGCCAACCGATTGTCCGCATCATGCCTAACACCCCAACATCGGTCGGTCTCGGCGCAGCAGGATATTCATTTGGCCAGGGTGTCAGTGATACACAGAAAGCCTTTGTTGCATCTCTGCTCTCTGCAGCAGGCGTTGCCGTTGAGGTTGATGAATCTCTTCAGGATGCAATTACTGCAACAAGTGGATCAGGTCCTGCCTACTTCTTCGCCTTTGTAGAAGCAATGATTGAAGGTTCTGTGGCACTTGGACTTTCTCGAATCGATGCCACAACTCTAACTATTCAAACAATTGTCGGATCAGCAGCTCTTCTGGAGAAAAGTGGCGATTCACCAACGACATTGCGTGAAAAGGTGACTAGCCCTAACGGAACAACAGCGGCGGCTCTTGCCTCATTCTCAGAAGATCACCTCACCGAGATCGTCACCCGAGCGATGAAGGCAGCGCGCGATCGTTCGCAAGAATTGGCCTGATATGAAGAGAATTTTCCCCTTAGTTATCGTCGGTCTCATACTGAGCGTTCTTCCTGCATCAGCTGCGCCAAAGAGCGTTGCGGCAACAGAGATCTCGAAGGTCAGCGCAATTGCAGAATATGAAGGTGCGGTAATTTCACCTCAGGGCGTCACAATTTTTTCTAACGCTGATAAGAAAGTTCAATTAACTTCGCTTGATTTTGCCGGCGTTGAGCGTTGGAAGCTAACGCTTGAAGGATTTGCCGATCAGATCGCAATGGCTGCAACAACTGATAAAGATGGCACGATCTGGCTTGCTGGAATGTCGGCGGCAAGCACTGCCACTGAAACAGTTACCGCGACTGCACCTGCGACCAATGTTGATGACGTTATCGTTGAACCAGTTACCAGCGTGCGAAACGATCTCAGCGCAATTACGGTCTGGAAGGTCTCACCATCTGGCTCTCTCGTAGCAACACAGAGCGATACCCCTACTGCGCCGATGCTGATCACCGCTATCTCGCACACAAGCACAGGAATGACAATTCTTGGCGATCGTGGGGCAGGCGCTGTGATCGTCAACGTTACCCCGTCAGGAAAGTTCACAACCTCAAAACCAATTGGCACTGCTAAAAGCGCCTTCACCCATGTATTTCGCAATAGCGATGGATCGGCCAACATCTACGGTTCAAGTAGCGAGACTCTTGCCGGAAAACGATTAGCCGGAAGCCGCGATGGAATTCTCGCCAAAGTGAATAAGAACGGTGCTCTCACCAACGTTGTACGCAGCTCTGCAAATAGAGCAACTAGATCTTGGGTCGGCGCAACCTCAACAATCTTCTTAGTTGGCGATGTAAGAGTCGGCGGCAAGAACGAGACTGCATTTACCAAATTTAATTCAAGCTTTGCTCCAACGTGGACCTTAAGACTTCCTTCAAGTGGTGCCCAACGTGCAGCAACTGGTGCAAACGGTTCACATTATGCGCTCTTTAACTCCACTTCGAGTATTCCAGGAGTAACTGGATGGAGACCTTCTAGTGCTACGCCAATCGTTCTACGCTTTGATAACAAGGGTGTGATCACTCAGGCTCTAAAGGCTTCACAGATAAAGAGCGCAGATGCAATCTCATTTATCTCAGGAGTTGGCTTGATCGTGGTTAGCCCAACTGGAATCTTTAAAGGCTAAGGTCTAGCAAGAGCTAAATTGCCATTGATATTGGCAATCACAATCGTCTTTCCATCAAGGGTTAACCATCTGCCGCTTGTGCCATTGATGGCGCTACTGGCTGAAACCAGTGAGATCTTCTTTGTGGCATAGTCGATTGAACACAGGCGATCTTCACAGTTAAAGAGAGCCGAGTTTGCAGTTGTTCGCATCCAACGATTTGGAGTACCAAACTTAGAGGTGTCATAAGTTTTGATATTTAAAGTTGGGGCGATTACAGCAGTACGTATCTGATTCGGCTTTGGAATTGATGTACTTGAAGCACCTAGCCACATCGCAAAGGCACCCTTTGCAGTCACAGATAGCGCTACGTCATACCCTGTCATCGCAAGTGCCTCGCCTGACTCTTCAAGTGTTCTAAAGACCCATTTACTTGGATCAATCTCGTTACGTGTAGCAAGGCGAATAGCTCCAGATGTCGCCTCTTTTCGCTGGTTAATCACTAGGACTGAGTCATAGAGGACGTATGTCTTTTTGCCATCAAATCCTGCAGCAAGGTGGAAGGCAACATCGCCTGTTGTGCGACCATCTGTCTTGCGATCGCCATCGACTAGTTCATAGCTCCATCGACTTGAGTTATTGAACTTATATGCACCGAGGAGGATGCCTTGAGACTCGTCACGGTAGAAGACTTGAATTCCTAAAGGTGTCACAACGCAGGCATTTGAAATGCTGACATCACTTGCGGTACGAACACGGACAGGATCCTCATATTTATTTACAGACGGTCCATTTCCATCAACAATTTCAACGGTTACATTCTTTCCATCAAAGGTTGCATGGCGAAGATCTTGATCGACTCCATCCGCGTAGAACATATGGAGTTTCTGAGTTGTACCCGTGCCGCTAATGCAGAGCGAGATAGGGCTTGTAATCTCATGTGATGTGCGATTTGTTCCACCGGCACCATCGATCGTGGTCTTTCTCCATGTCAGACCATTCCAGATTGCCATCTTGAGAACACCATTTACTCCGTTGGAGTAGACGATCGTTGGCCTCTTATTAAAGGTAGTCGTTGCAATATGAGCTGGCTCAACATTGGGATCGATAATTGCTGATTTCCACGAAGGCTGCGGGGTGACGACATCTGTGGTTGCAGACGGTGAAGATCCCAGTGAGTTATTTGCAACAACTGAAAATGTATAACTCGTTCCGTTCTTTAGCCCAGTGATCAGAAGAGGGCTCGTGGTAGTGCTTTTTTCTGCACCGGTTCTGAGATTCTTCACCGTGTAGGCAGTTATTTGGGCAGTGCGCAGATTGGCCGGTGCATCCCACTTCACGATTGCAGATGACTCACCAATGATCGCTTGAGGATTGCGCACCGCCTGCGGCAACTCAACTGCAATACCTACCGGAGGCTTAGAACGCATATCAGCCATCATTGCTAGAAGAAGAGGGCCAGGGCCTGTAAATACTTCTCCTGCATCGAGTTTGGGAGTCATTACTGAATCGCTTCCAGCGTTGGTAAACAATTTTTCATCAAGGTGGCTTACTGATGATCCAACTTCATATGTAGTTGGTGTGTATAGAAGAGGCTTTACGCCACCATTTGCTGCTATCGCCTTTTCACCGGCCCAGGAGAGCGGTGAACGGAGCGCTTTACCCAGTTCGATAGATGGCGATGGCAGATCTGCCAAACGTCTTCCATCAGATGTCTGTGCAAATGCATCGAAGGGAGTTGGTTGCTCAATGGATCCAAAGCCAGAGAAATCGTCATAGACATCGTTTGAGAGGAAACCTAAACCGTGGCCCATTTCGTGGATAAAGACAGATTTCAAATCATATTCGCGCGCAGTTGGTGCACCATCTCCACGACGGTTCCATGCAGCACGAGCGCTCACATTGATTAGCATCTCAGAGTTACGAATATCGAGATCTTTTCCAGCAAGGGCATTAGCTAAGGCAGATGGATACCAGAGACTTGCATCAGGTGCTCCGGCAAATCCAGCAAAGTAACCTCCTGGTCTGGCACTTCCTAATACTGCAACTGATTGCGAATTACTCCAGTTGGCATCGATTGTGATCGGAACCTTTGATTGAAAATTAGCAGCCCAGATATCAACTGCTGCCTGCAGCTCCTTCTTTGCCCACTCAGGAAAATTTGTGTAGTTGACTTCGATCGTTACTTGTTTTTCCAGGCTGGCACTCTTTGGTGTAGATGTTGAACTCGATTGCATGAGATTCGATTGCGATGCAGGTCCTGCAAATGTGTAACCCCACTGCGTTGCTGGGGCATATCGATAGAGAGATTGCGCTGAAGCAACTGGCACCAGTGGTGCCAGAAGAGCAAGAAGGGCTAGCGCAAGGGCAAAGAAGCGCGGTCTTCTATAGGTGCCTGCTCGCATGGCGCTTAACCTATCAGGCTGCAAGAATGTGGCCATGTCTCCGGAAAAATTCACCGCCAATTCCCAGAAGGCCGATGGTCAGAATATTTATGACCGAATCCGCAGCGAAAAGCCACCGCTGACCGAATTTACAATCTCAGGGGCTGGTAAAGAAGTAACACTGGATGAGGCGCGCGCAGATCTAGCTGCAGCAGTTGGTGCGATCGCTCACACGATTTTCTCAAAAACTTATGGTCCACTCGTTGGAACTGTCACCAAGACAAGCGTTGAAACCGTTTTAAAGAACGCCGAAGAGAGTACAAGGCGCGCAAAGGGTGATGTGAAGTTAGTTGTTGAAGAGTTATCTGCCCGCATCTTCCACGAGAAGAAGAAATGAACACAGTCACTGTATATTCACGAATTGGGTGTCATCTCTGTGAAGATGCAGAGGCAATCCTTAAGTCTCTACAAGGAGAACTTTCATTTGATCTTGAAGTAATCGATATTGATAAAGATCCTTCGCTAATCAATCTCTATAGCGATCAAGTTCCGGTTATTCACATAGACGGCAACCATCATGATTTCTACAAGGTAGATCCAGTGAGATTTAGATCTTCCCTTGAAAAACATCGTCAGCATCAATAATTCGGTAGGCATATCCCTGCTCAGCTAAAAAGCGCTGACGGTTAGCTGCAAAATCCTGATCGACAGTATCTCTGGAAACAACCGAATAGAACTTAGCGCTGCGGCCATCTGATTTTGGTCGCAAGAGTCGACCTAAATGTTGCGCCTCTTCCTGGCGAGATCCAATTGCACCAGAGACTTGAATTGCAATCGTTGCATCAGGAAGATCTACAGAGAAATTTGCAACCTTTGAGACGACAAGACATGTGATCTCACCTGTACGAAATGCAGCAAATAGCCTTTCGCGTTCTTTGACTGGAGTATCTCCCTTAATAAGGGGAACCCCTAGATTTTCTGACAAGGTATCCAATTGATCAATGTATTGGCCGATCACAAGGATCTGTTCATTGGCGTGATACGAGACTAGTTCCTGAACAACTTCGCCCTTAGTCTTTGTGGTCGCGCAATATCTATACTTCTCTTCAGGGTCAGCTGTTGCATAGAGAAGACGCTCAGATTCTGAGAGATTTACACGGACCTCAATACATTCAGCAGGTGCGATATAGCCCTGAGATTCAATCTCTTTCCACGGTACATCAAAGCGCTTAGGGCCAATGAGTGAGAAGACTTCACCCTCCATGCCATCTTCGCGAACCAACGTTGCTGTTAGCCCGAGGCGACGGCGAGATTGGATATCTGCAGTAAAGCGAAAGATGGGTGCAGGTAAGAGATGAACTTCGTCGTAGATAATCAAACCCCAGTCATGGGTGTCAAAGAGATCAAGGTGGGCATAAACACCATTCTTCTTCTTGGTCATCACTTGATATGTAGCAATCGTTACTGGGCGAATCTCTTTCTTTGCTCCTGAATATTCGCCGATCTCATCTTCATTAAGTGTTGTGCGGCGAAGCAATTCATCACGCCACTGACGAGCAGCGACAGTATTTGTCACCAAGATAAGGGTTGTCGCTTTTGCATGTGCCATTGCAGCTGCACCGACAATTGTCTTTCCCGCACCGCAAGGAAGAACAACAACACCAGAGCCTCCATGCCAGAAACCTTCTGCAGCAAGTTCTTGATAGGGACGGATCTTCCATCCATCTTGGCGTAGCCCAATTTCATGAGCCTGGCCATCGACATATCCTGCAAAATCTTCTGCCGGCCAGCCAAGACGTAAGAGCGATTGTTTAATTGCACCGCGCTGGCTTGGGTGGACAACAATTGTCTCTGAATCAATGCGCGCACCCAGTAGAGGCGCAATCTTCTTTGCACGAATAACTTCTTCAAGAACTGCTGAATCTGTGGTGACAAGAATTAATCCATGGATTGGATCTGCTTCAAGGCGAAGGCGACCATAGCGAGACATTGTCTCTGCAACATCGACCAAGATTGAATGGGGGACTGCGTATCGCGAATATTTGATGAGAGTATCGATGACCTGCTCTGCATCATGGCCTGCAGCACGGGCATTCCATAGTCCAAGGTTCGTTAAGCGATATGTATGGATATGTTCTGGTGATCGCTCGAGTTCGGCAAATGGTGCAATCGCTCTGCGACATTCAATTGAGTCAGGATGATCAATATCTAAGAGAAGAGTTTTATCACTTTGAACAATGAGCGGACCAGTGCTCATCTCAAGAGATCCTTGATTAGCGCATGTAAGAGCGCTGTACGTGGCTCAAGAGATGCTGCACTTACCCACTCGTGTGGTGCATGTGCGCCATGTCCAACTGCGCCAAGGCCATCGAGTACTTGGGCACCGGCTGCTGCAGCAAAGTTTCCATCGCTTGCTCCGCCAACGTGGGCGCTACCAAGAGGTGCCATTCCAAGTGATGCCGCAACTTTCTCCGCGCGCTCATAGAGGGCTGCAGTAGCAGATGGCTCAAGAGGTGGTCGATTAATTCCTCCAGTTACCTCAATACGAGCACCTGAGTGCTTCGGCTTTAGATGAGTGATTGCATTGTGAACGCGTTCGAGCTCTGCGATAGAAAAAGATCGAATATCAATATCAAGTACAGCGTGGTCAGGGACGGTATTTGTCGTCTTTCCTGAATGGAGAACAGTTGGAACAACAGTCGTTCCATGTTCGGCGTTCTCTAGGGCTGCAAGATCAAGAACGATCTGGGCAATCTCTGTCGTGGCGTTGATACCTTTTTCAGGTTCAAGTCCGGCATGAGATGCCAAGCCATGTACATGTACTTGGTACATCGCTGTTCCTTTGCGACCTGTCTTTACCTTGCCATCAAGAGTTGCCTCAAGAACGAGAACAGCCTTAGCCTGTGCAGAAATCTCTTTAATCAGATCGCGAGATGCGTGGCTGCCAGTCTCTTCATCAGTTGTTGCAACAAGTGCGACGGAGCCTTCAATACCTTTAAGTGCATAGAGTGCCTGCAAGAAACCTGCCTTCATATCAAAGACACCGGGTCCGCGAACTACATCGCCATTTACTTCCCACAATGGTTGATATGAACCGTGCGGCCAGACCGTATCGAGATGAGCAAGAAGAACAATTTCAGGGTTCTGCGCGCCCCACCAGAAGACAGGTCGGCCTTCAACTTCCTTGATCTCAGCAGGTGTGCCGAGAACACGTGTTGCAATATCACTGGCTAAGCGAACAACGTTGCGGCAGGCATCAACATCTTCGGTAGGAGATTCACAACGAACGAGTGCTTCCAGGGCTGCCAACATAGGTGTAAGTCTGCCGTATTCACTGGGTTTCTGGCTTGTCATAGCGATGCTACCCCCGTAATTCGAGCGATTCTAAAGGTGGTGATCTCACCCGTTGCGTGATCGCGGGCAAGGAGGGTGCCGGCAGAGAGTTTGAGCGGATCGATGATGCGATGAGAAATCAATCCATTGTTATCGGCATAACCGATTGAAAGAGATTTCTCAGGCGAGTGTGTCAGGTGGTGACTTAAAAGTTCGAGAGTTTCATTTGCTGTGGTGCGCGGAAGTTCACCTAAAGCAGATGCAGTGATATTGCGCAGCGTGCTCTGACGGTGGCTCGACTTCTCACCAGTACGTAATGTTCGTAGCGCACCAGAGAGTGCGATCTCATCTGGAATATCGATCTCGCCAACAATTCGCGGTGGTCGCGCCTTTGTCTGGGCGCGCATAATGCGAGGGCCTGTCAGAAGAATTCCTTTACCGTCTTCTACTGCAGGAAGGTAGCCAGCATTTCTCAAGATATTGACTGCATCATCTACTTCAAGGTCAGAGATGATTACCTCCGGAGCAATCTTTCTAAAGCCCATGCCATCTAACTTCTTATCACCGATGATTGATGCAATCACTGATTGATCTTCACAGCGGATAAATGAGGTTGTTGAACCGATGCGCAACTTGCCATGTTTCTTTGCAACATCTGCAATGAGATATTCAAGCGGTTGTGGCATTGGAGTCTTTGAGGTCGCCTTGAGAAACTTCGTCAGCTCTTCACCCGTCTTGCCATGATCGAGGGCTCTGCGGATAGTGGCATCGGTAAATCTAAAGACTGTCGCTCCACCACGAGATTCAACATCTGCAAGAAGTGCCATCTCTTGGGCGATGTTTTGTGCCAGAGGCCCTGGTGCAATTGCAGTGTTATCGCTCTGAATAAGTATGTGATCGACTTCTTCGGGAAGGTCCTTATCAATAAAGGTGAGATCTTCACCTGCGATAAGAGCGAGTCCGTAATCAGAGATCACTGTCTGCCCGGTAATTCCTAGCCATTCGGCTTCTCGAAGCGTGTACGAGATATAGGCCGCTGGAATCCCACCTGTTCTCTTAGAAGGGCGATGCCATTGAGCGGCTGCAATCAGTGAATCTGCTGTGACGGCACCTGCTTGATTCTCTTTAAGTAACGAAAGGGTGAGCGAACGAATCGATGCTGCATTGACGCGATCGAGCTCTGGTCCAAGAGGAGCAATATTCTTTGAATTCTCTCCACCAACTAATCCACTTACTCGCGAAGTAATCAGCCAAGCCGAAACAAGTGTTGACCACTTTGCCGATGGTCGTTGTGTAAGCCAGATATCAAATTGTGTGGTGGGCAGGATTCGATCATCTGGATCGATCGTTAAGAGCGCACTGACGTAACAGAGCTCTGCAACGAAGGCGGCGCAACTCTCTTCAACACCTAAGTGCAAGGAGAGCGCTTTAAGGTCGCGCACTCCAAGTCCGCCCGAGCGAAGTGCGGTAGGTGGCTCTTGTGCCCAGAAGTTAAGGACTTCTTCAACCCAACGTAGGAAGGTGGTGATATTTGCGATCGCAGCGCGATTGACGTTGACCTTATCTTTAGCGGCAAATGAGTATGAGATTTCAGGTGGGTTGATTTTCTGTTCTTTATGAATCTTTCCACCGCGAAGTGCGATCGCAACCTCTCGTGGCATGACAACAATGGTCTGGCTATATGGAATAAGGAAACCTTCTTCCAGACACCATTGCACGCCAGCGCCAGGCTTTTTGATATCGCCGACAGTTCCACGAGGTGGACCCCATGCCATCGCTTCCAGAATCTTCAGAGCCGCAGCAGGTGCATCACTGAGTTTCTTGAGATTAAGTTTTGCCATCGACGGTGGGCCAAGTTGAGCAACTTCATTTCCTAACATCTCTCGCAAAGTAGTAGGCATGCGCAGGCCATCATCTGCGGGATAGATAAGTCCGCGTTCGATCAGCCCTGGAATTACAAAGAGAGCTGGCTTATCGGTAAGTGCGGCAACTGCCTTTTCGGTAAATGGTTCTGCTGCAACTGCGCACGCTTCCAGAACTTGAAATTGCCAGGCGTTGAGAGCATCGATTGCTCGCGCAAGTGATGGCGCAGAGGATGCTCGCACAGCAAGACTTGCCATATCTGGCGGTACTGGCGCGATTAAATCTGGGCGGTGTGAAAAGAGTTGTAAAAGGCCAGCATCATCTAACCCACGTAGGTAGTCGGCGAATGATCGAATTTCCATAACCTGCCTACATTAATGCAAGAAAGGCTCTGGCGTTAAATCACTTTCTACCGTGAGCGGCGGCGAGGTGTAATCAGCGCTGCAAGGGATGCAAGGCGAGAGATGGCAGGGCCGAGGAAGCGGTTGATCTTGCGCGCTCTACGAAAATCGTGAATTGGCCACTTTTCGCGCGTTGCCCAGATTCGCAACTTTGCATCGGGATTAATTACAGATGGATGGCCGACTGCCTCAAGAAGCGGAAGATCGTTGCTGCTATCTGAATAGGCAAAACAATGTGAGAGATCAAAGTCGCGCTCTGCTGCAATCTTGGTCAGTGCAGTAGCTTTCTCGCGTCCGTGAAGTAGCGGTCCATTCATCTGACCGGTGTAGACACCATCTGAAATTCCAGCCTTACTTCCAATAGCACCTGTAAAGCCAAGTCGCTTTGCAATCAACGTTGCCATATCTTCAGGGGCAGCTGTGACGAGCCACACTTCTACGCCATCGCGCAGATGTGCTTCTGCAATTTCAATCGTTCCCTGCCAGAGCGCAGGGGATACATATTCATCATAAATTTCTTGTGCCAAATTCTGAATATCTTGGACATTATGTCCACCAATAAAGCTTGTGGCAGCATTTTGAAATTTAATGATCTCTTCTTGCTTTTCAGTTCCCGTTAATCTAAATCTCAGATTTGCCAGAACGAAGCGAGAGATATCAGCCTTTGTGAAATAGCCTCGCTGGTACATCCCGCGACCAAGGAAGTAGAGAGATGAGCCACGTATGAGTGTATTATCTACATCAAAGAACGCGGCCCTCTTCTGCTCGAGTGCCATGGCCTAACCATAGCGAAGGGCAGTCAATTGCCTTTATAGTTAGGTCTATGAGCAATAGCGTCCATGTGGTCCGCCACGGAGAAGTCCATAATCCAGAGAAGATTCTCTACGGTCGCCAACCTGGCTGGAGACTTTCAGATCGTGGCCAAGAGATGGCGAGCGTTCTCGGACAATGGTCTAAAGGGATCAATCTCGGCGCGCTCCATGTCTCACCGCTACAACGCGCACAAGAGACAGCCGCACCAATTGCAGCAGCGCATTCACTTCCAATCACAACCGATGAACGACTTATCGAAGCGGCGAATGTTTTCGAGGGAAAACCATTTGGAATCGGTGATGGTGTTCTGCGCCATCCATCTGCGTGGAAACATCTATGGAACCCATGGCAACCTTCATGGGGAGAGCCATATGTAGAACAGATCAATCGCATGCTCGCTGCAATCTTTGA